>Ga0115002_10006436_pt1 | contig 13522 bp, 14 predicted proteins | sample ArcticOcean_MG_C_8_FD_89576 | JGI IMG/M metagenome (GOLD analysis project Ga0115002, IMG submission 89576) | Marine microbial communities from western Arctic Ocean - ArcticOcean_MG_CB11_86 | ecosystem: Environmental > Aquatic > Marine > Oceanic | place: Arctic Ocean: Canada Basin | collected...
AAGGAACCAACAACAAGATCAAGACCATGAAACACCAAGCCTACGGATTCCGAGACCTCGAATTCTTCAAACTCAAAATCCTCGCGATTCACACAGCCAAGTACGCTTTAGTCGGATGAACCGGTAAAGCTTTGTCTTTGCCTGACAACTCGGCCGACATCTGATACGCGGGGATCAACGCCATAAAGGTGTGGGAACCGATGTAGTCCTGACCGGCAAACGTCCACACATTCGCCAACGCGGCCGCTGAGACCAGCGTTTTCAAGTCGGTGCCCGCCTTCAACTTCCCGACCAACTGCGGCAACAATTTCGCCGGCGGCGTCTCCTGCATCAACGAGACTAACGGCTCCAACTTGCCGAAGGTCAATCGCTTTTCGGTTTCGCCAGCTAAAGCCGGCGCGAGTCCCAAGTCGAGCGCGGTGGCCGTCCCCACGCTGGCGACCAGCATGCCGCGTCCTGCAGAAACTCACGACGATTGTGACTGCTCATGGCCCGTCTCCTGAATCGAGAACGCGTGACGTGTACCTTGTGGAGATCCACGCCCGGAGTCTACCGACGCAAATTCGCCAGCACCAGAAGAATTTCCCGTTTTGTGCGAATCTTGTCGTTAGCCACCGCTGCGGCGTTGGGTGAAGGAACTCTTCTTCACACTGTTCGAGTTGCCCGCGAAACTGGTCTTGGGAACGGCTCCCGTCATCAGCTTCGTCCGCTCGGGAACGGTCTTTTTGGGCTCGTCGGACGTCTTATCGGCTTCCCGCTTCTTCACGGTCGCCGCCAACTTCTTCTGAGCCACCCGCCGCTCGCGGTCCTTCTTCTTTTGCTTCTGCTGCTGTTGTTTACTCTTCGCCATCTGGGTACTTCTCCGGCAATGTTTGTTGTTTGTTTGATGGAGTCCAGTGTAGGTGCCGTGTGACCCTGGTGGCAAGCGGGGTCTAGTTGGAAAGGCGAAGGGCAGGTCTCTCTCTGAGGGTGACTGTACTTAGAGTGTCGGTCAGGTGGATGGGACAGAGTTTCCAATCTGAGATCGATAACGCTTCAACTCATACAACGCGAATACTTATGTATATAGAGGTAGTGATGTAAACATCGCAAGCCAAGTCAGCAGCATGGAAAGTTCGACCGCTTTGACACTCCAGCGTTCCCAAACTTTTGTCGCGACGAACTCCGCATTGGTCAATATTTCGGTTTCCGACCAACGGTGGGCCAGTTTCTGGGCGTCTGGGGTTAGGACGAATCCACCAACGATTGGGTCTTTTTGGCCAAGCAGGTTGTCGTAGACGAAGAATGATTCGAGCGCGACATACAGTATTAGGCAAGAGATTACCGCTACGAGCACTTGCCTGTTGACTGTCCTGCTCCGCGTGGCGGCCACTCGCTCAAAATTCATGTATGCAGCCACAATGGTGGTCCAGGCGCAGACGCTCGTGAAGAAGCAGACTCGCTTGGGGTCTTCGGGCCATAGGGGACCGATGCCAAACACAATCTGTGTGAGAAAAGGAGCAGAGGCGAATGCACCGAGTTGCAGTAGTAGCCAGCCAAAACCTTTTGTCAGTTGGTTGAAACGCGCCAAGTATGCCGGTGGGCGGGGCAAGCCTTGCAGCAGACTGGTGTCGGGGAGTTGATCAGGCATGCTGGGAAGCTTATTTGAATTGGAGGGTGATGGTCTTTGGACGACTAACTATGACAGGTAAATCTCCTGAAAACTTACCGTTTGCAAGGAGACGAAATATGTATCGCCCTGCAAGCCTTACGCTATTGTCATCGGCGTCAACACGATTCCAGTTGGAAGTTTCGAGGAGTGTGTCGCGTTCCAATTCCTTGCTACGTTCCTTCTCGATCTCAAATTCCATTCCTGTCAAATACAGAACCTGTGCCGATTTCGGTACCCTTTTGACAATGACAAGATGCTTTGCTGGCGCAAAGCAGGGAACAGCTTTCCGCTTCTTCTTTAGTCCCTTGTCTTTTGCATACCTTTCGACTGCATTCATCATTATGTCAATCGCTTGCGAGTCAAGCAGCAAGAGGTTCGTTTTTAATTGTCGTTCTGGTCCGCGAAAGGACCCAATCATCTTCAATTGTGCTTCAATTATCCCTCTGATCCGTCGCCGGTGTTTTCCCTCGATTGGTTTCAACACATCCTTGTTTTTCTCTAATGCGAGCAGGATCTGTTGTAATGCGATGGGATAGTCTATCGGCCGAGGGTTTATCGGGAGTATTCCGCATTCAATCGAAAAGTCGTACTCCCCGTTTTCAATTGTGAAGGTCGGTTTCGGGAACTTGACCTTGCCTTTTTTCTCCATTTTCTTGACCACATCTTCTAAGTCATCTTGGTCAAAGTCTCTCGCATGGAGGTCTCCCGATAGAATCAATATTAGCCCAAGGATGCTTGGCCACAGTCGGAGAAATCGATTCATTATGAATTCCTTGCGGTGGGGAGTGACTCAGAGAGAATGCTGCATATTTGGCGAGAAAAGCTTTGTTGATTTACGGTGGATTCCTGTAGTGAAGTCTCGGATACAAGTGGCTACTTAGACGCATGACGCCAAATGATCTGTGTGGCATACTGTTCAGTGTTAGTTTGTCCGAACATTATGGCCGTCGCTTTGTAGCGTTGCAAGAGACTCTGGACGGTAGAGAGAATTTGGACCGCTGATGACGAAAAGCAGATTCCCTTGCACCATGAATCAGAAAGTTTGATCATCGCCACGTTTGGGCGCGCGAAACCCGAGGCCTCTTGCGGCCTGCGGCCGCTCAGGTTCGAGAACCTGAGTTACCCGGTGAGGGGAATACGCCACCAGATTCCTCGCGCGTTCACTACGATGTCCGACGGCCACCCCTACTGCGGCAGTCGCCCGGTTTCCACCTTCGGAAATTCCCCGGTGCAGGATTTCATGAAGGTGACCAGGTCGGCTTTTTGCTCGTCGGTCAGGTTTAGCTTCACGACCTTCTTGCTGAGTTGAGGGTTCGGCGTGCCGCCCTTGTTGTAATGTTCGACGACCTCTTCCAGCGTTTTCAGGCTGCCGTCGTGCATGTAGGGGGCAGACAAGGTGACGTTGCGAGTCGTCGGTGTTTTGAACGCACCGCGATCCTCGTCTTTCTTCGTCACTTCATAACGACCCAGGTCGGGCTTCTCGGCGGTCATGCCGATGCCCAGGTTGTGGTACTTTTCGTCGGCCAAATTGGCACCGACGTGGCACGCACTGCAGTTGACCTTCTTGCTGAAGAACAACTCGCGGCCGCGAACGGCACTTTCCGACATCGGGTTCTTCTTCAAGGCTGCACTGAGCGTTTCGTACTCGGCAGCCAAGTCCTCGTCGTCTTCCAGGATGTCTTTCAGGTCGTCCTCATCGAGTGTGGCGAAACGCTCGAATCCTTCGTGATAGTCATACGGTGACGGGCCGGTCACGAGTGTGCGCTCGAACGTTGCGATCGCCCGGCCGATGTTGTCGATCGTGACTCCGTCGGTGAAGACACGATCGAATTGCAGTTTGTAGCCTTCGATTTTCGCAACGGTTACGACAGCCGCCTCGTGGGTGTTGCCCATTTCGATGGGGTTGGCAATCGGGCCGACCGCTTGCTCTTCCAGTGAGGCCGCCCGGCCGTCCCAGAACTGGGCGCCGCTGAGAATTCGGTTGTAGCTGACGGGTGAATTGCGATTGCCTTTCTGCCCGTTGATGCCGACACCGAATTGGGTCTGACGGGCGTAGCCTTCATCGGGATGATGGCAGTCGGCACAACTGACGGTTGCGTCGGAAGAAAGCCGACGGTCGAAGTAGAGTTGGCGGCCCAGTTCGATTTTGGCTCGCGTGATGGGGTTGTCTTTGGGAACGACAATCGCCTGTTGTCCCACGGCCAAGCCCAACGGAAGTTGGACAGCCAGCGTGGCATGCTGACTGGTCTCGTCCAGCCAGCCCTTGATCTGATCGACAGTCAGCGGCCCTTTACCGGGAATACCGGCCGTCAATTCTGCCGAGCCGAGCAGGACGGTTTCTGCGGGCACGGGTTCTTTCGGCTTGTCGTCTGTTGGTTTTTCTTGCAGGGGTGTTTTGTCAGTCGGATCAAATGCGTCGAGATCCGTGTCGGCCGTTTCATCAGCGGTGTTATCGTCGGCTGTGGGATCAGCTGGCTCTTGCGAGTCGCTTGCCGTCTCTGCAGCATCGTCGGACGATTGATCGGCTGAGCAGCCAATCGACACGGTGACCAGCGAGCCGAGCAACATGATCAGGCAATAGAATTTGACAGGCATGGTGGACTGGTTCTCTTTGTGGAAAGCGTGAGCAAGAAACAGGTGGCAAACTCAGTCGACGATGTCTGCTGCACCGTGGAGTTCAGATGCGATGATACTCAACCTCTGCGACCACAACCACCATGATCAGGGGGGAGAACTTTTGAATGGGAGCCACTCGCGGTGGCGGAAGTGCTGCAAGGGCGTCACTTCATGTTTTCCCAACGCGAAACGCAATCAGGTTCCCCGCCCGGTCTTTGCAATACAGGTGACCGTTCGCCAGCACGACATGCGGCCAAGCGTCGGTTTTGAAGAGGGACTTCTTAGACGCGAGTTCGGAGTAGCGTTTGGGGGATTTGCCAGCGGTCTCGACGAGTAGCAGGTCGCCGCGATTGGAGAGGGCGATCAGTTTGTCATCGGCGGTGGCGATGACCGAGCCTTGGGTGCCGACTTTGCCGCCGGTCCAGGCTTCTGTCCCTGTGGTGAAGTCGAGGCAATGCACGCCGCGCCAGGCCCAGTAGACTTTGCCCTTGGAGATGACCGGACTGCAAACTCCTGACGCGGATGCGTGTTCCCAGATCTTCTTCACCCCTTGCGCGGTAACATCCAGCCGGGCGATGGCGTAGCGGTTGTAGGCGGAGGTGACGAGGATGCTTTGGCCCGAGACAGCCGGCGTGGGAATGTTGTTGGCGAAGTCGGTCAGCCAGTCGTAGGACGCGAGCGTTGTACCGGCGGCTTTGCCCTCGATGCGGACGACGAGCAGCCGTGAAATAGTGAGGACAGCCACGCAGGGAATGCCGTCGACGGTGATCGGCACGGCGGACCCCGTGTGCCCAGCCGGGTCGGTCGCTTTGGACCGCCAGAGTTCTTTTCCGGTTCGCTTGTCGAAGGAGACCAGGTTGCCGGTCGCGGCTCCGGCTTCGACGATCAACTGTGCTCCCTGCACCAACGGAGACGCGGTGTACCCGTAATCCCGCAGGCCACGGCGTCCGACTTTTGGTCGTCTCGGGGCTTTGTATTTGTCGTACAAGTTGACGCGCCAAACAAGCTTGCCGGCTTTCGACTCGCAGCAACGCAGCTCGCCGTCGATGCTCAGCGTGTAGAGCAGGTCGGTTTCGGTGTCGAATTCGGGTGTGCCGCTGGGGCCGGAGTAGATGCCTTTGTCGCCCGTGCTATGACGACCGTACTTTGGGGCCGGGTTCGACTGGTTCCAGATCGGTTTGCCTGTTTTCGCGTCGAGACAGACGAGCGTGTCGCGATCAGCCTTCCACCCGAACGTGTAGAGCTTGCCGTCGACAACCACGGGCGACGTGCTGCCTTCGCCGACGTTCGCCTTCCACGCCTCGGTCAGATTCCATTTGTCGTTTTGCCAACCGGATGGCTCGGTCGAAATGTCGTCGCGCGTCGGCCCACGCCAGTGAGGCCAGTCGGCAGCCGAAGAAAGGGGCGAAAGGAATCCGATGAGAGCCAAGGCGAGCAGGGGGCGCAGCATCGGTTGCTCCTTGTGTTCGAAAAAGTCGAGAACACGCATGTCAACGCGCTGGCCGCACATTAACAAGGGTAGAGCAGACATTCTTGTCTGCGGACGTCAATCGAAGATTGGACTGCGTTTCGGTCTGTGCCGACAGACAGGAATGTCTGTCCTCCCTGCTCAACGTCCGGCCGGGGCGATCACGCCGGTTTCGGGGCTGGACGCGGTGGCGTACAGTTTCCTCGGAATGCGGCCCGCACGATGGGCGTCGCGACCGGATAGGCAGGCCCGTCGCATGGCGGACGCCATCAACAGTGGATTGTTGGCTCCGGCAATTCCCGTGTTGAGCAGCACGCCGTCGCAGCCGAGCTCCATTGCGAAGGCGACATCGCTGGCTGTGCCGACACCCGCGTCGATGATGACGGGGTAGTCCGGATCGCCTTCCTTCAGGTACTCCAGGCAGATGCGGATGTTGTTGGGGTTCAACACGCCCTGTCCGCTGCCGATGGGGCTGCCGGCGGGCATCACCGAGGTGGCCCCGGCGTTTTTCAGGCGTTGTGCGGTGATGGGGTCGTCGGTGGTGTAACAGAGCACCTGGAACCCTTCGGCTACCAACGTTTCGGTCGCTTCCAATGTGGCGATCGGATCGGGCAGCAGCGTTTTTGTATCGCCGAGCACTTCGAGTTTGACCCAATCAGAACCGGAGTGCTCCAGCCCTTCGAGGATTTCGCGCCCCAGCCGAGCGACGCGAACGGCATCGTCGGCGGTGAAGCAGCCGGCGGTGTTTGGGAGAATGGTGTAACGGTCGAGGTCGATGAAATCGAGAATGCTGCGGCCTTCGGCGTCGATCAATCGCTCGCGTCGCACGGCCACCGTGATGACTTCCGCGCCACTGGTGTCGAGACATTCGCGCATCGACTCATACGTGGCGTACTTGCCCGTGCCGACGATCAGGCGGGATGTCAGCTCGTGGGTGCCGAGAACAAGTGAGGTGTCGTTGGGGGCCGTGTCGGGCATGGGATGATTTGTGGCTTTTGTGGTCGTGTAGGGCAGGCTCCCGCCTGCCGTGATGTGGTATCGGCGTCAATAATTCATTGCGTCAGGCGGGAGCCTGACCTACGGGGTTAGCCTCCGCCGACGAGGGTGACGATTTCGAGATCGTCGCCGTCTTGCAGAACGCACTCGGCATGCAGACCACGGGGAACCAGTTCGCGATTCCGCTCGACCGCGAGGAAGCGTGGCTTCAATTCGAGCAATGCGAGCAATGCGGAGACGGTGACCCCGTTCTCGACTGCCTTCGGTTCGCCATTGAGAGTGATATTCAACGAGGCCTCCATCAACTGTCACTTTGTCACTTGACCGAAGTGTAGGAGTGGCGTGGCGGTGATTCAAGCATGCTTGAATTCGTGGTTGTGGGTCGGCGTCACGACTTTGTATGGTTCTGCTGTCGATGCTTCACACCAGCAGGTTCGCGGGCGGGATCGCGGAGATGAATACGGAATCGTCAATCAGGTCGAATATCGAGATCATCGCGCATCGGGGGGCGTCGTTCGATGCGCCGGAGAATACGCTGACGGCGGTGCAATTGGGGTGGCGTCAGCAAGCGGACGCTGTGGAAATCGATGTGCGTCTGACGTCGGACGGGGAAATCGTCGTGATTCACGATGACACGACACTTCGCTATGGCGGGCGCGATAAGCCGGTTGGCGAGGAATCGCTGGCGGAACTTCGCCAGATCGACGTCGGCCTTTGGAAGTGCGATCAGTGGGCCGGGGAGCGAATTCCCACGTTGACGGAAGTGTTGGAGACGATTCCGGACGGCAAGCGGCTGTTCGTTGAGATTAAGTGTGGCGACGAGATCGTTCCCGCTTTGTCGCGTTGTGTGCATCCTCGGTTTTGCCCTAAGCAGGTCGTTCTGATCGGGCTGCATCTTGCGACAATGGAAGCCGTCAAGCAGGCTTTGCCGCAATTTGAAGTCTGCTGGGTCTTCTCGCCGACGCATTGCCGGGAGGCTTGGACTGCTCAGGATGTGATTGCCCGCACGAAATCCGCCGGTTTGGACGGATTGGACTTTGGTGCCGATCCGCGAATTGACGAACCACTACTCTCGGCTGTCGAGCAGGCGGGTTTGTCGGCTTACGTGTGGACTGTCAACGACGTGAGCGAAGCGGTTCGGTTGCGAGAAGCCGGCATTCAAGGAATCACGACCGATCGGCCCAGCTGGCTCCGCGAGCGACTGGCGGATGAAGATTCGCGGGCTGAAGGGTGATTTGACGTCAAATCGCGAACTGACTAGGATGCCGACACGGTTTTGCCGTTCGTCAGGCGCTGGCTTATTGTTGGGTCGGTGTTGTGTTTTCTTTTGTTAGACCGTGGTGTCATCTCGTAACGGCCCTCGACGAAGGGCTGTGCCGCTGGATTGTCTGGTGGTGGAGTCGTGTTGCCACGCGTGAGGAGTGTGAGTTATGGCTGATGTCGTCGTTAAAGAGATTCTGGAAGCAGGTGTGCATTTCGGCCATCGCACAAGTCGATGGAACCCGAAAATGCGTCCGTACATTTACGGTCGCCGCAACCTGATCCACATCATCGATATCAAAGAAACGATTCGCGGCCTGTTGCGAGCGAAGAAGTACCTGGAACGCGTTTCGAGCCAGGGCAGCTTGATCATGTTCGTTGGTACGAAACGCCAAGCGGCCGAGCCGATTGTCGAAGCGGCCACGGCTTGCGGAATGCCTTATGTCACCGAGCGTTGGTTGGGTGGCACGCTGACGAATTTCCGCACGATTCGCGGACGTCTCAAACGGCTCGAAGAGTTGGAGTTGCTCGAAGAGACCGGCAAGCTGTTCACGTATTCCAAGAAAATGCAGTCGACCTTGATGCGCGAGAAGCGGAAGATTTATCGCAACCTCAACGGGATGCGCGATATGAATCGGCTGCCGGAAGCGATCGTGGTCATCGATCCGAACAAAGAGAAAAACTGCGTACATGAAGCACGTTTAATTGGGGCGAAAGTTGTCGCTTTGATCGATACCGACTCTGATCCGGACACGGTCGACCTGCCGATTCCTGGTAACGATGACAGCATTCGCTCGATTCGCCTCGTCCTCGATCATCTGACCGACGCGATTACTCGTGGTCGGAATCAGTTGCCCGAAGAGCCGAAACCCCAGGAAGACAACGAACCGAAAGCGATTCCGTCGCTCTAATGGATCGGGAAGAGGCGGTCGTCTTGAACTTGTGGACTGTCCGACGACGACGGCTCGGCTGAAGAGGCCGTATGCCGATTCGGGCGTGGGAGTCGAACGGCCGCAGACGACACGATTCCATTTTTTCTTCATCATTCATCGCGATTTGTCCCGTGCCGAACGCACGGTGACCGCGATGGATGAGTATTCAGACAATTGAACTTCGATCGAGACAGGAGAGACACGCGATGGCCGAGATCACCGCAAAAGCAGTCATGGCACTGCGGGAAGCCACCACCCTACCGATGATGCTCTGTAAGAAAGCGCTTGTGGAAGCCGAAGGCGATTTCGACAAGGCGGTCGACATTCTCAAGCGGGATGTCGAGAACGTCAAAGTGAAACGGGCCGATAACGAGACCGCCGAAGGCCGAGTGTTTACGCTCGTCGCTGACGATGGCAGTGAAGCAGTGATGGTGGAAGTGCAATGTGAATCGGCCCCTGTCGGCAGCGGCGAAAACTTGGCAGAGATGGGTGCGTTGCTGACGAAACAACTGCTCGAAGGCCCCGGAGCCGATTCGCCGGAAGCTCTCTTGGCTCAACAGTCACCGGATGGCAGTGGTAAGCCGTTGTCGGAACTGTTCGACGAACTGGTTAACCAAATACGCGAAAAGATTGTTGTGATACAAATCATTCGCGTGGCCGGTCCTGTTGGATCCTACGTGCATCACGACGGAAAAACCGGGGTGTTGTTTTGCGCGACTGGTGAAAAGGCAGATGCTCCCGTGCTCCGCGACGTCGCCATGCACATTGCCGCCTTGTCTCCCACAGTGACGACGGTTGAGGATCTCGACCCGGCTGCCGTTCAAGCCGAGCGGAATCGTTTGTCGGAAGAAGCGCTTGCCACCAGTAAGCCAGAGAACATTGTCGAGAAGATTGTTGATGGGCGTATGAAGAATTTCTATGCCGAGCAGGGCGTGCTGGTTGTTCAACCGTTCGCCAAGGACGACTCGAAAACCGTTAGCCAGGCATTGGCCGAATCCGGCTTGGAAGCCAAGTGCTTCGCTCGCTGGAAGATTGGTTCCTGACGGCCTGTCGCGGTTGACCGGCGGCTTCCTTTCCAGACGCAAGGACGTGACTGATGACCGATTCCCCGAAACCCGCGAAGCCGATTTACCGGCGCGTGGTCTTGAAGATGAGCGGTGAGAGCTTCTGTCGCAGCGGCGAATCGGGCATTAGCATGTCCGAAGTGGCCTCGCTTTCCGAGCAGATCGAGCGAATTGTCGAATCGGGCGTCGAATTGGCGATCGTCTGCGGCGGGGGTAACATTCTGCGGGGCAAGCAATTCTCCGAAGTCAGCGAAGCCATTAACCCGTCGACCGCACATTACATGGGCATGCTGGCAACCGTCATCAACGGGCTGGCGTTGCAGGACGCGCTCGAAAGTCGAGGCGTGCCGACACGACTTCAGTCAGCCATTCGCATGGAAGGCGTGGCCGAGCCGTTTATTCGTCGTCGTTGTGTACGTCATCTTGAAAAAGGACGCGTGGTGATTCTGGCGGCGGGCACTGGAAGCCCGTTTGTCACAACCGACACAGCGGCCGCGTTGCGAGCACGTGAGATCGAAGCCGATGTCGTCTTGAAGGCGACGAAGGTCGATGGTGTCTTTGCTGATGACCCCGAAAAGAACCCGCATGCGGTTCGCTATTCGGAGATCTCATATCAGGATGTTCTTGCCCAGGGTTTGCAGGTGATGGATGCGCAAGCCACGCATCACTGCATGGAGCATGGTATTCCGATTGTTGTGTTCAACTTCCAGAAGGCAGGCAACATCGAACGGGTCATCGCAGGCGAACGCATCGGCACACGCGTTCTGGCGGCGGACCAAATGCCGCGCGACGACTCTTAGGCTTTGTCGGAAAACGCTGCCAGAGTCTGAATCATAACCCGATGCGTGAGCGAGGGACGCAGGAGAATCGAACATACTCCCTGCGCCCCTGACGCATCCGCATCGAGCGAACTTGAGTTCTCCGACAAAGCCTCGGTTCGCTCACTTTTGAATCGGCGCAAAACAAAACCGGCCGAGTCTGGAAAGACTCGGCCGGTTTCTATTTCAACTGCTGAGAGCCGAAATCAATCGTCGTAATCGACGGTCACTTTGCCGTTTTTGGACTTGATCTCGATTTCGTACTTGCCGTAGTCGTACTTCACTTTGCTGCCGTCTTTGTTGCAGCTGACCTTCACGCAACCGCACGGCGGCACGCAAATCTTCACAGCGACACACTTCGGCTTGCAGCACGAGCAGGGATCACAGCATGCACAGGGATCCTTGATCATGACGATCTTCGGCACAGCACACGGTGCAATGTTGTCGAGGTCCTTGTACCGCACGCACTGGAACAGCACGACACCCTGGGCCATGGGAGTCGGTGTCGGAGCGAGGGCTGCCACAGCGGAAGTGCCGTGGAAGAACGCCGGACCGAATGCCGCCGGTGCGGTCGACACGGGTTGCGTCGCTCGCTGACCGAAACCGAAGAGGGAATACTCGCCGGCGGAAACAACCGAAGCCGACATCACGACCGTACCAACAACCAACAGACTCAGTAACTTCTTCATTTCATTGCTCCTTAACCTTGCTGCGAATCGAGAAATCCATGTCCCACTCCTGCAGCGTCGAGTAAATCGATTCTCACAAACGCCTAGTCGTCCGCCGATATCCGCCGACAGACACTGACATGGTAAACATACTCCACGCCGAAGGCGACGGTGCCTAATTTCTCCACGCCATGGGAGATATCTGGTAACGTCCGTGGAATCTACCGGTTATGAATACTGTTTGTAAGCAGGCAAAGGCAAGTCTGAGGGGCTCGATTCTTCGTAAATTTACAAAACTTCGTAATTGTAAATCTCAGTATAGATACCCCGTCTATCCCTTGTTTTGCATATTCTCGTTTGTTTGTGGGGTACCACAATGGATTCCACTCTGAAACAGAGCTTGAATGCGACAGCCGGACGACACATAATTCAGTTCCCCAGAATTGCGGCTTAGGGGTTTTCGGCGGCGGGTACGAAAAGAAACGCGGAAGCCTCGTTGTCGACACGTTTTACAAACAAGGAGCGGTTGGATGCGGTGCGATGTTCGAAGTGTGGTGAGTTGCGTGCTGTTTTGCGCCGCTTTCTCGTTTGGCCTCACGGCCTTGTCGGGCTGCGGTGGGGATTCAGACTCGAAAAACTCAGCCGACACCGGTCAGTCCAGCAAGAAGAAAACGAAGACGGACACGTCAGCGTCTGATGGAGGTTCCCAAGTGTCCGCGCCCGATGCCGTGGTCGAAGTTCGTGCCGACGGTCGGAAATTCCTCAACCGAGTTCCGTATGACGTCTTCTTCGAGGATCCGCTGTCGGTGGCGGCCAATCAAACCCCGGTCGAAGGATCTCTGGGTGGCGGCGATCCTGGCACTCCAGACGGTGGAACCGAAGTGGCATCGAAGGATCCCGTGAAGGCTGACTCACCAACGGCTGCGGCCGATTGGAAGACAATTATCCCCAAGGAATTTCTCGAATCGGAAGTGAAGCGCATCCGCAACCGGTTGACGGGCAATTTGAAAACCATCGGTTCGTACAAACAAAGCTACCTGTCGATGCCGACTCACATCGCCACGTTGGCCGCGTTAGGCGGCATTGCGGCAGAGCACTCCGATGCTCCGAACTGGAAGGCGAACTCGAAGCACGTGCGAGATTTGGCCGGCAGCATGTTAGTCGAAAAGTTGAAGAACACGGCTCCATCGTACAAGCAAGTCAACGAACCTTTCATGCAGATCATCGACATCTTCGACGGCAGCCCGCCCGCCGGCCTCCCAGAGGTCGCCGATGACACCGGCTTCGCCGACGTGGCCGAGATGGGCCATTTGATGAAACGCCTGAACGTGGCTTCGGAATGGCTGAAAGTCAACGCGGGGAGTGAAGAAACATTCAAAGGCAATATCGATGACGTCAAACACGAAGCCCGCGTCATCGCCGCCTTGGCGAAAGTCATCATGACCGAAGGGTACGGGTATTCCGACGACAAAGAATACCTGGGGCATAGCATGCCGATGATGGAATCGGCCATCAAGATGGCAACGGCCGCAGAGACGGGTGACTTCGAGACTTACGACATTGGACTGACACGAGTCTACAAGTCCTGCCAAGACTGTCATACCGGGTACCGCAACTGAACGGCATGGATTGGGAAGAACGGTATAGGTTGGGAATGGTCTTCCATTCCGTCGCCCACCGGCCCTGCCGTCGGTGGGCTTTTTCTATAGAACGTGCGGTACAATGAAGACGGAGTCTGCGCTCAACGTGCTGATCGTCGAAGACGATATCGACGCGCGACCGGCCAGCGAACGATTATTGGGATCGGTCGCGAAGTCATCGGGCGTCATAAAGACGGAACCGAATTTCCGATCGAGTTGTCTGTCAGTGAAGTCGAAATGGGTGAGCGTCGGCTATTTATCGAAATCGTTCGCGATATCTCGTTTCGCAAGTAGGCCGAGGATCAGCTTCAGCTTCTCGGTACGGCTTTGGGCGTGCTGAACGAAGGCGGGGTCATCACCGAAGACTCTCTCGACTTTCCCGGCCCACGTATTGTGTTTGTTTGACCTA
>Ga0115002_10006444_pt1 | contig 13510 bp, 11 predicted proteins | sample ArcticOcean_MG_C_8_FD_89576 | JGI IMG/M metagenome (GOLD analysis project Ga0115002, IMG submission 89576) | Marine microbial communities from western Arctic Ocean - ArcticOcean_MG_CB11_86 | ecosystem: Environmental > Aquatic > Marine > Oceanic | place: Arctic Ocean: Canada Basin | collected...
GCCCCCAGGGAGCGTAGGGCTTTAGCATTTTCAATATCGCTGGACTCAAAGGCTTCACTGAAAAATTTCCCGAGGTAGCCAACACTGTAAAAGGTAAGTGCAATTACTCCCGCGAGCGGATTAGCGCCCACTACGGCAACGGCAATCAGCGCCCAGATTAAACTGGGAATCGTTCTGATCGCGTTAAGGAGCATCCGCGTAATACCTACTAGCCATCGGGGCGAAATGTTCTGGGCTGCGCCAAGAGCAAAAATAAAAGAAATAAACAGAGCAAAAAATGTCGCTACCACGGCAATTTGAACTGTTTCAAGAAGCGAGACTAAAGTCTGATTAAGGACAGTAAAATCGGGTGGGATAAATTGACCGGCAAATCGCAAGAGGTTGCTGAAATAATCGAGATCGCGGTCTGAGCCGTGTAAAGCTGAGCCTGAATAAATAACGGCGAGGATAAAAATAATAAAAGTGACGTTGAGTACGTTCAGTCGCTCATACCAATGCACGTGTGGTATCCCGATGCCTTCAGTCGAAGGTGGTGTGTTTACTTGCTGACTTTTCTCAGTTGCCATTTGTCTGGGTTTTCTCGGTTAAGACTGAGTGCGTAATCGGCAAATCGATCGACCAGGTCCGGGTTGTGCATGACACAGAATACGGTCTTACCATGTTGCGTCGTCTCGAGTTTAAGAATGCCAAGTACTCTCCCTGTTAAATAAACGTCCAATTGCGATACAGGTTCATCGGCGAGGTAAATATCCGGTTTTTGGAAAAGTGCGCGCGCAATGACGACCCGCTGTTTTTCTCCTCCAGATAATTCAGCTACCCATCGGTATATATATTCTGAAATGCCAAGATCATGAATAATACGATAAGCCTCATCTTTAGAAGAGGAGGGAAATCCAAAAAGTGTTTGAAAGAATGAGTAACGATTTAAACGCCCGCAGAGTACATTACTTAGCACCGTCGTATTTTCTGTTAGATGAAACCCCTGCGGAATAATACCTATCCGCCCGCGTAACATTATTGGAGAAAAAAGACGGGTTTCATTGTCGTGAAAACTGACTTCACCTTCTGTGGGTTTTAATAAACCGCAGAGTGTAGATAGAAAACTCGTTTTACCCGCACCTGATGCACCCAAGACTGCAATAAAACTGCCCGGTGGCACCTCGAGGCTCATATTTTTAAATAGCCAACGGCTATTCTGAACACACCCAAGATCTTTCAATACCAGGGTCGGTGTTGAAGATTGATGCCCGTTGGATAATGAATCGGCAACCATGCCGGTATTTCAGCTATTAACTTATTGATGCATGCGCGAGACAAAATTTAATGCTTCGCGTATGGGGGCGAGATGCGCGTCAGCATCGACATCGATAAGCTTACTTGTGAATACCCGATCACCCAGATCAGGGTAATCTGTATTCATTGCTAACAACGCGTGTTTTATTAGTGAGCGATCTTCAGGAATGATGGACTTTCGAATGGCAATTATATGAGAGGGAACTGGGCCCTGGCTGGCTACCATCTTTAGACGGGCGCGCTCATCCAGCGAAAGGTGTTTATCCTTATCCAAGACATAATAACTTACGGCAGCAGCTTCAGAGTGACCTTCGAGGACTCGATTTACTGCGGATACGTAGCCGACGCCGTAGTAGATGTTGCCTTTGCCAAAAAAATTTTCCGGATGTCCCGTCAATTCAATAAGTCCTTTTTTGTATAAATCCCAAGTGGGAATGATAAAACCCGAGGTACTGGTCCGGCTGGAAAAAGCTATGGGCTTACCGCGAAGATCTTCCACGCGAGTGTAAGGGCTGTCTTTGAGAGCAACCCAGTAACTCAAGTAATAGGGTTTCCCGTCGATCTCACCGGCCAAAAGAACATCGGCGACTCCCCGCTCGATCGCTTTACTTGTCCCGGTTGAGCTGAGATAGCCAATATCAATTGTACCATTAGCGAACCCCTCAATAATAACTGCAGAGCTCAATGGGATCATTATTTCGATTTCCCGCTTTAGATAACCTTTTAAACAATCACTTAGATTTCTTTTTTCATCGATCATTTGGTCTGGATTCTTGTCCGGCTTCAAAGCGATTACCAATTTTTCCAGCGATAGTCCCCCCTTTATGTCACTAGCATATAAGTAAGAGTTGGCGATTAAACCAACTGCAGTAATACATATGACCACAGCCGCGGGGATTCGCTTATAGCTTATCATTCCCCCCCATTGCTATGAGATTTAGTCTTTTGATCAAGACGGAAATAGGATATCCGGTGATTCATTCAAGAGATCAAGTGAGAATAAGCCCGGAGTAGTGAATTAATCCCCTGATTGATGCTTTGCCATTGACTACTGACAAACTTAGCAGATTAGTAGTTTTTCTGCGAGCACCCATAGTTCAATGGATAGAACATTGGTCTCCGGAATCAAAGATCTGGGTTCGAGTCCCGGTGGGTGCACCAGCCTTCGCCCGTTGGGCTACGGCTGGCAGGCCAGCTATCAGTACTCGAGACCCAACAGAACCTTCATTCGTCCCATGGCTTGGCGAAGGCTGCGCGCTGTAGCTTGAAAAGCGAAGGCGGGCATTTCGCGTAGATCGTACATTCAGCTTATCGAATTAATGCCGATCGTACATATAAGTCATAGTAGTTCAGTACAGATTTTAATTATAAGATTCATGAATATACATTTTCTCCAATTTCTACGAAAAGGACATTTCATACATGACCTATGTATACATCATCGAAAGTGTATATAATCGAAAAGAGCATTATGTTGGTCTTGCTGATAATATGAAAATCCGTTTACGTGATCATAATTCTGGTAAATCGTCACACACAGCACGATATAAACCATGGCTTGGCGAAGGCTGCGCGCCATAGCACTTAATCATACCACCTCAAAATTCTACAGGAGCGGCGTGCTTAGGGGGGGGAATTATAGCGACTCTTACTTCGAAGCTACTTTGGTCGATTTATTCAGTGAATAATTCCTGGTTTTATTTGCTAACTTGGCTGATCTCTTCCAGGACTGCCGGTTATACATATCTCTATTTTGTTGGCTGATCCAAATGCCTTTTTTATTGTAAATACTGGCTGAGGGGTTGGTCCCTCTTTCCCAAACATAAAGTAAATCATTCGCCTTATCCAAATAGGTGCGAGCCGTTTTACCAAAATCTAATCTGAAGCCGGCAAAATTTACGGGGCGGTTTGAAATAAAGTCTTTCTCCATTAAATGACGATTAACCGAGGGAAAAAATTTCATGATTTGTTCGTTATCCAGAGGTCCGCTCAGACTTTTTACCTGTTCAGCTACAGATCTGCCCTTGGCATTAAAGACTGCGACTAGATAATGGCTGTCGCGATTATCCAGCGACCACCCATAGGTGTCCTTGTTTAACTGCTCAATACCCGGCTCACCCAGACGTGCGGTGATCCCTTCATAGCTTTCACCGACCCGTGCGACAGCGGTTGCACTTGCCAGGATGCTTATCAGAAAGACAATATTGAAAGTTTTCCTTATGGTGGTCGTGTTCTTCATAACTTTTGGTAATGTCATTGTGAGGGAATATTAGGGTATATATATAAATATGTCTAGGCAATACACCCTATTAATTGTTGAAAAAGACGCTTTTGACGGGGTTTTTACGAAAATACGCACAATTTTAGCAATTTAGCGTACTTTAGTTAAAAGCATATATTTTCAGTAATAATGAAAGTGTGGAGTTCACACTTCTTGCTGCCCCATCAACTTATGCCGATTCTGCGTGTAAAAATCCCCGCGAATCAATAGATAGTGGGTCTGCGATAGATCGATTACCCCAAAAGTGAAGAAAGATTCCATACGCCTGGCTACCTTGCTAATGACAAGCAGCATGACCGTGATGTCGGGTACCACGGTAGTTGCAGCGATGCCAAAAGTCTCAGACTATTTTCAAGGAGTACCCAATGCTGAATTGTTAGTACGACTTTTTCTCACTACCCCATTTTTATTCACTGCGCTCACGGCTCCGCTTGCCGGGTATGTCGTCGACCGATTAGGACGAAAGTTAATACTCATATCTTCGCTAATCGTCTTTGGCATAGCGGGTACTTCTGGTTTATATCTCAACTCGCTTTTTACCCTGATCATCGGGCGTGCATTGCTTGGAATATCAATTGGCGGCATCCTTACTGCTTGTATTGCCTTAACTGCAGATTACTACGAAAGGGAAGAAAGGCAGAGGATGATGGGGTTACAAACATCCTTCATGGGCTTTGGAGCCGTTGTATTTCTGAGTTTAGGAGGGTTTCTCGGGGACATACATTGGCGGGCTACATTTATCTCCTATGCAATTGCAGTCATTATATTGCCTGCCTGTATTTTTTTTATCACAGAGCCGCAACGCTTAAAAAAACATGAGGTTCAAGCGGCGAAACTTGGGGAGGTGAAACTTCCCTATTTGGTCATCGCCTCAATCTATACGCTCATCTTTTTTCATATTTCAATCTTTTATCTTGTCCCTGTGCTGATACCCTTTTTTTTGCAGGGCTTATCGTATACAAGCAGTACTCACATCGGTCTAATTCTCGCGGGAATGAATTTGTTGTCCGCTTGTATTTCTTTGACTTATGGAAAAGTAAAAACCCACTTCACCTTTTTAGAAATTGCATTCAGTTCATTTTTATTTCTCGGTTTGGGCTTTATAATTATATCTTTTTCAACGGGGATTAAAATTACATTATTCGGGCTCATCATCACCGCTCTGGGCTTAGGTTGGTTCTGGCCTAATGCCAATCTATGGGTGAATACCGTGACACCCTTCCAGTTTCGCGGTCGAGCAATAGGTGGCTTGGCAACCTGCACTTATTTGGGAATGTTTTTTTCGCCGATTATCGCTCAACCATTTACATCCCGTTATGGTATAGCCGCCACCTTTGGTATCATCGGTACTCTCAGCGTAGGATTGGGTATTATCCTTTTTCTTTTTAGTTTCAAAAAACGATCAGCGCGGATATATAAATAACTTGAGTGCCTCACTCGATTTGATGCGCTCATCGTTAGACAGGTGTGAACAATAACATGATAACCCGCCAGGACGTGACGAAAGAAGTAAACGTCAACCATTCACTCCGCCTAACTGAATCCCCTCAATAAAGTAGCGCTGACCGATAATGAAAACCAGAAGCATGGGGGCGATCATAATGATCGAGCCGGCCATCAAAAGCGTCCATTCAATTTCGTAAAAGGACTGGAAGAGGGATAAGGCTACGGGCAGTGTATACATGTTATCGCTGTGAGATACGATCAATGGCCACATGAAACTGCGCCAGGAACCAATAAAGGTTAGTATGGCCAAAGCGGATAAACCCGGTTTGGAAAGCGGTAAAATAACATGCCAGTAAACTCTGAAGGCATTACACCCGTCGAGGATCGCTGCTTCTTCTATCGCGCGGGGTAGGGACAGGAAGAACTGGCGAAGCATAAACGTGCCGTATGCGCTGAATAAGGGCGGGATAATGAGTGCGTAATAGGTATCAATCCATCCGAGTTCACGTAAGATAATAAATACGGGTATCATAGTAACTGTGCCGGGAACCATCAGCGTGGCCAGGTACCCGAGAAAAATGTGATCGCGAGCAAAAAAATTAAGGCGGGCAAAAGCGTAGGCTGCGAGAGAACTGGTAAATACCTGACCCACCGTAATCATCAAAGTGACAAAAAAACTGTTTAATATTGCGCGATAAAAATTAATTTCCACAAAAATTGTTCGATAATTTCGCCAATGGTAGCTATGCGCTTTCTGTATTTCTTTGGGAAAGAGCGCATCGATAATCATTCGGTTTATTTTTACTCTTTGTTCTTTTACGAGGGGACCATTATTTGTGATGACGGCTCTTTCCTCTGGATTGAGACCAGCTGTCGCCTCTTCATTATCCCATAGTACCTGGTTAATCATTACTTGATTCAATCCACTCACTAACACTTTTTTATCCTCTTCTCCGTAAGTGCCTCGAGTAACCACACTGATGATCTTAGTTTGTTCATTGGGTCCCATCGCGGTCCAGAGTGTTTTTAATCCCGAAGATTCTTCCATTCTGTCTGCGCTCTCGAGTTTATTGAAGAGTGCTGTCCAATCGCGGATATCATTGGCAGAAATTTGCCATACCGTTTCCGGGAGCAGCTTGTTTAAATTGAGGGCATCTGAATAGCGTGATTTTACCGAAGTAATGAGCATCCAGAAAAAAGGGAATAACATCGTCACACCAACGATAATTAAAAAGGCATAGCTGATCGCATGTACTATCTGCCGTCGTCGCGACCGGGTTAATACAATATTACCCATAATGGACTTTCCTCCCTCCAAATCGCCAATTTATCATGGTTACGCAAAAGACGATAAAAAATAAAACAACCGCGATCGTTGATGCGTAACCCATGTTGAAATAGACAAAAGCGTGATTATATATGTAATAATCGAGGGTCGTCGTGGCACCTGCCGGTCCTCCTTGAGTCAATATATAAGCGGCATCAAAACCGCTTTGAAAACCCGCGATTATCGATGTAACGAAAATGAAGAAAGTAGTCGGGGCCAACATCGGCCAGGTGATATGGCAAAATTGATTCCAGCCGTTAGCGCCGTCGAGTTCCGCGGCTTCATAGAGTTCACGAGGGATGTTCTGGAGGCCGGCGAGGTAGATGACCATGGCAACGCCTCCCATACTGCCCCAGATCATCATCATCATTATCGACGGTTTCGCCCAGTGATAATCGGTAAGCCAGCCCGGTCCGTCGATACCGATATTGGATAAGAGGAAGTTGAAAAGGCCGTAATCTCCGTTGTAAAGATACTTCCAAAGAATCAATAAGCCAATACTCGCTGAGATAGTGGGAAGAAAGAACACGGTCCGAAAGAAAATTCGACACCGGAGTTTTTGATTTAAAATAATCGCGAGGAATAAAGAGGCCGCCATGCTTAAGGGTATCGCCAATAAATAAAATATCGTATTGCCGAGATATTTCCAAAAGTCGGGATCGATCCATTGGAAAGATTTATCCTCAAAAACCCAGCCCAGAAGATCTAAATAATTTTGAAGACCTATAAATTTAGGAGCGTTAAAAATATCCCAGCGAAATAAACTCAAGGCTAATGCGGCGAGGACTGGGAAAAGGGTAAATATCAGGAAGCCAAATATATTGGGTGAGAGAAAAACAAACGCCGTTATATCCTGTTCTCTTTTCATCGGCTTCTCTCGTTTAATTTTTTGATCGCGAGGGTCATCTTTCTTTGTGCATCGTCCAAAGCGTCTCTGGGTGTCGCCATACGCAACATTATTTTTTCTTCCGCATCGACATATATCGCTTCCAGCTCCTTTAAGTTGGGAACGCGTGGAGTAGGGTAGAGGAAATCATATGCTCTCAGTACTGCTTTTAGATTTGAGGGTGTACCCCGGTGCTCGGCAATGACTTCTTCCGCGGCTTTAATATTAGTAGGCATTCCGGAAAGGGCCATTGATTTCTGGAATTTATCACTGATGAATACTTTACAAAGTTCCCAGGATTCATCGGGGTGGCGCGTATCAGCAGAAATAACAATTGCCGCGCTTGAGGACCACTGCGCTTGCCTTTTTACTTTGGGACAGAGGACGAAATCCCAATCAATATCGGCACATTTTTCCAGCATAACGGCACGATCCCCGTTTCCAGCATCGATTATCGAGTATCTTCCCTGGGCAAAGGGGGGATATTTATCCATGACTGTATTTCTTCCTTCATGATTTCTCATTTCCAATGTAGGTTGAACTTTATATTTAAAGGCCAAGTCCAGTCTTGTCTGAAAAAAATGAACCATTTCAGGTGTATTACAAAGCGCCAGCTGTCCATCATCAGAAAATATTTCCGCGCCAAACGTTGCACGGTGTAACCCGCCACGGAAACCATATTGATCTATTTTCCCATCGCCATCCTTATCGATCGTTAATTTTTTAGTTATTTCCAAAAACTCATCGAAGTTCCAGTCATCCGAGGGGTAGGGAATACCGGCCTCATCAAAATGCTTTTTATTATAAGCGAAAATGCGCATATGAATGGCATAGGGTACCCCGTACTGCCGCCCATTCATGCGATACCAGCTTAGGGCCGGGGGTAAATACTCATCGATCGGGATATCTTTCAGGCGATCAGTGATGTCGAGAAATGCCCCTTTATAAGCAAACTCTGCAAAGCTCTGTCCCATCCACATTAAATCGGGTGCCACATTACCCGCGATCATGATGAGTATTTTTTGATAATACCTGACCCCGGCTATGTTCCGAATTTCCACCTCAATGTTTGGGTGTTCTTTCATAAATGCATCAATCGTCTCTACAAAAAATGGACGATCTCTATGACTAACATTAAGCGCCAGGACGAGTCGGGTTTTTTCATCTTCGCTCTGGCCTTGCTCTTCCTGGGTTTGGTAGTACGCCCAACCTAAAATTAATACGACAAGAAGTGCCAAACCAAAAACAATCGGCATTATTGTAATTCCAAGCTTAGCGTTCACGTATCTCACTTATTTATGCCTCTTCATCAATTGCAATCAGGTCGTACTATTAACTTACTTTCAATTAAGTATGTCTCAAGATTTTTGATGAATGTTCGTATGTCCTCAGGATAGAGATCGCCAATATTAGCAATACGAAAGGTATTAACCTCGATTAATTTTCCGGGGTAGATGGTGATCCCTCGCTCATAGAGGTAATCGTGCATCGCTTCAAATTGATAGCGACTGTCTTTCGGTTCAAAAAAAGCGGTCAATAATTTAGAATACTGTGATTCGGGAATAAGACAGGAAAAATTTAATCGTTTCATCTCTGACAACAACACTGAGTAACAGTTGACGTAACGTTTATAACGTGTCTCTTGGCCTTCATCAAAAAATTCATCCAGTGCTTCACTTAATGCATAGAGTACCTGTACCGGGGGAGTAAATTGAAATTCATGTTTTTCGTCGATGTATTTCCAGTTTTCAAAAAGGTTGAGATAAAAATTTCGCTTGGGTAGAGATTAGGTTTTCCAAAGGGCAGCTTTCTCTGCGATAACAAAACAAACACCGGGGAATCCCTGTATACATTTGCTTGAAGTACTGATAAGGTAATCGATATGGACTTGACTGAGATCGAGGGGAATTCCAGCGTATGAGGATATTGTGTCCACTATGGAAACCAGCTGGTGTTTGCGACATAGCTGTAACATAGCCTCTAATGGGTTTAGCATTCCCGTTGTTGTTTCGTGATGAACAAAAAAACAATGGGTGAATGAAGCTTCTTTTAGAATTTCCTCTTCTATTTTTATTACATCGGGATACGCGTCCCATCGGTAATGAATAATTTTGTGTGGCACGCCATAGGCCTTGGCGATTATATGTGCGCGTTCTCCATAAGCGCCATTATCGATGATAAGCAATTTGTCATCTGCACCCATGAGCGAAGAAATACAGGATTCGACAGCCGCGGTACCCGAACCAGCAAATAGCACCGCCGTATGTGTCTTTTCGGCGCTAACGACACGCGTTAATTTTGTGCGCAGGTTGTCGATAAGATTACCAAAATCTTTTTCACGCGGGCAGATATCATCGACTTTCAAAGAATCTTTGACACGTTGAGAAGTAGTCCCGGGACCTGGATTCAGTAGAATCTTCCGATTAGCGGACATGGGTTTTTTCAATTCAGGGAACACTTGATTAATGGCTATGTTATATTGCTTATCATCATCTATCTCACACCAGATTAAATCTTCAACTTTATGCAGGTGAATGGGGTGTGATTCGCTAAGTGCGGTCAGGCAATCTTCGTAGTTATAATTAAAGGGGGTGGTAATATTTTTTTCATAATAATCACACGCTGCTTTAAACAATTCTTGAGAAATCCTGCTTATACCTACCAATTCACCTACCGGGTTTTCGTGGTGAGATTTTGATAAAGATATTAAATGATTGTTTTCATTTCCGTAAGCGTAAACTTCATCACCATGATGGGTGTAGCCGGAGATTAGGATACAATTGCGGTGTTCAATACGGGTTAATTCGTCGAGGGCTCGTTTTTCATAAATCAGATCAGATTCTAAAAGTAAAAAATCATTTTCTATAAAATCTCTCGCCAGAAAAAATGAGTGCATGCTCCCTGTTTTCGCGTAATCGGTGTTTTCTATTAATTTGATTTCCGAATAGTCCTTAAAAAAAGACCGGTATAGGGGAGCGAGATAGCCGATAACAAGAAGAATAGAATTAATGCCGGCACAGATTAAATTTTCAATCGATTGTTGAATAATAGCTTTACCTTCAATTTCTAACAACCCCTTGGGTGCTTCATCATACACAGTTTTCAGGCGTATTCCCATTCCCGCGGCTAAAATGACAGCCGTGTTTAGGGGTGGGGGTATTTGCGATGATGCCGTGGGTGAGGACATATAGGGGGCGGAATTAATATACCTACTCTAACATTCCAACGTCAGATAAGAGATATGAAGGGAATGAGATAAATGAAGGTGTATTAAGCAGCGCATCATATTTGAGTAAAAGCATTTCGCCAAATTATTTCATTTCATCGCTGTATTAATTATTATTAAGTAAGGATGTGAATAATACAGTATGGAGTATATTTGTCGATATTGGCTTGGTCTCGATTCTTCTTCTTCTTGGGCAATGGATGCGCAGCAGGATCGTCATTTTTCAAAAGTTGCTTTTACCCGCGAGCATGATTGCGGGATTTTTGGGACTCATCCTGGGCCCTAACGGTTTTGAGTGGCTGCCATTCTCTGATTTCATTGTGAGCTACCCCGGAATCTTGATCGCCTTTATTTTTGCTTCACTTCCGTTTTCATCCAAAGATTTTGTCTTGAAAACCGGCGGCCGTAGGGCAGGGGAAATAGGAACATACTCTAGCATTGCTGTACTCTGGCAGTGGGGGCTGGGAACGCTCTTTGCCTTAGCCGTATTAAGTTTCATCTGGCCTGAGCTACACCCCGGGTTCGGGACCCTTTTGGCGGCTGGATTTGTTGGCGGTCACGGCACTGCCGCGGCGATAGGCAGTACTTTTATGGATCGCGGTTGGGATGAGGCGCAATCTCTCGCCATGATTTCCGCTACCGTGGGAATTTTATGTTCAATTGTTGGCGGTATGCTATGGATCAGGTGGGGATCGCAAAAAGGAGTTACTAATTTTATTACTCCATTTAAAGATTTACCCGATGAGTTGCGAACCGGCCTGATTCCAGAAAATAAACGAGAATCAGTGGGGAGCGAGACAGTGTCCCCACTCGCCATTGATCCTATAATATTTCATTTCGCGATCATCGCCTCAGCCGCGGTGATCGGTTATTATATTGGAATATGGAGTTCCGATTTAATGAGCGACTATCGCATCCCGACTTTTTCTTTAGCCTTCTTAGTCGCAATATTACTGAAGTGGGGATTGAAAACGTTTCGCGGGTATCAATACATTGATCAGAAAATTTCCCTGCGCCTTTGCGGGTCATTTACCGATTTACTTGTCGTATTTGGTATTACCTCCATTCAAATACCTTTACTTATTAAATATGCTTTTCCGCTGTTCGGCCTTTTTATTGTCGGGATCCTAATCTGCTGGGCGCTCTTTTTTTACCTTGGACCTATTGTTTTTCGGGAGAACTGGTTTGAAAAGTCTCTCTATACCTGGGGGTGGGTCACCGGAATTATGGCAATTGCGATTGCGCTTTTGCGAATCGTCGATGCCAAAAATAAAGCCAATATTCTCAGTGACTTTGCCGTCGCGTACTTTGCGATCGGTCCACTCGAAGTATTGCTCGTTACCCTGGCTCCTGTCCTTATAATGAATGGATACCAATGGGGTTTTTCTATTGTCACCCTGGGCGCGGGAATACTTTTATTGCTTATTATTTTATTCTTAAAAATGCGGATGGCCGCTGAGTGTAATCCACAAGATCCAGGAAAACCGCATCAGATAACTGACATTCGAAGCGAATAGTCGCGGTGTTATCGCCTTATTTCGGCTCAAACGTTTTTATGCGTTCTTTAATGTAACGACAAGCGGCGTGCTTCTGCGCTACCTGATCTGGGGTGAGGGTCTTAATTGGGCTATTAGGATTTTCGACCGTGGCAATTGGATAATCTGGAATTTCAAAATTGACCGTCGACTTCCAGGTTCCCTGCTCTCCTCCCAGTGCGACAACATTCCAAAGCAGAATGGTCATGAATTCTGTATTAAGACAATTTTGAATCTCGAAAACTACATCCCAATTCCCTTTTTTGATATAATGTTTCATGTAGCCGGTTAAAATAGCCAGGTCCTTTATATTCGATGATCCGGATATATTAGTCGGCTCATAGTCATAAAGCCCCTGAGCTCTTAATACGTTCTGCTCTTCCCACACCGGTGCCAAAAGTTTGTCCATACCCTGGGCAATTATAATCGGGAGCACGTCACTACTGCCTTCCCTTCTTACCAGTTTGGAATAATCGCGAGTCATGACGTCAGTATTTTGTGTATCTTTAATTCCAAGCAGATTTTTTCCTATCCGCTTGTATGCCGCTTGTACGGTACTTAATCGGCAGGTAAAAATAGCCTGCTGTGTGTTGTATAGCAATACGGGCAGTCCGGTAATCTGAAATCCCTTCTCCACGATATCTGCCATCTTATCGTCAGTGAGATCGGGGTCATTCATCGGGGGCGCAATTACGAGGGCGGTAAAATTTTTGCTATCCAGGGTCTTAAAGTCTTCGTCCAGCTCTTCCTCGGTAGCTCTGAGTGTGGCGACCATTAAGTTAATATCGGGATCTTCATCCCGGTATTCTCCCGTATACTGAATCAGTTGTTCCCGCTGCTTTTGATTAAGGAATTTGGCTTCGCCGTTTAAAGCGGCTGTTACAATGCCATCGATGATCGGTTCTCCATCAAATCCCTTCTCCCTCAAATTTCGAATATGAGCTTTAAATTGTTCTTCCGAAACATTTCCGTTCGGGAGAATCGGCGTGGTCACTGCAATATTTAATTTATTAACGATTTGGTCTGCCATAAGGTTTAAATAGCCACAAGTTGCCTATGAATCACAAGATCTTTTTTTGGAGATTATATTATTGAGTAGGTCTATAAAATGGTTGTGGGGAATCAAAGTTTTTTTTCTCCCGGGATCCAATCGGTGCCCGCGAGTGGCAATTTAGCCATTGCTGCCGCCTCGACCGTGAGAGCGACGAGGTCTTCTCGTTCGAGATGGTGAACATTAGAGTTTCCACACGCGCGCGCCAGGGTCGTCATTTCCATCGTAACGGTCCGCAGATAATTTGTTAAACGGCGGGCACCCCATTCCGGTTGCATGCGTTTCTCAAGGTCGGGTAGCTGTGTCGTCACTCCCACCGGGCAGCGTCCAGTGTGACAGTGATGACAATAACCCGGGGTTGTTTCCAGCGCTTGGTACTCGCTTGTGACATCGACATTCTCATCTCCGTCCACGTAGTGCGGGCTGTTGCACCCCAGTGCCATGAGGACTGCCTGTCCTAGAGAA
>Ga0115002_10006445_pt1 | contig 13510 bp, 15 predicted proteins | sample ArcticOcean_MG_C_8_FD_89576 | JGI IMG/M metagenome (GOLD analysis project Ga0115002, IMG submission 89576) | Marine microbial communities from western Arctic Ocean - ArcticOcean_MG_CB11_86 | ecosystem: Environmental > Aquatic > Marine > Oceanic | place: Arctic Ocean: Canada Basin | collected...
CAACTCACCGTATGTTGCTTTGGGGTGCGCCTGCATAATCTCTTTGAGAAAATTGTCAACCCATGTTCTCTCTTCTTCCAAAGCGATTTGGTCCATTAAATCGCCAGCATTCTGAACTAATTCACGAAGACCGCTTTCATTGGAATAACCTACATCAAACAATGGCTTCTTAACAATTTTTTGAATTTCGTGGTGGAGATATCCATTGTTAATTACGAAATCCTTAGTCGCACCAGGCCCGCCAACTATCACACCTTTGAGGTCTGGTAACATTGGTAACCAGTATTCACAAGCACGTTCAGTGACCTTCTTGAAAAACTTGTCAGCGGCCTCTTCAATCAGTCTCTCGAACCGCTGTTGCGACTGACCACCTTGGCGATGCTTACTTGGCACAAGACTAGTGATGTGTTTCTTGACATATACGGTACTTCCAGTTGCTATTCCGTATGCCCCCTCTCCACGGTCAATTACTAACAACCCATACGCAGTACGATTGATGAGCATCTCTTCAAGTTGGGATGTCTCAAAAGTGCTATCACAGCGATACCTGAAAGAGGTGAATGGTTCTGGTGGGTCGTCAATAACTATTGTTGTCATACGAGATTTGTTGTTACCAACGATGACATGTCCGGTAAATACTGCAATTCCTTTTTCACCAGCGTTGCGGCGATTTGCTAATGCCGCAGATGCAGATTCAATCGCATCAATGACGTGCTTCCTCGTTAGATTTGATTTGATGTTGCGTGCTTGACCTGATTCATTTGCTAGTTGATGTCGAACATCAGCAACTTGTCGCTCCGGTGGAATGATGACAGTTACAAGCTCAGTTCCCATCCCTCTGAGTCCCATCAATTCTTCAAGAACTCGCTTTAGCCGAAGTTTGGCTGCTTGTTTCTCGGAATCGTCTGCTATCAGAACCACCTTGTGGTTCTAGGCGATTGCCAGCGGGTTATCAATCCTTCATGCTGTCCGCTACCACTTTTCCCATCTTCAAAGGGTTTTATTTCTAAAATATAGCGGGCGGGCTTATCAATTGGCGGCACTACCGCTAGCGTGATGAGTCAAGTTGTCATTGTTGCTCTCGGTGGCAGTCTGATGTATGACAATGGAGAAATCGACCAAGACTGGATTGATTCTGCTAGCACGATAATTTCTCAAACTGCTTCATCTGGAACCAAAATTGGTATAGTCATTGGTGGCGGCCATTTAGCTCGCGAAAATATTGCCGCTGCAGGTAAGTCAGGAGTAACTGACACATTTGATCTTGACTTGGTTGGTATTGCCGCAACTCGGTTCAATGCCGCTACATTCGCGGCAGCGTTGAAATCAGCAGGTGTAGATGTTTCAGAAAATGTACCAGAAACAACTGCTAGCGCCACAGAATCTCTGCAAAACCATTCCGTGATAGTAATGGGTGGGACGATACCGGGTCACACAACAGATGCTGTTTCAATAAATCTTGCAGTTGATAGTGGTGCTGAACGATGTACAATAGCAACAAATGTTGATTTTGTTTATGACAAAGCCCCTCAAACGAATCCAGATGCTATCGCATTTGAGGAAATGACATTAGCTGAATTACAATCAATTGTAGGCCCGCCCGAACATCGTGGTGCTGGCCCGAATGTAGTAATTGACCCGATAGGTGTTCAAATTGCTATAGACAATAGTATAGGACTAGCATTACTTAATGGCAGGGATTTAGAAGGACTAGCAAAGTGCATAGCCGGAGAGACCTTCCGTGGGACTATCATCGGGGTGAATTAATGGGACGAATGGAAGAGCGTTTGAAGAAAGCAATTGCAGATACTGCAAAGACAACAAAAAAGGTGGTAAAACAAATCTCTGCGAATCCAAAAAGTGCGAAGCACATTGCGCCCCATCGGCACTGTGTAGTTTGCTATGCGCCAATTCCTCTAGAAGCAGACCCAGCACACTGCGGAGAGCAATCCTGTTTTGAAACACATGCAAAGCGAGAAAAGTCTAGGAAACGCCTTAATTTGATGCTTTATTTATTCCCCGGAATTGCAATAATGCTGTTCTTGTCGCAGATACTAGGACTATTATAGAAATTTTAGTAGCGAATTTGCAAGCGAAGGATTGATTCACCGAAACCCGCAGGTATAGTTTGATGATGGTCCGTATCATGTCGGCCCTGCCGATGATTACTGGTGTATTGTGCATCATTCTAGTGCTATTTGGTGCAATCGGTTACTCTTCGGATTCAAGTACAGTCGGGGTTCCAATTCCGCCTTGTGCGCCCGGTTCGGATGAAAATTGTGAAATCGGAATGAATCAAGATAACCTCTCAATCCCTCAGCCTTTCATGCTCCTTGATGTTTCAGTCTCAATGAACTGGGACCATAGTGACGAGGCGTGGATTGGAATTGTTGATGCTGATACAATTGACTGGGAAAAATGTAGTCCAGATGATCAAGGATTGACTGGATGCACAGCCTCAGATTTTGACATAATCGCCGGCGGACCTAATTCAGATTCAGGATTAGAGTGGGATTTAGACCCAGGGAAAACACGCTTCATCACTGGCGGGCGTGCTGGCACTATTTCGCTTGACACGAACATAGTGACATACACGTATAGCGCTGGTATGGCTCTTTTCCCGATGCTTATTCTAGGTGTAGTAGGTGTAGTATTGTGCCTTGCAGGTGTGCAAATGGCCTTCCCTCTAAAGTTCATAAAACGTGACAACGATTAGTCGGACCGTTGAAGAACCCTATGCTACTCGGGAGAGGTGAGGATTGGTCATGCCGGGTTTCAAGTGTCAGGGTTGTGGAGTTGCAATTTCTATTGAAGGGCTTGAAAGCAGTCAATATGGATACAAAATATTCTGTACCCGTTGTGGACATATATCTGCAACCAACTGAGTTCAAGTTGTTGTGTGTTTTTTGGAATTCAACGGTCTGAACGGTGCCACCCTTCAGGAAGTAGTAGTGGGTCACCAATATCATCAGCAGCAATTCTAGCCACTAATTCTTCTCGCAACTGCTCGATTCCGTAGCCTTCAGTTGCTGAAATACATAGATGACCAGATACTGGATTAACTCCAGTGTCAATTTTCAGTAAGTCTGCCTTACCATCAACAACGATGAGTGGAGTCTGTGGTAACAAGGCCGCAACTTCAGCCAACAAATTTTCTTGGGATTCCATAGATGTACCACCATGTTCGGCTGGGTCAAGTAAGAATAATACAATTGAGCCTATATTTTCTAAGGCAACAATTGCTTGCATCTCAATGTTATTTCTGTCTTCCATTGGTCTGTCAAGCAGACCAGGTGTGTCAACCATTTGGTAAACACGCCGGCGATGTTCAAAATGACCAACATGTAACTGCTTAGTAGTGAATGGATACGCTGCTACTTCTGGTTCATTACTTGATAAAACACCAATCAGAGCTGACTTACCTACATTGGGGGAACCCGCAACAACAATGCATGGTTCAGATGTGTCAATTGATGGTAATTCACGCAACTGGTCTCTTGCTCGGTTCAACCACAACAGAGAAGGATTCACTTGGTCAATTACTGAGGATATTCTGCCATAGGCCTCACGCCTGCGGACATGCATACCATCAATATTCATCATTCTCTGAATTTGTTGTTCATACTTCTTGGCAAGTGACATAGTTTGGTTCGCAGCCCATTGTAAGTTTGAGAGATGATGGCGAAAAGCATCACAACCAACTGAAGCATCTATGAGTGAGCGATCAAATTCGGACTGTTTGTCTAGTGATGGCCATTTTGCCACATAGCCTTTCAGTGTGGCATCCAAAATGTCGCTAGCTGATTGGATCATGCGAATCATTTGCTTCCGTGTGCGGAATAATCTATCAGTATCTTCAACTGAATCCTTGGCTTTAGTGGCTCGCCTGTAGGCCTTGTCAAGTATCTCATCAGCGAGCAACACAGTAGGCAATTTCTTCCAGATAATGGCAGGCATTGTACTCACTCCGCTGTTCGCGGCTCGCCCATCCCTCTTCAATGCAAAGGTTTGGTTTTTCCATAATAATCCTTCATTTGGATTAATTTGTATCCTACATTCAAGGGGTTCTCTTTTCAAGGGTTGGGTTACTCACGGTGTTAGAGGCGAGCGAGTTGGTAGCGAAGAAACAGAATCGGAGCAAGAAAAATGACCTACCTGATTGGGCAGTTACATTATGGGACGATCTTGGAAAACCTGACTTTTCTGAATTCCAAGATATTCGTAATGGTCCTCTCCTTGAACGAAGAACTGGCCTTAGAAGAGATGACCTTGTTGAAATCTTAATCGATGCCAGAGCATTGCCTTCAGACATGGACCCATGGATGCGTGGCCGCTTAATGGGCACTAATAAATTGACCATCGAACTCCTCACTGCTGACAAAAATTACCATTACATATCGAGGGATGTTATTGTTGATGTCTGCCTAGTGGCTCATATGAGGGCGGCTTACATTGACGACCGTGACCTGTTGAACTATGAACGAGAGGATATGAAGCGCCGAAACTCATTACACGAAGAAGTTGAAAAGGATTCCACTGGGGCTGATGACAGCCACGTCTGGGGTTGATTCGGTGAAAATGCATCAGGATTGGGAATTAATTGATAATCATCATTACGAACGGGTTTGGAAATTCACAGACTTTGTTAGTGCTCTAGATTTTGTCAACAAAGCTGGTGCCCTTTGTGAAGAGTTGGATCATCACGCTGAATTTGTACTAAATTGGGGCAGTGTCCTTGTCAGAACTTGGAGCCATGATATTGATGGTATTTCTGAGCGAGATCATGTTCTAATTCAGGCTCTAGATATTCTGGTGGAGTGAAATCATGGTGACCAAATTTCGGCATCACATGTTCATTTGCGCCAATCAAAGGCCTGATGATGCGGTGCGAGAATGCTGTGCTGCAAAGGGAAGTTTAGAATTGATGAAGAAAATCAAAAACGCTGCGAAATCCGAAGGAATCTCAAATATACGCGTACAAAAATCTGGGTGTCTGAGTAATTGTGAGAATGGAATTTCATGTGTAGTTTATCCTGAAGGTGTATGGTATACACTCACGGGCGAAGAAAACATCTCCGACCTCATTGAGCATTTACGAACAGGAACTGTAGCCAACCATCTATTGATGCACCCAGAGGCCTGATTATGCAACGTGTAGTCTATACTCAAAGAGGTGGTTTAGAAGTTATTCAAATCGTTGATGAAGATAATCCAATCCCTGCCACCGGCGAAGTTGTGGTTGAAGTACACCGAGCAGGAATAAACTTCGCCGACCTTATGATGCGCCAAGGTTTGTACCAACCAACCCCTCCATTCCCGTTCACGCCTGGTTACGAAGTCTCAGGAACTATCTCAGCCCTTGGCGAAGGGGTGGAGAACTTCACTATCGGCGAGCGAGTTCTAGCACTATGTGGGATGGGTGGTTACTCACAGCAAGTTACAGTCCCAGCAGATAGAGTGTTCAAATTACCTGATGAAGTAGGTTTTGACACAGCAGCAGCACTACCAGTCACTTACTTGACTACATACCACATGCTGAAGTATTTAGGGAATTTTCAACCAAATGATACAATCCTAATTCACCATGCCGCTGGAGGAGTTGGGACCGCAACTGCACAAATCGGAAAAGCACTTGGTGCAGGTATCATCATCGGCACTGCATCTACTGCAAAATCTGACTTTGTTAACGAACTTGGTATGAGGTATATTGATCGAGAAGCTGAAGATTTCGTCGCTGTTTGCAAAAAAGAAACCGGCGGCAAAGGAGTACACCACGCCTTAGACCCTGTTGGCGGGAAACACCTAATGCGCTCTTACAAATCACTTAGAAATGGTGGGAACCTATACGCCTTTGGTGGTTCTTCAGCAGTCCGTGGAAGTAAGCGCTCACTTAGGGCTGCGCTCGGATTTCTTTGGGGAATGCCAAAGTTTGATCCAATGAGAATGATGAGTTCAAATAAGGCAGTTTTCGGAGTTCACATGGGAACCTGGCCTGACCACGAAGTTCTCAAAGGGCACATGGCAGAACTATCTAAAATGCTTACAAGAGGGGAGATTTCACCTGTTGTAGACAAAGTGTTTCACTATACTGATGTTGGCGCTGCTCAACAGTATATTCATGATAGAAAAAACCGTGGTAAAGTGTTGATAAATTTCCGCCCTAAATGATGGAACGGTTTCGAAGTTTACTTTTTGCACTACCCATTAATTATTTACCCCCTTAAACAGCATTTTTTTGTCGGCAACCGTCGGTGGGGGTTGAATCACTTGGTAACAGCGAAATTAGTTGAATGGTTTAGTGAAGTCAGCATGGCTGATTCTCCAACTGTTGGGGGAAAGGGTGCATCTCTAGGTGAATTGTATTGTAATCTTACAAAAGCAGGAGTAAGGGTTCCCAACGGTTTCAATGTTACAGTTGAAGCCTTTCAACAATTTGTCAATGCAGAAGTCCCAGCATCAACTTGGGACAATGTTCGAAATCCAGAAGGTGTTGAAAATATTCGTGACCAAGCAATAGCTTGCACAACCCTGTCAGACGCATTGAAAATTTGCCTCATAGGAGCAGACCCCAGTGACCACCTCAATTTGCACGGCAGAGCCTCATTAGCTCGAGCGATTGTTCGTGATACTCCAGTCCCTGAAATTATTCGCCAAGCAATCATCACCGGATACGGCCAATTGTGTGAAGAATATGGCCAAGGTGCAGATGTAGCAGTTCGCTCCTCTGCAACCACAGAAGATTCTGCTGAAGCGTCATTTGCTGGACAATACGAGTCTTTTCTCAATGTTAGTGGTGAGAGGGCGGTTATCCAAAAGTGGAGGCAATGCGTTGCTAGTTTGTTCACCGAGCGAGCAATTAGTTACCAACTTGAGAAGAAAATGAATCCGCTAGACAGCGCAATCGCTGTTGTAATAATGAAGATGGCAAGGGCTGACAAGGCTTGTTCAGGTGTGATGTTTACAATTGACCCTGATTCAGGTCATCGAGGAGTTATCCACATCGCTTCAGCATATGGCTTAGGGGAACTGATAGTACAAGGTAGCGTCACCCCAGACACCTACACTGTTTGGAAGGAAGGTTTGCGGCGCGGTAATTTCGCGATTGTTCACCGCGTCCTAGGGAGCAAAGATTCCCGTATGGTATATGCACATGGCACAGTTAACGAAGTGACCACAACTAGTGTCCCACTTGAAGAAAGAAGGGCGTGGTCATTGAGTCACCAAGAATGTCGACAACTTGCAGAAATGGCCCTAGCAATTGAAGAACATTATGGGCAACCAATGGATATTGAATGGGCAAAAGATGGTGTTGCCAATCAATTATTCATCGTCCAAGCAAGACCTGAAACCGTGCACGCACAAGCCAGTTCTGCTAAACTAATCCGTTACAAGATGGATGTCTCATTGATTGAAAAACTCAAGAAAAGTGGCTTGGTTCTAACTACTGGTCAAGCAGTCGGCAAGAGAATCGGATGTGGTAAAGTAAGATCTTACCGTTCCTACGAAGAGGTCTTAGAAGGTAAGAGAGCAATTAGAAAAAGGCTTGCAGAGGGAGTTAGAATTGAGGAAATTACGCACGAACACCGAGTCTTTGAGGAAGGTGATGTTTTAGTCACAGAAATGACTACTCCAGACTGGGAACCATTGATGAAACAGGCATCATTGATTGTCACACGTAAAGGTGGCAGAACATCGCATGCTGCTATCATCGCTCGTGAATTTGGCATTCCGGCAATTGTTGGCTGTGCAGGTGCAATGGATCTAGAGAATTTGGCCACCGTTACTGGAAGTTGTGCTGAGGGCGATACGGGATTCATCTACTCAGGAAATCATCCCTTTGAAATTGAAGAAATTGAGGTCGATTCAACTGTCAAATTAAACACCAAGATAAAGTTGAATGTTGGGTTTCCAACAAAATCACTTGCTGATTCTCAATTACCTGTTGATGGAGTGGGTTTAGCAAGAATTGAATTCGTACTATCTGCTGAAGTTGGTATACACCCACTCACATTTATCCACTATCAAGAGTTGTTAGAATATCTTGAGAACGGCGAGGTAGGGGCAGGGCTACAACCATATATTGAAGCGCTAAAACTTACTGATGAATCAGTAATCCGTACGGCAGTTGAAGCAGTTGAAAGACGAGCATGGTCATACGATGATAAGCGTGGACTATTCATCGATAAACTCCGCGAAGGTGTCGGATTAATCTGTGCTGCATTCCATCCGCGCCCAGTACTTGTCCGGCTCTCAGATTTCAAATCAAATGAATACCGAGAACTTCTCGGTGGCAGGGTCTTTGAGCCAAATGAAGAGAACCCCATGATTGCATGGCGTGGAGCTTCGCGATACCTTGATGAAAATTTCAAGCCAGCATTTGAGATGGAACTTGAAGCGATGGCTTCCGTCAGGCATGACTTTGGATTAGATAATCTTCAGTTGATGGTACCGTTTTGTCGCTCGCCTGAAGAGGGCGAGGCGGTCAAGCACCTGCTCAACGAGCACAATGTTGGACCTGACTCAAATGTGCCATTATTTGTGATGGTTGAACTACCATCCAACGTGATAGATGCAGATAATTTCATAGAAAAAATGGAATTATCTGGAGGATCAATAGGTTCAAACGATTTAGTCCAAACAGTGTATGCTGTATCTAGAGACGATTTAGAAGGTTATCAGCATCCAGTTGATGCTCGGTCGCCAGCAGTGAAATCAATGATTAGAGATGCAGTCAAGAAATTCACTCAATCGGGTCTTGAAATCGGAATCTGCGGCCAAGCACCATCAGACTACCCTGATGAATTCCCTGCATTCCTAATTGATTGTGGAATCTCAAGCATATCAGTCACACCAGATACAGTGATGGCAGTAAGAATATCAATTGCAGAAGCAGAAGCGAGCTTAAATTCGTAAACCAAACGGCTGATTATAATCTAACTGGGCGAGTTGCCCCACAAGCTTGACACTTGAGAAGAGTCGTTCTATCTTCCTTGATGAAACTTGTATCTGGAGCATTGCATTGACCACATAAAATGAAGGTTTTCACATAATTACCTAACTTTTCACGGATTCTCTTAGGAGGGATTCTGCCTTTTAGTAATACACGACGGTCCTCTCTTGAGCCAGAAGTACCTAGTTCATTTTGCAAGAAATGATAAACATGATTTCCATCTCTATCCATCATGTCAATGATATCACCAAAATTACGGATAATCGTTTGACTTCCCTCAATCATCACATCTGGTTCTGGAAGTTTCCAACGCTCAGATGACGACAACTCTTGTGGTATGTTGTCGCGGGCTCGGTCGAGAAGTGACTCGTAGTCAAAGTCTGCCATTGAATTCGCCGACCTGCGCACTGTTGTTAAGCCCACCGTTAATTCAACAACCTTGACGCACTCCGCAGGAAGTGATGCAAGAGCAAGTGACCGTCCAATTTGTAAAAATTCATGCCGATGCTCAAGCACCAACTCAAGGCTCTTCACTAGCTGCTGGTTGGGATTTGAGAGCTGTTGAGGAAACGGTAGTTGGCTCGGGTATTGCTGAGAAGATCAAAACCGGACTGAAAATCGCCATCCCCGCTGGGTTTGAAGGGCAAGTTAGAGCACGCTCTTCCTTAGCCGCAAAAGGATTGATTTTACCTAACGCACCAGGAACTATAGATGCTGACTATCGAGGGGAATTGATGGTATTACTAACATGGATTGGTGAAGGTGATTCGTACACTATCCCCAAAGGTGAGAGAGTAGCACAACTGGTGATTTCTCCTGTACCACAAGTCTCGTTTGTTGAGGTAAGCGCAGATGACCTAGGTGATACCGAACGTGGTGAAGGTGGATTTGGAAGCACTGGCAGATTCTGACCCTAAACTTACCCTCAGCCGTTCATCTTATATTTAGGGTATTTTTAAAATAAATCTGAATTGTTTTTTGAAATCTATTGGCATTGAATTCTACTGCTTTACCGTTGACTTTGGACAAGCCACATACAGGGTTGTTTAACACCGCCTATGGCGGTGGGTTCATTACCGTCCTACTCATCCTTAAGTGTGAATGGCATTAAGTGTTGATGAATTGAGGGATAGAGTCCTTGCCCTACGAGAAGAAGGGTTGAACGACCAGCAAATTGCTGATGAGATGTCTATTTCAAAATCTACAATCACTTGGTTACAAGGCAGCTCTGCACCTGAGGCGAAGCCAGATGATGTTAAGATCGGTTGGCGGTCAATCGGTGTTAGACCTCAACGAATTGATGCAATTGGCATGATTATGGCTGATATTATTGATGAACACCACCCTGATGGAATAGATACCGTTGTAGGTATCAGCCTGAATGGAATTTTCTTCTCCCAATCTGTTGCTGCACAAATTGGTGCTGAAGTTTCGATATTCCGCAGTGCGGTTGGTGATAAAGGCGGGGCCTTATCCCACAAATACGCAAATGTCGGTGGGAGGCAAGTGGCAATCGTTGACGACCTTTTCAATAGCGGAGAAACAATGCGCAGAGCTATTGAAGTGTTACAAAATGATGGTGCTGAAGTTGTTCTTTGCCTAGTCATGGTAAACAAGACCGAAAAGAATGAAATCGCTGGAGTCCCATTACGCGGTCTAATCAGAGCAGTCTCAGTCTAAGCGTAGGTGTGAGAGATGCATTGGGCAGATGTCATCGCTGAGCGATTGGCAGCGCAAGGTGATTCACATGTCGTGGCGACTGGAATAACACCCTCTGGCCCAATCCATGTTGGAAACATGCGAGAGGTTCTGACAGCAGACTTGGTGGTTCGTGCTTGTGAAAGAATCGGAGTAGATGCAGAGTTAATCTATATCGCTGATACTGCGGACCCTCTTCGTAAAGTCTACCCCTTTCTCAATGAACAAGAATATGGGCAACATGTTGGTAAAGCATTGGCGACACTTCCATCACCCGATGGCGAAGGAAGTTATCCAGATTACTTCTTGAAACCGTTTTTCTCTGCTTTGGATGACCTCGGGGTAGAATATCGTGTTGTAGATGTTCACGAATCATACTTGGAGGGAAAATATACTGAATCAGTAAAAACTGCAATCGACAACCGAGTAAAAATACGTGATATAATTTCAGAAGTTTCACAGCGCCCACTTGAAGATGATTGGTTTCCATACAATCCCGCTGATGATGACGGAAAAATGCACGGAACCAAAGTTACCAACTGCGATTGGCCATGGGTTGAATGGGTTTCAGAAGATGGGCGTACCGGCCGAACAAATATCGAAAAAGGCGGAGGTAAACTGCCTTGGAGGTTAGATTGGGCTGCGCGATGGGATTGGTTAGACATCACCTTTGAAGCATATGGAAAAGACCACTCAGCAGCAGGAGGTTCGTGGGATACAGGGCAACATCTAGCACCAATTTTTGGCTCAGGCCCACCTATGGGGATGATGTACGAATGGATCTATCTCAAGGGCAAAGGTGCAATGGCTAGTAGTAAGGGAAATACCGTCAGTGGCAAAGAACTCCTTGATATTGTACCTCCAGAAATTATGCGCTACCTAATTACTCGCGTAAAACCTAGCAAACACATTGATTTTGACCCAGGTGAAGGTTTGATTTCATTAGCTGATGAGTATGAGAGATTAGAGCGACGATATCATGGTAAATTAAGTGAGATTGTCCATAAAAATCTAAGCGAAAGCAGTCGTAAAGAACAGCAGTTGATTGATGAAGCCCGTAAATTCGAATTGGCTCAAGGAATCCGTGCCGGAACGGATTATGATTCAAGTCTAGGAATCTCATTCAGTCACCTTTCAACACTATGCCAAATAAAATCACAAAATGAAGACTTATTGGCATCCCTAGCGATGACCCATGGGGTTGATGTGAATCAACCCGATAAGCGGTTAATCGACCGAGTAAAAAGAATGAGAAATTGGGTAGATTCGGAGTGGTTTCCCAACAACGCGCGGATTCAGTTAGCAGATTCAATAAATTCCGCTGATTTCACCTCAAATGAACTTGAATTCCTACAGATATTTTCTCAGATGTTAGCAAATTCTGAATGGGTTGAAGATAGCCTATTGGCAACTATTAGAGGAGCGATTTCCAACTCAAAATTAGAGCCTAGTCAAGCGTTTACAACTCTTTATCAAGCATTACTAAAAAGAGAGAGAGGCCCTAAATTAGCAGCCCTTCTCGTTGAACTAGGACAAGACAATGTAAGTAGCCTTCTTGACCAACTAAACTAGTCTAAGAAAACCGCCTCCGCCAACACGCGTGAGCATTATGTTTGAAATGGGATGGGTGCGTCTACGCACCTGATGACGGTCTACTGCCCCAAGTGCGAAGGCCCAAACGAAGCCACTGCGAAGTTCTGTTTACAATGTGGAAATGACTTCGTTTCAGATGGCCCAATCACATCAACTGGGCATGATGTGAAATCGCTAAAAGACTCTATCAAAAGTAGAGATGACCTCTCAATGTCAGAAAAATTTGACTTGATTGCTAAAATTGAAGATGGAGCAAATCCGATTGAACTTGGAATCGCTGCATCTTCCGTAGAAGCTGCTGAAGAATCCCAACAAGGTGCGATGAAACCTAAACCATCATCTGAATCTGCTGTGACCTCAACATTTGTCTCAAGTCCGGCTGCAGCCGCAGCCGTGGCCTTAGTCTCACAAGAAAGCGACGCTTGGGGGATGGTAATGGCAGGTAGAGTCAACACATCCGATCAGATATTCAAGCAAGCAATGGATTTGGGGATGGAGGCAAGTCACCATATTCACGACATATCTCATGGTGGAATTGATGAAACTAACCTTACTAATGAGGACTTACGGGCAATTCCTGTACTAAAACCACCAAAGAGATCATTTTGCCCAAAGTGTTGTTCAGATATTCTATCTCACAGTAATCTACAATGGAAGAAATGGAGGGATCATTCTGCTGAGGTTGTGCAAGTTCAAGCACAAGCGGCTATGGAAGCATCCCTAGTCCAAATCGCTGCCCATTATCTGAAAGCAATGGATTCTCTCGAAATTACTAACAAACAACTAGAAGAAAAATTAGCTGATGTTGACCAAGAAGAATTGGCTAAAGAACTAGAACCAAAAATTCGTAAAAAGGTACGCGCAGAACTAGAAAAAGAGTATAAATCCGAATCTGTTGCTGCGTCTGACACACCCCCAGCAACGAAAACTGCAACACGTACATCCAAACCCACGGCAAAAGCAGGTGGGAAAGTAGGCGGAGCAGCGGCTCTATTTGGTGGCGGCCAGAAAATATCAAAGAAATTCGAAGGAGCAAAGAAAGACAAACCAGACTGGTTCCTCGATGAGGCTTTAGACACGATTTATGACCCTCATGGCACAGGTAAACCTCTCAAACCAAAAACAATTCTAGCACGCTCAAGTGATGGGAATGTACGGGTGCAAGATGTTGTAAGAATATATGCTAAGGAAGGCGAAGATGGACTCAGTGAATTGGCTTGGACTAGCCCTTCAACTCGTTACATCATAGAAGCATACGATTCCTGCTGA
>Ga0115002_10006447_pt1 | contig 13508 bp, 9 predicted proteins | sample ArcticOcean_MG_C_8_FD_89576 | JGI IMG/M metagenome (GOLD analysis project Ga0115002, IMG submission 89576) | Marine microbial communities from western Arctic Ocean - ArcticOcean_MG_CB11_86 | ecosystem: Environmental > Aquatic > Marine > Oceanic | place: Arctic Ocean: Canada Basin | collected...
GCGGGCGTGGCTGGCGAGCTTGCGATAGATCGCCGTGTCCTAAATTTAACGTGCGGTCGACCGCATGTTTGGGAAGCGAAGATAAATCAGACGTAGTTGGCCGGACTATTGTTACCTTTTAAAGGTGGGTTTTTCGGGGTAAATCGGCAGTTTAAGCGCTCAATTATCAACTGCTCAAGGCGCTGTGCTGGCGGATGGTCTCGTCGTCGAGTCGGTTGCCGTAGATTCGCACGTTGGCTATCGCGCCCTTGAAATAGGTTTGCGCGCCATAGCCGATATAGAGCGGGCTGGCGTTCGTCAGGTCGAAGGTCGTGTGCGCAGGGGCTTGGGCCGTTGAAGAAAGCTTGCCGTTTACGTAGAGCCGGGTCTCTTGGCCCGCGCGCACGGCGGCGACATGCGTCCAATCGCCGCCGATATCGCGTTCGTGGCTGCAGACCTGGCCGGCGGTAAAACCGTGCACCCGGCCCAAAGTGTCCTCGGCGTCCTGGTGCTCAGCCCGGCTGTAACAGCTGCCGGTGGCCGCGCACAACTGGCCGGCGTAGGCGTTCAGGCTGGTAACCCGGCACCAGGTATCGGGGTCTTCCGGCAACCAGTCGCGCCGGCTGGCCAGGCTGGCGATGAGTGTCCAATGGCCGTCGGATTCATAACGCCAGACTTGGCTTTTGGGGATTAGCGCGGCGTAGAGCTTGCCATTGTAAACGCGTAGGTCCATCACCTCATTGCATTCGAATAAACCTTCCGGCAGCCCGAGACGTCCGGTGATGACCCACTCGCCGGAGGGTTCGCACCGCAGTACATAACCCTGTGGCCAAGTGCCGATCCACAGTTGGCCACCGATCTCGGCCATCGAATGGATCTGGGTGATGCCGTGCGGGTCTTTGCCGATGCAGTTCCACGTCGTGTCGCCTTCGTAGCGGTAGACGCTGCCGTGCGTCGCCGCGTAGAGAGCGCCGCCGCTGGGCAGGAAGCTCTCGATATTTAGCCCATCCGGCGCGCCGCAGTCGAGCCAGTCGCTGCCGGTATAGCGAAAAACCTTGCCGCCGCCTTCTTGACCCAATCCCGCGTAGAGGTCGCCGTCGAACGAGCCCAGCGACATGATGCGGTGGCCCTCGCCGACCTGGCCGAGGTCGCGCCATTCGGTGCCGCCCTGGTATTCGAAGACATGCACTTTCCCCGAGATGAAGCCGGGCATCTTTTTTAGTGCCTTGTCCCAATCCCAATTGCCGCCGCCGGCGTAGAGCCGGTCATTGTGCACGAGCATCGACATAACGGAGAGAATTTTGTCGTCGTTGCCGAGCCGGCCGCAGTCGTGCCAGGTTTGCTCGCCGCCGTAGCGGAACACCCGGCAGGCCTTTTGGGGGGTATCGGCGTCGGCGATGCCGGCGTAGAGCTCGCCTTGCCAGGTGGCGGTAGCGGTGACGCTGGAGTTGCTCCGCTCCGGTTTGCCGTAATCTTGCCAGGGACCGACATAGCCGTCGTCGATGCCGAAGTGCACGTGGCGCTGGTCGGACATCGCGCTATAGGCCGGTGAAGACCCGGCGATATGGAGATTGAGGCCGGTGCGACCGACGGGGTCGAATTTCGCCAGGATATCGCCGAAGACATGCGTCATCTGGGCTTGGCAGCGGATCCACGCGGAGACGGTGAAGTCGCCGGTGCCCAAGTGCAGGTCCGGGTGGTTTTCGATGCGGATGCGGTTATTGCTGCCGTTGAGTTCAGCCGCGGTGGCGTCGGTGCCGTCAGGGCCTGTGGTGTAGGTCAGCGCATCGGCTTGGCCGTGGTGGTCGCCGACGGCGTCGTTGGTGTCGCCGGCTAGGGGCCAGTGGGCGATGGGCTTTGGAGGTGTGGTCATATCGTCTCTCTCTGGTTCATATCCTTGTACATTTCTTTGTACAGCATTTCGTTACCGTTGATATACGCTTGTCGGTCGTGGTCGTGTTAGGGATAGTTGCGATTTGAGGTCGCTGAGGCGTTGCGTGTATTCGGGCTTCGTCTGAGGAAATTTAGGAAGGCCATGTGGTGTGTTAGCTCTGGGCTAGTTTAACGGCAGAGATAGGGATGGTGGGGCGGCAGGCTTGCCTTTAATGCGGCCTTCGACCTGGCGGAAATAACCTAGCTCGCCCAACAGCGATTTGACCTTGGCGAGGTCGCTGCGCCGCGATCAGAATGTCGATGATCGGTTTGGCCGTCATACCGGGAACGGAAGTGTTGCCGATGTGTTCGGTAGTGAGCACATCGGCTGTTGAGCCTGGAATTGAATCGGGACTTCAACTGATCGAACCATTGCGGCCAGTCAGGGTTGTAGTGTTCGACACCTGGTAACGGGCATGGTTTCCCTTACCAGGTGTCCACGCTAAAATAGACGCGCTGTGTTGCAAAGCTCGGCTTCCCCTGGCGACCTTTCTCGGAATAAAATTGCATCAGCATGACTTCCTTTGCTGACGACGGGACGGCCCGGGTTTCCTTTGAGCATGATAGCGTTTTCCATCGGTAGCTAGCCGCAGAGGCGACTTTGAAGGCACAGCCCCAAAGAGCCTGTTGTTTCGCAGGATGCGGCATCGCTCGCTGCTAAGGCCTGCTGGTCTCACACGAGCTTACAGCTCTCCAGCTCCTTAGAGCTCAAACGAATGCCGCCCGCCCGCAACCCGCGGATTGGGTATTGGTCGATCGGGAAGGTCTCGTTGAGCAGGCGCAGGCGCGGTTTGGGTTTGTAGTCGAGCGCGATTTTTTTCTCGGAGTTGGTGGTCAGCTTCATCAGCTTGCAGTCCTCGGGTACTAGTTCGTAGTTGCGGCCGAGGATGAACTTGTCGACGATGCAGCGCTTGATATAGGTCGCGCCCTCCTTGTCCTTGTAGACGACGTTGAAGACCTGGTCCTTGTCGACAAAACTGCAGTGCAGCATGCCCTTGCCGACGAAGAGCTTGTCGGGCGCGTCGACGACCGAGTAGGAGCCGTCTTTGCGGATCGAGAGCACGCGGTCGTAGAGCGAGACGTCGAAGAGCACGTTGCCGTTGACCTGGTGCCCGAGGTAGCCGGTCTTGTTGTCGTAGCGCATCTTGAGGTCGCGGTTGGCCGCGTCGCGCACGTCGACCTTGTCGAACGAGATGACTTGGGTGCGGCGCGGGAACTGGTCGCCGTATTTATCGAGCAGCCCTTGGATAAAATCGATGGTGTAGGGGATGATGACGGCCAGGTGGTCTCTGATTTCACGCAGGCGACGGCGGATATCGGTCATCTCTTTTTTGGCGCGGTTGATATCGTAAAGCGAAATGCGGCGGATCGGGATCTTGAGCAGGGTGTCGATGTCCTCGTCGGTGACCTCCTGCTTGATCTGGTCGGCGAAAGGCAACAAGCCGTTGCGTACCGCCTCGGTAACTTTGGCGGTGGTGGTCTGCTCTTCGATCGCCTTATAGACGCGATTTCCGATGAAGATTTGCTCCAGGGTCTTGGCGTGCAGCCGGGCGTTGAGCAGCTCGGTTTCGAGATTGAGCTCGGCTTTGAGAATGTCGACTAGGCGGTCGACATTGTGCTGCAGAACCTCGACGGTGCTCATGACCTGCGGTTTGTGCTGGTCATTGATCAGCATCAGGTTGGCCGAGATCGACATCTCGCAGTCGGTGAAGGCGTAGAGCGCGTCGACGATCTCCTCGGTATAGGTGCCGCGCGGCATCTTGATCTCGACTTCGACCTCCTCGGCGGTATAGTCGGAGATGGGGCCGATCTTGACCTTGTTTTTACGCGCGGCATCTTCGATCGAGGCGATGAGCTGTTCGGTATTAGAACCGAAGGGTACGTCGCGGATTACGATGCGCTTGGGGTCGGAGGTGTCGAGCTTGGCGCGCACCAGCACTTTGCCATTGCCGTTATTGTATGCGGAGAAGTCGGCGAAGCCGCCGGTTGGGAAGTCGGGTAGGATCTCGAAGGGCTTGTCCTGCAAATAGGCTATTTGCGCCTGCCATAGCTCGGTGAGGTTGTGCGGCAGGATCTTGGTGGCCATGCCGACGGCGATGCCCTCGGCGCCCTGTGCTAACAGCACCGGGATCTTGGCGGGGAAGACAACGGGCTCCTGGTTGCGGCCGTCGTAGGAATCGACGTAGGGAGTGATCTCTTTGTTGAAGAGCACCTCCTTGGCCAGGGGCGTCAGCCGGCATTCGATATAGCGGCCGGCGGCGGCCTCGTCACCGGTGTGGATATTGCCGAAGTTGCCCTGCTTCTCGATAAAGAGGTCTTTGTTGGCCAAGACTACGAGCGCGCCGTAGATCGACTGATCGCCGTGCGGGTGGTATTGCATGGTCTGACCGACGATATTGGCGACTTTGTGGAATTTTCCGTCGTCGATTTTGTTGAGCGAATGCAGGATGCGGCGTTGCACGGGTTTGAGTCCGTCGTCGACGTGCGGGATGGCGCGCTCTTTGATGTAGTAGGAGGCGTACTCTAAGAAGTAATTGTCGTAGAGGCTGTCGATATAGGCCATTAGATCAAGTGCTCCATTATATAATCGCGGCGGTCGGGGGTATTTTTGCCCATGTAGAATCCGAGGGTTTCGGGCACGGTCGCCAATGAGCGCACGCCAACTTTGACCAAACGGATGTCGCCGTTGATGAATTGTCCAAATTCTTTGGGAGAGATCTCGCCGAGGCCTTTGAAGCGGGTGATCTCGGCGCTGCTCTTGAGTTTCTTCTCAGCGCGTTTGCGCTCGCGCTCGTCGTAGCAGTAGATCGTCTCCTGCTTATTGCGTACGCGGAACAGTGGTGTTTCGAGAATGTAGACGTGGCCGCTGGTGACCAACTCTTCGAAATAGGTGAGGAAGAAGGTCATCAGGATATTGCGGATATGGAAGCCGTCGACATCGGCGTCGGTGGCGATGATCACCTTGTTGTAACGCAGATTTTCGACGTCTTCTTCGATGCCGAGAGCCATCATCAGATTGTAGAGCTCGACGTTGCGGTAGATTGAGGCCCGCGTCTTGCCGAAGAGGTTTTGCGGTTTGCCCTTGAGCGTGAAGATGGCTTGGGTCTCGGGGTCGCGCGCGAAGACGATGGGGCCGGCGGCCGAGGCGCCCTCGGCCAAGAAGACGGAGGTTTCTTCGCCGCGTTTTTTGTCGCCCTTGTGAAACTTGCAGTCTTTGAGCTGCGGGATCTTGATCTCGATGCGGCGGGCGGCTTCTTTGGCCTCTTTTTTTACGGCGTTGAGCTCTTTACGCAGCTTTTCATTGTGTACGATGCGCTGTTCGAGCTTGTCGGCCGCCTGCCGATTCTTGTGCAGGAAGTCGACGATGGCTTCACGAGTCTCGTTGACGATCCAGCCGCGCACATCCGTGTTGCCGAGTTTGTTCTTGGTCTGCGACTCGAATACCGGGTCTTTGACCTTGACGGCGACCGCGCCGAAGGCCCCGTCGCGCACATCGACGGCGTTGAAGTTTTTCTTGTAGAATTCGTTGACGCCCTTGAACACGCCTTCGCGGAAGGCACTTTGGTGTGTGCCGCCGTCTGAGGTGTACTGGCCATTGACGAACGAGCGGTAGGCCTCGCCGTAACTCTGCACATGCGTGAAGGCGAATTCGAGATACTGGCCCTTGTAGTAGACGGGACCGTAGAGGCCGTCTTCGCCGGCTTCGGTCTTGAGCAGGTCGAGTAGCCCGTGTTTCGACTCGAATTTCTGCTTGTTGAAGATGAGTTTCAGGCCGCTGTTAAGACAGGCGTAGTTCCACATCCGCCGCTCGACGAACTCGTAGTTGAAGTCGTATTCGCTGAAGATCTCGGTGTCGGGCAGGAATTCGAAGTAGGTGCCGTCGGGCTCGTTGGGGGTATTGCCCTTCTTTTGAGAGAGTAGGTCGCCGCGCGAGAAGACGGCTTCGGCGTATTTGCCGTCGCGGTAGGCGCGCACGACGAAGTGCGAAGAGAGCGCGTTGACGGCTTTGGTGCCGACGCCGTTGAGGCCGACGGAAAACTGGAAGACGTCGTCGTTGTATTTGGCGCCGGTATTGATGACCGAGACGCACTCGACGATCTTGCCGAGCGGGATGCCGCGGCCGTAGTCGCGGACTTTAACCAGGTCTTCGTCGATGGTGATATCGACCTTATTGCCGTGGCCCATGATAAACTCGTCGACGGAGTTGTCGACAATTTCCTTGAGCAGGATGTAGATGCCGTCGTCGAGGTCGCTGCCCGAGCCGAGGCGACCGATATACATGCCGGTGCGCAGGCGGATGTGTTCGAGGGACGAAAGTGTTTTTATTTTGCTTTCGTCATAGACGGCTTTGTCGTTGGCGTGTCCGTTGGTTGTGGTTTTAGCCATTACTTCCATAGTGGTTTGGTATAGGGCTGCTATCGATGGTCGCTAAAGTTGGGTGGGAATGGGCAGTTTGCGGATATATCCTTGCTCATTCTCGCCTCGCTCCTGCGAGGCTCCGAGGGCTGTCCTGCAAAATCAGGGACAGCAAAGCCGCTGCGGGTATATCCGCAAACTGCCCTCGGCTAACTTTGGTGGTTTTCGCTAGAACCTATAAATGATATAAAGAGTCGCGGCGCCTAAAGGGCAGGCGTCCGACTGGCGGACAATGGGAGAAGCTTAAACTGCAGGGGGAGAACAAAGGCTCCGGGGGGAGAGCAGAGGAGCCGCTGTTTGGTAAAAGGTGCCTGCTAATCTAAGAAATTTTCTGCCTTTTAGTGTAGTGAACAAGTGTGCAGGCGTCAAGGCGGTGGGATAAAAAAGCAGTGTAAATTACAATGCCGAATATATATCTATTATTTATAATATGTTATGATTTTTGACAATAGATAGTGTGTATCGCGTTTTGCGTTATTGCCTAGGCAAGGTTTATGTGATTTGCGCTGGTGGGCGAGGGATGCTTGGGTTTGTGGGTAGGGGCGTAGTGCGGGATCTGAAATTATTGTGGGTTGATTGGCGGTATCGCAGCGGATGATGGCTTTCGACGACTGCGATCATCCGGTTGAAAGTCACCTTCCGCTGCAATTTGTTCAACTTTCCCGCGCGAAATCCTCTATTTCCTTGAGCGAGGCCCTGGCTTTCGCCAGACTCCGGCCCGCCAACTGGTCCATCGTTTTCTTGAGCCAGGGCTGGGTGATCTGGTCGGTGTTGTAGTGTCGCGACAGCCAGACGGCGAGTCCGGCGAAGACGATCCCGAGCAGCGAGCAAATCGCAATATCCCACATGATCCAGCCTTGGTGCAGCGAATAGATATCGAAATCGCCGAGGCCTTTCAGGCAGACGATCGGCACAAAAAGCCATAATGCACCCCAGGAAATATTGAGCGGCAAGGTGTAGCGCAGGTTGTGAAGACTCAGTCGCTCTACTTGCTGCTGGATTTGGATCACGGACCCGTCGTAGTCGATCGCGTCGATGATCGACAGTCGCGAGATACTGTCGATAACCAGCAGCAGGGCGTAGAGGGCGAGGCCGGTGGCTGGGCCGGCGTATTGCAATTGTTGGATGTGGTTGTAAATGAACGGTACCAACGGAATCAGCATAAAAAAGCCGAAGATCAGACTGAAGACCGGATCGAGAGTTGCCTTGCGCAGCGCCGAACGGGTGTTTTTGAGTTCTATCTTTTTTAGTAAGTGCATATTGAGTTTGACCTGCCTTGCTAATTTTTCATCGTGTTGGCGCCAAAGGTCTTTGAGTTCCTGCAGTTCCATATTCATGTGGTGACTCGATTTATTGATCCGGTTCAGCTTTAAAGGCCTGTTTGATCTGTTGTTTAATGCGGCTGATCTTGGTGGCGACATTGCTCTCGCTGATGCCGAGGATTTCGCCGACCTCCTTATAGGGGGGGCATCGAGATACAGGAGCATCAGTGCGCGATTTAGCTCGTCGAGCTGGTAAAGTAGTACAGTCGCTCGAGATTGTTTTCGAGACCCTGCGGTTCGCATTCGTCGGCGACGCGTTCGATAATCTCCTGGTCGATCGGTGAGATTCTTTTTTTGCGGCTGCTTTCGCGGCGCAAAAGGAGATTGCGACATTGAGCGCAATGCGGTAGATCCAAGTCGACAGTTTGTACTGCTCGTTGTATTTATCCGCTGAATGCCACAGCTGCAGGATGATTTCTTGTTCGAGATCCTTCTTGTCTTCTGGGTCGCGCCAAGTCCCGTATTATCACAATAAAAAATAAAAACGCCTCCGCCCTTGAAGATGCACAGGCCGTTGCTATTCCCACTGACGATGCGCTGTCTGAACTAAAGATTATGACTTTGTAGGGTTTACAAGATCCTAGCAGAAACCACTACAGTTTCCGAGGTCTGGTCGGGGTGCGGCGTAGGGTGTTCTTCGGGGTGGGGTGGGGTAAGAGGGCCTGGCGAGCTAGTGCGGGGGGAGTGGAGGCGCAAGCCTTCCGATGGGCGACGGCCCGGGGGACTAAGAGAAACACCCGGACCCGCACTCCGCGACCAGACCGGCTTCCCCTTCGTCAGGGTTTGGCGGCAAGACTAAAACAGGCCAGCTCCTCGTCATTGCGCACAAAGATATGGCGATTGGCATAGGCCGGGTGCGACCAGACGACGCCGCCGCGCTGGTTGAGTTGGTCGCGGGTCGGCTCGATGAGGTGGGCGCGGCCGTGGATCGTTACGCCTTCGGGCGAGAGGCTAGTCAAGAGCAGGTCGCCGCGTTCGTTGAAGATCCAGACCTTATCGCCGTGCGGGGTCAGGTGCACCGTCCCCCAGCGCGCGCGCGGTATCACGGTCTGGTCTTCCCAGATACGCTCGCCGCTCGCCGCGTCGAGACAGCGAAACTCGCCATAGCTATCGATGCCGTAGATATGTTCGCCGACGATCAATGGGGTGGTGATCGTCGAATGCAGGCCGTCGGTTTTTTGTTCGGAAGCGCCGACGCGTTGCCAGATCTTTGTCGCCGATAATTGGTCCGGAGACAATTTGAGCATTAGCGACCCGTCGAAGAAGCTGGTTACAAAGAGCCGGTCTTCGGCGACAACCGGCGAGGCGATGGAGATGGTCATCTGCTTGGGTGGAAAGGCGTATTGCCAGTGCACTTGACCTGAGGCGGGGTCGAGGGCGACGACATTATCACCGGTCCAAGCGACGAGTACTTGCCGCCCGGCCTGCTCGATAATGATTGGGGTTGAATAACTGGCCTGGTCGTCGAGGGCGCGCCAGCGTTCCTCGCCGGTGCGGTGGTCGAAGGCGACTAAGCAGGCGCCCTCGCCGCTGATCTGTACGATCAGCAATCCTTCATAGATGACGGGCGATGCGGCGATGCCCCAGACCGGCATGCGAATCGCGTATTGTGCGTTGAGGTCGCGTTGCCAGACGATATCGCCGGTCGCCGCGTCGAAGACATGCAAGTCGCCCATCGTGCCCAGCGCGTAGGCCAGGCCGTCGTGGATGACGACGCTGGCGCGCGGTCCGGCGGTATAACCGACGTCGCGGTAGTCGCGCGGATAGGCGTATGACCACAGATTTTCTCCGCTTGCCGCATCAAAACAGTGCACGCGCTCAGTCTGTTCCGGCTTGGTGAGGCGGTCCATTACATAGACGCGGCCCTCGGCGACGGTAGGGCTGTTATAACCGCTAGCGATAGGCATTCGCCACCGCGCGGTGAGGCCTGAGTCAGGCAGGGCGTCTATAATGCCGGTTTCGCGCCAGACGCCGTCGGCTTGCGGACCGCGCCATTGCGGCCAGTCGTCGGCTGAGGCGGCGGTAGCGGTGAGGGCGACGATGAAATAGGCGATCGTTTTCATTAAGGTGTGGCTCCGGGTTGATTGGCGGGTTACTTGCCGCTTGTCGTGCGCAAGCGTCCGTTGGGGTGATCCGCCATTATAGTATTATCGCCGCTGTGCGGCGTGATCTTCGGAAAATTTAACGACTTTTGCCGCTAAGTGCGGCGGAATAAAAATCACCCCGGCCTCGGTGCCCAACACCACATCGCCCGGAATACAGGTCGCCGGGCCGATGCGGGTGATGCCGTTGATATCGGGCATGGTGACGCCGGGAATCGCTTCGGGGTGAATGCGTTTTACATAGGTGCAGAAGTCGGGTATTTGTTTGATCCGTCTGAGATCGCGCAGGCCGCCGTCGATGACCATGCCGCGCCCGCCATTGGCCTTGATGGCAGTGGTCAAGTTGTCGCCGACGAGGTTAACCGCACCGAAAAGATCGGCCACCAGCACGTCGCCGTTGACCATCTCGTCGATGACCCACGAGTTGGGAAAGCCGATCCGGCCCTCTCGCTTGCCTTGCTCTGAGATCGCCTGATGCAGCTCTGGCCGAATCGGTACCCAACGGCAGGTGATCGCTCGTCCGACCAAGACCTTTTCGGGAAAGAGCACGGTCCAATCCCCGGCGAAATTATGGTGGTAGTCGTGTGCGGCGAGGACTTGCCAGGCCTCTTCGATTGTGACCGACTGCATGCGTTTGAGCAGGCGCTCGGATACCATCGGGCGCTTGTTGGCGTCGCGTTGGCCGCGCCATTTTTTCGTTATGGCGGCAATGGTGTCGGGGTCAGTTAGTCTCATTATGGGTGTCTCAGCCGCCGGGGATGTAGAGCGAGCGGTCGGCGACCGGCAACTCAACGCGGGCACCGCCCTGTAAGTGCGAATGCGCCAGGCCGAACTGCACTTCCACCGATTGCATGGTGATGTCGATATTGCCGGCGGTCTGCTCGCCCGTCTCGATCTGGCAGATAATGTCGCGGATGGTGCAGACGGTAGGGCTTTCGCCTTGCGGTCGGATGGTTTGCTCTTCGATCTTGCCCTCTGCACGATGATTGCGGCGGATGCGGATCGTCTCGCCATTGTCCCAGGCATAGGCCCGGCCTTCGCTGCCGTAGATTTCGATATCGAAGAGGCCGGACATGGGTATGAAATGTCCTTCGGCGCCGCTCTCGTAGCCGACGCGAAAGAAATCGGCCATCGGGTCGGCGATTTCCTCGCCTTGCGGCGGGATAAAGGCGTGTTTGTCGGCGGCGTAGGGCGGGTAGGCGCGCGGGCGTTCGGCGGCGTTGGCGGCGAGCAGGTCGCCTGGTTGCACTAGGCGGCCCTCGACCCATCGCGGGGCAGGGTCGCCCAATAGCATGGCGACGAGGTCGAGCGTGTGCGGGTGGTGTTTAATGATATCGGTGTAGCTGTACATTTGCGCGTAGCGAAGCTCGCCGATCGCCCCGTCGGCGAGGGCGTCTCGTAGCTTCTTGAAGCCGTCGTGGTGGCGGCGCATCGCGCCCCAGTTGAAAGCTACATCGTTGTTCTTGCAGGCGGCGGTAATCGCGTCGGCTTCGGCGAGTGAAGCACAGAGGCCTTTTTCGGAGTAGATGCCTTTGACGCCGTGCTCGGCGGCGAAGATAATTGCTTCGGCGCGTGCGAGTGAGGGGGTGGTGACGCTGACGATATCGGGTTTTTCCTTTTCGATCATTTCGCGATAATCGAGATAGGTATTGTCGCAGCCGAAACGCTCGCTGAAACGCGTCAGGCGTTCCTGCCCGCGGTTGGCGACGGCGACGACTTCGGTTTCGACGATGGCCTCGTAGGCCGGATAATGGCCGTAGGGGCTGGAAAACTGATTACTGGTGAGTTCGTCTTCGATTAGGCCGCCCATGCGGCCGGTGCCGATGATGGCGACGCGATATTTTGCCATGGGGGTTTGCTCCGATAGGCTAGTGTGGACGGGCTTCTTGAGCATATTCTCTTCGTTCATTCTCGCTCGCCATCCCTGGCTTGCTCCGAGGTGCGGTCCGTGGTTAATCGCTGAAAGGGAACTAAGCGCCTGGCCAAGGTTAGCCTATGTGGTGTATCTGATCAAGGAAATTATATCATTGCTCGGATGTTGTTTGTATTGTGCCGTACGTTGTTGCGATGATCTTCCCACTCGCGCGGTAGGTTTTTTTCAAGGCGTGTCCGACCAACGGGTCGCGCCAATAGCAAAATACTTGTGCTCAAAAGGCGGCGCCGGCCGCGAGGCGTACCAAATCCTCAGCGAGCCATCGGCCAGGCGCAACACAGATGAGCTGTTCGTCGGATGGGGTCGCCCCCAGGTGACACCGTCGGCGACGGTAGCTTATGAGCCGCTGTACCACAGCGAGTAGATGCCCTTCTCGTAGGCGACACGAGGAGCGAAAAGGTGCATGTCGTCGAAGGCGCCGGTTTCACCCAGTCCGATACAGGGGCCGTCGTCGCGCTGCCAGTTTTGCGCCATGTTATTCTTCTTCGCGGCGAGGGGCAACCAGTGTTTCGCCGTCGTCTTCGAGCAGTGGCCGGTGGTAGACGTAGGGCGGTTCGAGCACGGCTTGTTGCGCCTCGGTGAGTTCGGACACCCAGTCGGGCATGCTGGTCTCGTAGTGGCCGCCGACATAGTGCATGTATTTGGGCGTATAGCGGTAGAGCAGGGTGCGGCGTTCCTGCTCGCCGCGCCAGGGTAGGGTGCCGTGCGTGGTAGCCTCGTTGAAGATCACCAGGTCACCGGCTGCAAGCGGGATGGGGTAGACGATTTCTTCGTCGGCTTGGTAGAGGCGGATATCCTGGGGGCACGAATAATTGGCCTTGTGGCTGCCGGGGATTACGCAGAGACCGCCGTCGCCGGGGTGCACGTCGTTGAGGTAGAATTGGCAGTTGATCAGGCCGCAGCGCATGCGCCCGTTGTGGTGGGTGTAGTAGCGCGAGCCGTTGAAGCTGGACAGACCGTCGCCGTGCAGGTTGAGGCCTTCGGCGCCTTTGGTGGCGGTGAGGATATCGGGCGAGTGGTCTAGTTTCCAGCCGCGGCCGAAGAAGGTGTTGAGATAGGGCAGGAGCTTGCGGTGTGCGAGGATGTCGCGGAAGGGTTGGCACCAGGGTTTGTCCCAGGTCAGCATGCCGGCGTAGTGGCCGCGTTTGTGCGTGCCGGCCAGTTCGGGGCTCTCGAGGCCGCTGGCGTGTTCGCCGCGTTTGTCTTGGTTGGCTTCGATGGCCTCGTTGAAGGCCTGGATTTCGTCGGCGTCGAGGAAGTTTTTGACGAATAGAAAACCTTGCAGATCGAAAAGGTATTTCTCGCGGTCGCTCATCGTGGCGTAAGCTACTTGCTCGTTCATGGGATTTCCTTATCGAGGTTAGGAGAGCTTCGGGGCGTAGACTCCTTTGTCGTAATAACCTTCGTCCTCGTCGAATTCGATTTCGCTGGCGAATACGAAGCGGTAGTCGTTGAGGTCGACCGCGGAAAACTCGTGCCGGTCCAGGGTTTGTCCTTGGGCTCACCTCCGGTCTCGACTCGGGTTTCGAGATTGAGTTGGGGAAATATTGCGCAGACAGTAGCGTGATGCGAGACGCAGAAAGACTACAAAAAAGGGTCGGGGCTAGTCAAGGCATCTGTGGAAGGGCAACAAAAAACCGGCCCTAAAGTGTAGGACCGGTTTTTTGTTGCGTACTGTGTTTGTGTGTTAATCGGCTTTGGCGGCGGGTTTTTCGCCACCTCTTCCGCCACCGCCTCTTCCGCGTCCACCGCCGCCACCGCCTCTTCCGCGTCCACCGCCACCGCCACCTCTTCCGCGTCCACCGCCACCACCACCTCGTCCAC
>Ga0115002_10006449_pt1 | contig 13506 bp, 12 predicted proteins | sample ArcticOcean_MG_C_8_FD_89576 | JGI IMG/M metagenome (GOLD analysis project Ga0115002, IMG submission 89576) | Marine microbial communities from western Arctic Ocean - ArcticOcean_MG_CB11_86 | ecosystem: Environmental > Aquatic > Marine > Oceanic | place: Arctic Ocean: Canada Basin | collected...
CCCACACCGCAGCACGTGACCTATCTCGACCATTACTTGCCGCTGGCCAATGCGGCGCTGATCCTGCGGGGCGATATTCGACCCGACGACACACGCGTCGAGATCCTGACCGACCGCATCACGCGCTACGGCGGGAAGGTCAACGTCGCCGCAGCGCCGCGGCCGGAGCATGACACGGTGATCATTCTGCAAGGCGATGCCCGACCCCCCGACCGCGAACAAGCCTACATCATCCATACCACCAAACGCAACGGCCGCGACATCATCACCCTGCGCGGCCGCGACACCCTCGGCTCACTGTGGGCCGTCAGCTCACTGTGTCAGCTCGTCCACCAGCGCGACGGTAAGACCGTCGTGCGCGCCACCGACGTAAGCGACTACCCGACGATTCCCAACCGCGGCTACCTCGGCAGCCAGTGGTGGCAAGCGGCGCAGTTCAATCCATGGCCCTGGCCCGGCGCGACCTGCGAAACCATGGACGCGGGCATGCACCACACGATCATGTTCAAGATCAACAAGCCGGTCTATCGCGGTCTGCTCAGGCCGAACCGCGACCTGAAGACCAACTGGCGCAAGCCCCGCCCCGAAGCCGTGCGGCAGGTATTGAAGACCGTCGGCGACAAGCTCACGCCCATGGGCATCGAGTGGTACGCCGGCCTGCGCTACCTGACCTACAAACCCGAAGCCGATCAGCTTCGCGCCGGTAGCGACGAAGATTTCCAGGCCATCTACGAACAGGGGCGCATGGTCGCCGCGGCGGGCGGGCATTTCTCAATCAAGTTCGACGACATCCGCTTTCCCATGCACCCCGACGACGTGCGCGATTTCGGCACCGCGCGCGAAGCGGATATCCATCTGCTGCTTCGCGTGCACACGGCGCTGAAAAAAGACTTCCCGGATGTGAAAATGCTGTTCTGCCCGCCGTTTTACTGGGGGCCGACCTCGCATCACACCTATCCCGAGTCGCGCGATGATTACCTTTTTGCCCTGGGCGAACGCCTGCCGGCCGACGTCGGCATCTTTTGGACCGGACACAGCGTCAAGTCCGCCGTCCTCACGCCCGAGCACACCGACTGGATCACCGAGCGCATCAAGCGCAAGCCGTACCTGTGGCAAAACGGCATGGGCACGCCGCACATGTATGGCTATCAGTATGTCACCGATCCACTGACCGCCTGGCCCAAGTGGTGGGACCGCCGGGCGCTCGAGGCGATCGACACGGTCATGCTCAACGCCGGCGGGCCGACCTATGCCGTGGCGGTCGCCACGCTCTCGGACTTTTTGTGGAACCCCGACGCCTACGACGCCGATCGCTCCGTGCGCCAAGCGGTCGCCAAACTCGCCGGGCCCGAATCGTGGGACCTGCTCGAAAAGCTCAATCAGCACATGTCCCATTTCGATCCGTACGGCCTGCGCACGTCGCCCGGCGCCGCCAGGAACCTCGCCGAACTGGAAAAACACGAAGCGGCCGTCGTCGCCACGCTGCGCGAACTGATTGAGACCCGTCGCCCCAACGCGCTGATGCAATGGACCGGCGCCGTCGGCCACGCCTACAACATGATGCGCTACTATCGCCGCATCAAGAAGAACCCCGACCTGGCCGCCTATGCTGACGACGCCGAAGCCTCACGCCGCGTCGCCGCCGGTGAAATCAAGCTCAACGACGACATCGATCAGTTCCTCAGCGCCCACGACTTCGTCGGCGGCGCCAACGCCACCTACTACGCCAACCAATGCGAACGCCGTCTGGCGACGTGGATCTACGGCTCTAAAAGCGCCGCCGCCACGCTGCGCGCCCGCTTCGAGATCGACCCGTTCCCGCCTGCCGGCGACTACCAACTGATCGTCAGCGCCCAGGACGACGAAACCGAAAAGGCGTGCGCCATCGCCGTCAAGGTCAACGACACGGTCATCTTTGAAGGCCCCAACCCCTTCGTCCGCCGCGGCTGGTCGCGTCACACCTTCCGCATCCCCGCCGCCGCCCTGCAGCGTTACAACACGCTGACGTTCCACAACACAGAACCCACCTCCCGCCGCGGCGGCCCGCCGTTTTTCATGCTCAACTATGCGGTGGTGAGAAAAGGGTTGAAGAAGTTGAAGGCTCGCAAATAAGAATGGTATTTACATTTTCATATAATTATTCCACAAGTTTCTCTCTGAGCCATCAAGCAATCGACCATCGCCTGTGAGCACGACTTCTTTCTGATCGTGACGAAAAATAAAACCGCCCGGGTGTTCCTTCATTGATGAAAGTGGATCAATCTCATCCAAGGCATTCTTTGTCGTTAACGGATGATTCCAAGTAAAACAACTCGCTGAGCAGGAAGAATCTTAACCATGAAGACTAAATTGAAATTTCATGCAGTTCGGCGGGCAAAGGGGCGTCACATGCTTCCAATAACTCAGGTTCTGCGAAACTGACAATCAACTTCAAACCAGGAGATTGTTTTCTCAACAGTTTGATGGCGATAGAGATAATTTTGGTGACTGGTGCCTGATGGTGATGTAAGGCGACTCGCACCAATTCACATATTTCGGTTTGGTCGAGTCTATACTTGGTGCCGAGATTTGGCGATGCTCCACGGGCGAATAGGATCGCCCCAATATACTCATCTTCCCACACGCCAATCTTCACGATCCGACCGATGGGCATTCTCTTAGAATAATGCCATTTCTTGACGGCATAGGCAGCGGCTTGGTGGGAGCAGAAATTGAGATGAAGTTTGGGCACAGAGTATTTAGTGCGAGTGCAAACAAAAAGAGGCCACGACGGTTTATTGCCGTAGCCTTTTGAGATTAATGGAAAGCGAATGTGGAACAGAATTCCCCAATACTACGCATCACGCTTCGTATTGAGCATCTCCAAATCCCAGTATTGGGTAAAAAATCATGCCCAGAAAGGCAAGCCCTAACCCAAACCCTGTTCCCTTGCCAAACTTTTTCGCAACCTCGATTGATACAAGAATGCCAACGATAAGATTGACAAGAGGAATAAACAATAAAATGATCCACCAGATAGGCTTTCCAGCGATTTCCAGTAGTAGAATGATATTGTAAATGGGGATAATAGCTCCCCAGCCGGGCTTCCCCGCCTTTTCAAAAGTTTTCCAAAATCCGGCGAAGATACTGACCATGACCACAAGCCAAATGATCGTGAAAATTGCGCCACCGCCTTCACCTTCGGCTTGTGCAAATAAGAGAGAGTGATTCAGGAAGTTCATAGTTTGTGTTCCTCATGGTTTGAATTGAAACATGGATTGTTTGTGATTGTCACTATGCCGAATGGCACTTGCAGAGACTTTAAGAAACTGGCGACAATCAGGTAGACTTCTTATGACGATATGCACAATTCCATAGATAATCAATCACTAAATAATATATTTCAATAATTGATCTTCGCTCAATCTAAAACTCTTCCCCACAATACGGGCATTTTATCGTAAAGGAACTTGAGGTAGAGTTCGTAAGGCGTGAATTGAGCGTACGGCGATTTGACTTCGATGGTCGTGACGTAATCCTTGGTCACATCCACGGACTTGGCCCAAAGCTCGTTAAACTTCTGGATGGCGAAGTCGTAGTCCGAACGGTTTTTCAACTCGACATTGAATTCGAGATTATCCTGCAAGCCCGCCTCGGTGAGATTGCTGGAGCCGGTGATGACGCGACCCTTATCGCGGTCGCCGTCCTGGAATGTCATGATGTAGAGCTTGGCGTGAACGCGCTCGGACGGGTAAGCGCGAACTTCAAGTTTACCCGACTTGATCCACTCCACGAACTTGCGGACCCCATCTTCAATGTTCGAGCTGTCACCAGACTTTTGGAGTTCAGCCAAGATTTCGCCCGGCACTCGCTCCCTGATTTGGGCGTGGGACGCAAATACAAAATCCTGCTGTTTTTTCGCGGTTTGAATCAATTCGTAAGTCGCCGCGTCGGTCTTGATGCCGATGAGAATGCGATTAAAGGATTAAAATGGATTACCTCGATTTGATTTATGAAGCATTTGGTGCATGGGACGAATCGAGTGATGAACATGCTGCGCTAAAATTCTGTATTGATGATATGTTTCGTATTCGGGAATTTAATTGGCTGATTAATTTACTTAATGGATCTGAATGGATCCAATATTCGGGCAACGCGGACTGGGAATTAGAGCGGTGTATTGATAGTTCTAAATGTCCAGACTGGCCTCCGGGGTCGATTATTCGCGCTAGCGTTCCTTGTGGTTTAATTGGCATTGAACAAGATGAAGTTTATGTTGATTTAACCGATTTTTTGACAATTCTAGGACGCTTCATAGAAGCATATAAAAAACGTAGCTCTATGGCAGGAAATCCTGAATTCAAAAAATTAGTGGCTGTCTACGAAAAGGTAAGCAGAGGAATCGAATAATACCGTGAGGTGGCACTGTTGAGAGTTTTGTTTATGTGTCATCCTGAGAGTTTGCCCTATCGCGGCAGGCTGGCACCTGGGCCTACCTGATTTACTCGCGTCGCAACCATTCAAATAAATGCTGGCTGTCATGCGGAATGCGTTCAAACTCTGAGCCGCTGATTTGGATCGGCTGCTGCTTTTGGTAGTTAACGTGATCGCGGAACCAGGGCCGGGAATAGACGAGGCTCATGACTGGCCTGATGCGGTCGGACCGATTTGCGAGTCCCTGGTGAGAGAGACGATAATCCATCAGCAGGCAGGCACCCTTCGGTCCATAGGGATCTTGCGATTCCATTTTATCGGCTTCTCTCGATGAAAGCTTATGGCTTCCCTTCACAACTTTTGTCGTGCCGAGTTATTCGCTGATTCCAAGTAATGGCACCAACATTGTGACTGCAAAACTGGGTAACGGTTTTGAGAGTTCTTGGTTGTCGAATAAAGTCGGATGATCTTTATGCATTTTCATGTCTTCCGACTTGGGCAGCGATGTCACCGAGGTGAAGCTGCCAAGGATACAATCATCCCCCAGAATTCGCTTGATGATTGGCAAAACCAAGGGCGCGTTGTAAACGTCGGGAGAATTGAAGACCCCTTCGATTTCAACGGTAATCATGAATCTTTTGTCGCCGACTCGTAAAGCATCATCGTGATGTGTGTCTGCAAAATAGGGTTGATAGTTTTGAAAAAATTGATCGGCCATCTTGTCGAGCAATTCGGGAGAAAATGCATTCTCGATCAACAGACAGCCGTATTTACGAAAGAGACGAGCGGCCAGTTTTCGTTTTACCCGGCTCATCGTTAATAGCTCGACTTCGGTCGGCGAGAACTTGATTGTCGGCACGCAGCCGGGACGAGCGGCATTCTTCAGCATCTCGTTTAACTCGGAAGCCTCGGCCAGTTTTTCTTGAGTCACTTGATTTTCAGGAAGTAAACGGACAGCTGCCTCAAGATGATCAATGGCTTCATCAAACTTCAAATCATTGAATAGCAAGTTGCCAAGTGCTTCGTGACTTGTTGGGTCGTTTGGACTTTGCTTGATGACCATTCGAAGAAGCTTTTCCGCTTCTTCGGTTTCACCATTCCTGTAATGTATTGAAGCAAGGCGGCATTGAATTTCGCTATCCGCGGGGGTTTCATCGAGATAACACTTCAGAAGAGTTGCAGCTCGGCGAAGGGAATCGGACTGCTCGTAGTCATCGACAAATTGAAGCGTTGTCTCACGCGAATTTGCTGCCAGCATGTCGCATAATTCCAGCATGTCATCCATCCGACGTTGAAAGATTCCGGCGACTTGCTTTCGAGAACTATCGCTGTCGGAGGGGAACTTTGAATAGCTCATCAAGTAATGCATGACGCCGGCACAAATACTTCCCGGCAGCGATTGCTGCAATGTCGCGATATCGGCATAGCCGTTTTCTAGCAGAACTGAGATGTATTCCTTCAAGAGCCGCGATGCGCGTCTGAGCTCTTTATCTTCTCTGACATCGGTTTTAACGATTAAGAGTTTTGCCGGTTGAGAGCAACCGCTGAAAGAATTATGCAGCGAGAGGCCAGCCGGGCCAGCAATGGCTTCATCCCAATCGAAGATAAGGCAGGCACCGTCTTCGGCAATGGCCGTGTTCTGAGGCCGAAGATCGCAATGGTTGATCGTTGCCGGTAACTGTTCGGCTTTCTCAAGTAGTTCGCCCAGTAAGTTTTTACGTGCAGAGAACATCTCAAAGTAGTTTCGGGATTCTTGTTGACCAAGAAAATGGCCCGCGCCGACTAACCCGATTTCTTCCCGAACAGTCTCATTCCCTTCTAGAAATTCCAGAAAGTGATCGAGAACGGTAGAGAGATTGAATTTCGGTAACGCAGAAAGTAATTCGGAATTTTGTGCGGCTTGAGCTTGCAGGCTTGCATAAGTTCCGATGATCGCTTTTCGTTGACTGGATGATGGCCGCTTGCCAACTTCCTGGCCACCATGATCGGCGAGCAGAAGTAACCCTTCTTCTGGATTGCAAGCAATGACCTTAGGCACGGTTTTAGGAAACAGTTCATAAAGCAGTGAAGTTGCAGGCAAGGCACGCGTCTGCTCAGGAGGCAGATCTTTCAGATAATAGTGCGTGCCATCGTTAAGAATTCGATAGGTCTTTGCCCAGTCATGGTCGGAGACCAATTCGAATTTCTCAACCGAGATGTATTGAGAAGCCCACTCGAGCAATTCACTTTCTGCATGAAACGACTGTTGTTGCAGCTTAGTAACCATAAAACTGTTCCAGAATTAAAGCTATGTTTATTGGATTTGACCAGAAATCGGTTTGCGGTCTGTTTTTTCGAGATCATTAGCCATTTTCTGCTTCCAGACATGGGCTTTCTCGAATGAAGGAGAAAGCTCAAGAGATTTCTCCAAACACTCTGCTGCTTCCGATTTCTGATCTGAATGAAACAGGCAGATACTTAAATTCAACCAAGTCACTTCATCGTCACCGAACAGTTTTATTGAGTCCTGGAAAAAGGGAATGGCTAAATCATAGTTGCCGAGCTTCTGGTAAATTTGACCGATCGCAAACGGGATGTCTCGGTCGTCGTCCATGTGGAAATATAGGTTGGCAACGCGAGGCAGCAATTCCAACAACGCCTCTTTCTCGCGATCGCTTGCATCGGAGATTTGACGGCGAATGGCTCGACGCAGGGTATACAGCGTATTGGGTTCGTAGCTGCTCAGGCGGATTAACGAAAGGCAATGCCGTAAGTCAGGCAAAGGTGATTGATCCGCGGCCTTGCGGCTGATGTTGCGGAAGTCGCTGGGCGAAAAATGTCCGGCACCTTCCGAATAGGCAAATTGTGTGTTGGGATAATCTTCGATTTTCCCCTGAGTGACCAGCGTAGAGACTTCCAGTGCCCCGTCCCGGAATTTCGGATGCAAGGCAAACCCGCCACGGCTGGTGATCCACTCACCAAGCAGACTGAAATTCACACTGAATGAGAAACAGCTCCCATGCTGAACCATGCTCGGCAAATCTTTGCCCTGTAACTGATTCCTGTGGGTGTAGCCTTTGTCTGCGGTAATGATGCAGGATCCATTCTCAGAAATGGCATCGAGAGTTTGAATGGTCTCGATTGATCCAATCGGAACATTGAATGCGGTATCGCCCAGCGAGTATTGAAAGTCTTTAATTAGCTCATTCAACTCGGAGAGATCGTACGGCTGCTCTGCAGCGGGCCGTGTCTCCCAGGTCATCTTAAGTTCTTTAATAATCGCCGAGTCTTTTTTGTCATCACAGTCAGCATCTTCAGACACCGAGAGAACCGGGCAGCCTTCAAACAGTTCTGAATTTTTGACTTGGAAATAATCAATCGGCAGTGAATCGAAAAAGTAATTTGCGACCAAAACAAGGTGCTCGGTCTTGTTCTCTGCATCGATTCGATCACCGCTATATCGTAAATCCACACCGGTATCGACGCCCGCTTCAAATCGTGCGAAATCGAGCAAACCTTCTTCAGCCAGCGGAATAAGTGCTTCATGTTGCTGCCAGTATTCGACGTTGCGTTCAGCCACGTCCGTTAACACATACCGCCAATTTTTGGTTTTCAGCAGGCCCGCTTCCATCATCTCACGCAAATGTTGGACACATAAGAAACCGAACCGGCCATGTCCGGCGCCCAAATCCAAAATCGTGACATTCTCTGCATCGACATCAGAGAGATAAGCGGCGATCTGACGGGCGTAACTTCTGGCAATAAATGAATTGCACGTAATTTTGGAAGGCACGACTCCGCTAAGCCAGGCATCGATTCCCAACGATTCGTAGAACTTCGCTTGCAGGTTCCAGATGAAGGATTGTGAGAGTGGCAAATCGCGTTCAACGACACTTCGGTTTGGGTTCGACATATTTCAACGGACTTTTCTAAAACTCGCCGCAAAAAAATGCGTCGATGGATGAAACGATTAGATTTGAGAAAGCTTTCACGTCAGTCAAAAGTCGTGCAAGAAACGTAAAAGTCAGCCTTTGAAAGCAAACGCAACGGTCAAGTCAGTCAAACTTTAGTACATATCCACAGGAACGCCGGATTCGAATCGGTTTGACGATTGATAGTGGATGACTGAGAACCGATCATGCCGGTCGTATCGCAGAGTTCTCACGAAAATGACGATCATAGCGGCAGACAACCTAGTGCCATTTTTGGCAAACCTTAGCTTGGTCAGTCAGGCTACCTTGCATACCCCTAAGATCATTCCAACGACGCAAGTCAAATCACATTAGAGTAGCCGAATCCCGAAAAACATTCGTTTTTTGAACCCTAGAAACTCAATCCATTCAAAATCCGACTTCTCTAGTTCGTTCGAGAACCCTAAAATCGGCGGCACACCAGACACCCAATTCTCAGCCGTTCAGAAAAACAGGCTGCAGAAATTACGGATAACACAACATTCCACAGGATGGAAAACCATGACGCGCACCCATATTGCTAAAGTCCTTAAGTCGGCCCAGGCTGATCAGGAAATCGAAGTTCGCGGCTGGGTTAGAACCCGGCGAGATTCAAAACAGGCCTTCTCGTTCATCGAACTCAATGACGGCAGTTGCTTCTCCAGCGTGCAAGTGGTCGTCGATGCCGACGTGCCCGGCTACGCCGAGACCATCAAACAGGTTACCACCGGCAGCAGCATTGCCGTCACAGGAATTGTGCAAGATTCGCCTGGCAAAGGTCAACGGGTCGAAATTCATGCCAAAACCCTCAAGCTACTAGGCACCGCTGACGTTGAAACCTACCCGTTACAAAAGAAACGACACAGTTTTGAATTCCTACGAGAAATCGCCCACTTGCGCCCCCGAACCAACACCTTCGGTGCCATCGCCCGCGTGCGGAACGCGGTCTCGGCATCAATCCACAATTTTTTCCAATCGCGTGGTTTCCTTTACATTCAAACGCCCATCATCACCACCAGCGACTGCGAAGGGGCTGGCGAGATGTTCCAGGTCACCACGCTCGACTTGGCACAACTGGCAAAAATTCAAACAGAGATCGATTTCTCACAAGACTTTTTCGGCAAACCTGCATCGCTAACTGTCAGCGGACAATTGGAAGCCGAAATCTTTGCGACGTCGATCGGAGAATGTTACACCTTCGGCCCCACCTTCCGAGCAGAAAATTCAAACACCACGCGCCACCTCTCCGAGTTCTGGATGGTCGAACCGGAAATGCCTTTTTACGAACTCGAAGACAACATGCAACTGGCCGAGGAGTTTGTCAAAACAATCATCAACGACGTTCTAGATAACTGAGCTGAGGACATGGAGTTCTTCAACCTACGAATCGACAAAACCGTTCTCGAAACGTTGAATAACATTCGTGAAAACGATTTTATCCGGCTGCCGTACACTGAAGCGGTCGAAATCCTCACTTCGTGCAACAAAGAATTCGATTACCCCGTAACCTGGGGCATCGACCTGCAATCGGAACACGAACGCTTTTTAACCGAAGAACATTTCAAGCAACCAATCATCGTGCACGATTACCCGCGCACCATCAAGCCGTTCTACATGCGTTGTAACGACGACGGAAAAACCGTCCGCGCGATGGACGTGCTGGTCCCCCGGGTCGGCGAAATCATCGGCGGCAGCCAACGCGAAGAACGCCTCGATGTGCTGGAAGCCCGCATCAAAGAATGCAACATGGACCCCAAAGACTACTGGTGGTACCTCGACCTCCGCCGCTACGGCACCGTCCCCCACTCGGGCTTCGGCTTAGGTTTAGAGCGAACCATCCAACTTCTAACCGGCATGACCAACATCCGCGACGTGATTCCGTTCCCAAGGACGCCGAAGAACGCTGAGTTTTGATTCAAACGGCTCTCAATCGCCCAGTTTTTTGAGAAATCACCATTTTACCCACTCGACAGACGGGGTTTCGGTCGATAGAATTCGAACAGACGCAGAAAATCGTATGTTGGTTTTCGCTCTCAGTGACGCGGGGTGGAGCAGCCCGGTAGCTCGCGAGGCTCATAACCTCGAGGTCGCAGGTTCGAATCCTGTCCCCGCCACTTCTAGTTCTTGCACTGATTCGCAATGACTAGCAAACCCCTGTAATTCAGGGGTTTTTTCATGCGCGGTCACTTCGGCTTGCGACTCATTGCGACCCAAAACGTGCACCTGCTGCGCCGGATTATGCGCCGCTTTTGTCGTGCCGTCCAAAGCAGACTGAAAATGTTCTTCGGTCGTGATCAAATAATGCCGAAGAGCCACTGACGGCGTGTTTCCCAGCCAACTTGTTACGACTTGCACTGGAAATGACTCTACCAGCTCCGTTTCACGGCTTGCCCTGAGGTTATGAAACAATCGAGGCCACGGAGAAAGGCCAGCTCGTTTCACAATCTTTAGAAACGTAGTACGTAGATTCACATTCTTCCAGCCTGCCGGTCCCATAGCCGCTCTGCGGAACCTTTCATCGACTACGAATTCAGTCCCCTCGGGGGCTAAGTCGAAGGATTCGTCCAGAGCAGATCGTAATTCAGGAAATAATGGAATCACTCGGCTTTCTTTGCCTGCATGGTGTTCCGTCTTGGGTGATGTCACTACGATCCGACCAGTATCCCAATTGATGTCCTGCCATCTCAAAGAAAGTACCTCACTAGGACACCGGAGACCACCATAGCGGCTTAGGACGACGATGGTTCGCCAATGATGGTCAGGGCAAGCATCCAAGACTCTCTCGATTTCTTCCCGAGTTACGAACCGTTGACGGTCTTTGATTCCTGTCGCCTTTGCGCTCACACCTTCGAATGGGTTTTCATCAATGAGCTTCCTTCTCAACATCGCTCGAAAAAAGGAACGTGCCTCCTGTAGACGCTTATGAATCGTTGTAGGAGCGAGTTCACGACCAATCAACCATTGCTTGAAATCGTCCGCATTTCCCGGTGTGATAGTTCGCAACTCTCTCGACTTGCCGAAGTAGTTGGATAAGTCTCGAATCACTTGCCCTTTCACAATCTTAGTTGCTGGCTTTAGATCGCCACGACCCTCAAGATATTTTTTCAAAAATGGCTCCAACAGAACCTCGTCCTTCTCTTCAGGCTTAGGTATCAATCCCACGCTTGAGAGTTTTTTAGCCAACGTTAGATCTAGATCGGCAACCCAGCGAGCCGTGTCAGTATCGATCGCATGGCCGGTCATATTCGCTGCCAACAGTTGTTCGACGCGGAATTTGACTGATTCAGCCAAGCGCATTGAGACCTTCCCGAGACGGATTGTCTTCCGCTTGCCGTCAGGTGCTACAAACTGAACTTTCTTCCGCCCTTTTTCTTGTCGTGTGATGCTTGCCATAGATTAATTTTCTTTCTTGGAATTCTTGCGGTCCACCTCGATCCGTAACCCTAGATACACGCCAATACGATCCAGAGATTCCATCGAGAGCCCCCGCTCTCCATTGTAGAACTTCCCAAGGGCACTCTGATCGAGCTCCGTATCTTTCGCGATTCGATAGCGAGATAATCCGGAATCATCGATCGCTATTCTTATCTGGTCACTAATCTTTTTAGGATGCTTCTTGCTCATTGATTTAGTTTCTCATGTATTAGTCGCTGTGTCCAGTGCGGTGTTGTCATTCTTCCTGAAGACACCACTCACTGACGACTTTCGAAGAGACTGGGGGATGACAGATTCCGCAGATGAGATGGTCCCCGTAAGTGGACCGCCACCAACGTTGCTCCTTGTGACACCGACAATGAGGTCTCGTTGTCGGTGCGGAGAAGGCCTCATCGATCCAGTCGTATTTCTCAAGTCTAGAATTCTCCTCGTATGTTGGCCCATGAGAGCCACTCTTGGGAGCAAGAATTGCCAGTAGCCCATCCTTGTTAGCTCTCAGCCTATCTATCAACTCGGGCGTCAAAACGTCCTGAGGAGCATCTACTGTTAATCCCATTCCGGCATCCGGCACAAGCCGGATGCCGTGAGTAGCACATTCCAATAAGATTTCGGCTACCCCCATCATATTCTCACCTGCTCACGATTTGAGCATTCAGAGGACTCGAATGTGTCCTCATTATTCTCAAAACTACTTTCGATTGGCCAATCGGGTGATTTCTGAGAATTGTGAGCACGTTTTTCAGGATTCGTGTTTGCGAAAAACTTCGGGTTTACCTCGAAAGCTGGTGAAGAAGGCCGACCCGGTTTGCTCGCGTCCGATAGTAATTTTCGGATATAACCACGTCGTAACAGTTCTTCCAAGGCGAGGTCTATGTCACCGGCCTTCGGAAATCGTCGCTTTCCGTGCTGCTGAGCATCCCGCTTCGTGAACTCTCGCCGGTCATGTCGATCGATCCAGCCTAACACGTAACGGGCATCTTGGCTCTCTTGTCCTTCCTTGGCCTGCATCATATTCAGCACGGCATCTGCATGGGTAATCAGGGATTTTGCAATCGTGATAGCTGACTCGATAGCAACCTTCTCGATGGGGCCCGTCATACCAGACTGCACACAATGCACAACAGCGGCAATCCGTAGTGTGGCTCCAGCAAGCTTCGCACCCCAGTCACGCATGAGTTCCATTTGACCTCCATCACCTAACATCGATTCGATTTCAGTCTCCCACCGCTTAAAGGCTCTAGATGCCTCATCGGAAAGATATAAAATAACAGGTCCTGATTCATCCTGAATCTCCTGACAGCTCAGAAACAGTCGACGAATGGTACTGTGATACGCTTCCTTAACCGTTTCAGATACTGGCGTGGTGGCAATCTCCCTGCTACCAATCCAACTCTTCGGGGCCATATACAAATACCGAGCCAAGAGCCCGCGACCACGAAACGCATCGTTCTTCGCCACCCCCTGAATGACTTGCGGCTGTATGGCATAGGCACAAGTTAGGGCTGGTCGATTCACCCGAACGGATTCACGGGAGACTCGATCGGAGACAAGGTCGTCTCCGCTGTGTCCCATCAAGTAGACGCCGAATTGTGGCCCTCCGTTCTTGCTATACATGCCAGACATCAGGTCGAACACACCGCCTTCTGGGGACATACTGGCGATGCGGCCGCCTTGCTCGGATAACATGATCGCAAGCTTCTCGGCTGTCGAGTCATCGACGAGCAACCGA
>Ga0115002_10006452_pt1 | contig 13505 bp, 10 predicted proteins | sample ArcticOcean_MG_C_8_FD_89576 | JGI IMG/M metagenome (GOLD analysis project Ga0115002, IMG submission 89576) | Marine microbial communities from western Arctic Ocean - ArcticOcean_MG_CB11_86 | ecosystem: Environmental > Aquatic > Marine > Oceanic | place: Arctic Ocean: Canada Basin | collected...
CTTCTGTACCTCTGGTGGTCGCTTCGGTCCTCATCAGTCCGCCGAAACGATCAACGGGCGGATCAACCGTTTCGAGGACAAGATTGCGTGGCTCGCGTACTTCAATGCCGGGGTGAGGGTCGTGGATCTGTCGGACCCGCTGAACTTGCGGGAAGTGGGGTACTACATTCCACAGACCACCCCAACCTCGCATCCGAGTGCGCTGGATCAGCCGACGGCGATCCAGATGAACGACGTCGACCTCGACGCCCGAGGGTTCGCCTACGCGACGGATCGGGCCGGGGGCGGACTCTTTATTCTCGAATACACGGGTGAGGCCCAGTAGGAGGACCGGAACCCAGAAGGTATCCGGCACTCAACGTTGAGATGGAGGCGGTCGGTCTGAATCGTGAAGCCGACTACAGCGATTGGCCGAGGATGTCGTGCAGCCGCACGGCTGTCCGGATAACGGTCGCGTCCTGACCGCGCCCGGCCGTCAGTTGCAGGCCGAGCGGCAACGCCTCCCCGACGGGCATGGGGATCGAGATCGCGGGCGTGCCAAGTGCGGTCCACGGAGAATTCATTCTGGGGTCGCCGGTCGATGCGAGGCCAGCCGGAGCGGGCCCTGTCGCGGCTGGCACGAGCATGACGGGCGTGGCAGCGAACAGCCCGGCCACTTTCGCGTCGCACTCCGCGATGCACTTCCTCGCGGCGCCGTATTGCTCATCGGAAATCGCGAGCCCTTCGCGAACCAGATCCGCCAGGACCGCAAGCCGTGAGCCGTACTCATTGAAGCGCGCCTCATGAAATCGAGCGGCCTCGTACGACATCACGATCATCGTGGCGTCGTGGAGCGTCGTAAGCAGACCGGCGATGTCGACAGACGTGATCGCCACGCCGGCGCCTCGCAACACGTCAAGCGCATGTTGAAAGGCGGTTGCCATTGCGGGCTCGACGTCTGGCGTCGGTTCTGACGCACCGATTGCGTCGCCCGTCTCGATTGCGTCTACGGAGTACCCCAGCGCTTCCCACAGCAGGAGCGTGTCTGCCGGCGTGTGCGTAAAGAAGCCGAGCGTGTCGAGGCTCTTCGCAAACGGCAGTACACCCTCCATCGGGATCAGGCCGCGGGTCGGCTTAAAGCCGGTGACGCCGCAGAAGGAGGCGGGGCGCAACACAGAACCCAAGGTTTGTGAGCCCAGCGCCAGCGGCACCATGTTGGCGGCGACCGCAGCAGCCGATCCGCTGGAGCTGCCGCCCGGCGTGTGCGCCAGATTTCGAGGATTTCGGGTGGGCGCAGGCGTGCGATACGCGAATGCAGTCGTCTGCGTCTTCCCCAGCAGGATCGCGCCGCGCTGGCGCAAGTCGCCAACGACCGCAGCGTCGGATGTGCCGATGCGCCCTGCGTAGATGGGCGATCCGTACTCTGTCGCCAGCCCGCGCGTTTCGATGATGTCCTTGGCAGCGAAGGGGATCTTCGAGAGCATGCCCTCCCCGGTCGGCTGTTGCGGACGGACCTGGACCCAGGCGTGAATGGATGCGTCGATCTCCTCGATGCGATCAAGGACCGGCTGCAGCGCCTGCTCGCGATCCTGACGCGAGGCCCGCATCCACTCGGTCAACGTATTCAGGCGAGACATGTCATCGCTCCGTTCGATTGAGAACCGCTCCTACTGACCGATGGTGCGTCGCAGAAACTGAACGGCCTGCGCGTTGCGCTCTTCCGAAAAAAAGTCGTCTTCGCCACCATGGACCGCTCCGGGGACTACGTCGAAATGAACATCGAGGCCGATCGATTTGTAGGCCGCTTCGAGTTCGTACGACTGGTTGATGGGCATTTGCGGATCCCGATCGCCGTGTAGAAGCATCAGCGGTGGCGCGGATCGGTCTACGTGCATCACCGGGCTGGCCAGCCGCGCCATGTTGCGCTCCTGCTCGGGAAGCGCGCCCAGCAACGCCTCAAGTGCCGGTTCTCGTACACTCAAACCTTCAGGCGTGGTCTGGGCCAGGATCGACGTCAGGTTGGAGGCGCCGTAGTAACTCAGGATGGCGTGCACGTCCGACGGCTGATCCGGATGGTCGCCCACGGTTCCCTCGAGTGCGGCGTGACCGTTGGTCACGCCGACCAGCGCCGCGAGATGCGCTCCTGATGACGTGCCGCCGATTGCCATCCGGTCTGTCAGGTATCCATAGTCCGGCGCCTTCGCGCGAAGAAAACGGATCGCCGCTTTGATGTCGTGGACCATCGCCGGAAAGCGCGCGTCGGTTGACTGGCGGAAATCGAGACTCGCAGTCGCGATACCTTGTGCGACGAAGATCACCGGGACTTCCGATCTGTCGCCGAGCATCCAGCGTCCGCCATGCACCCAGACGATGAGCGGCGGATTGTCTACGCCCGTCGGCATGTAGAGGTCCAACGCGAGTCGATGACCGCCAACGGTGGCGTACACGATGTCGGCGTGGACTCTCGTGTGCGCTTGCGTGGCGCCCGACGAAACGAAGCACGATGACATAGATGTTTCTGGCACGGCTGATCACCGCACCGGGGTGCACTGCAGGTCGGCGCCGACGGTCAGGGGACCGGAATAGGACTGTTCCACGTCGGCGACTGCCGCGTCCAGGTCGTACAGACCGATGTGACTCAGGACCAGTCGCCCTACGCCCGCGTCTCGCGCAACCTGACCGACAACCTCCGGCGATGCGTGCAGGGCACTCGCCGCGCCAGCGGCGATAGCGAGATGCATGACCAGGACGTCCGCGTCCCTGGCGAACTCGATAAACGCGGGGCTGGTGCCATTTTGATCGGTACTGAACACGATCGAGGCGTCGCCCACCTGCACGCGATACGCCAGAGCCGGAATGTTGCCGTGCGGAATTCCAAGTGCCGTCACGGTCATCTCCGGCCGGTCGAGTACGGTCAACGCGTCATCGCTTGTCACATCGATGACGCTGACGTCGAGCGGTACGCCGCGCTCCCCGGTGCCCACCGTGCCACCCAGAATTTGAAATGCGCCGTTGCTCTGATCGAACAGTCGACTGAGGAACGCGGGAAAGGCCGGCATCACGTCGTTTCCTGATGGGCCGGCGGCAGGCAACGGTTCCTGGCGAGTCTGTTCACTCAGCCACAACAGCGCGGGCAGACCAGAGATGTGGTCGGGATGAAGGTGGCTGACGGCGAGCAGCCACAGGTCGCTCAATTGTGCGCCAGACTGGGCGAAGCGAAAGTACGCACCGCCGCCGACATCGACCAGCATTCTCGCCTGACCGTCGATCCAGAGGAGGTAACTGGCCGACGCGCGCTCGCTGTCGGGCCGTGGTCCGGCGGAGCCGAGAATCTGGACCGTGACCGGACTGGCGTCGCAGACCTGAGCCCACGCGCCGGACGGGATGGAGAGCAGGGCTACGACGCATACCGTCACGAATCGCATCATCTGAGTTATCTCTTTCTACATCGCGAGCTCAACAACGGGTGGTGGTCACCCTTGAGCAACACCCAGGAATCTTCCTGCCGTGACGCCCCGGCGCTACGGTTTTCTCTTCGTGCAACGTTCACTAGTCGCTGTAGGTGGTCTCGACATAGCCGGCGCTTGGCGTCCACTGAACGCGTCGGACACTGGCGTCGTCGGTCCGGTTCTGACTTCGCACGTAGACCACAACTTCCACGTAGGAATCGATGAGCGGCGCGACGATTTCCTCGGTTATCGCCAGTGCCTCATTGGGCCGCTCCGCCTCGATATCGACGATCATGACGTCGACCGTCGAGTTGGCTTGCATAATGCGCCACGTCGTCTCCGGGGATGAACCGAGCTCGCGGTTAAGCAGCGTGTCGGCGAGCAGTGTCGCCGCGGCCTCGCCGGCGACGTCAGACGATGGCGGTGCCCCGACATCCTCCGATGATCGCTGCAGGTACGCCCACGCGCCGAGCGCGACAGTCAGCGTCACCAGCCCTAATCTAAACCACGTACGCACCTGTTCACTGTACGCTCGATCGCCCGTTACGGACTGCTAGGGCTGCCCCCCTCTGACTCTCGGCTGCAGGCCCGTTGGTAGACGCCAGCGTCTGGCTCGCAGCTTACAATAGCAGGTGAGAGCGATCTGTTTCATGCGCTGCACGTGACGCGCGCTCCGTAGGTCGAATGAGCAACCACAATGTATTTGCTGGCGCCTTCGTCGATCGCTCGGGCCATCGTCGCAAGGATCCGAAGTGGCTGCGGGCGGCGATTGACAGCCCCGAATCCCGCTTCGTTCCGGTATGGGGCGACAAGTGCCTGACGGGCGGCGATCCGCTACGGACCGTATTGCTGAATCGCTCCGAGGTGTCCGAGTTCCTCAAGCCCCAGGAGACTGTATTCCTTGGCATCTACCAGGGACAGCCGGCGTTTGCAGTGGGCATCGATGGAGCGCGCGACACGCCGTTTCCGGAGGCCGGCGAGTTCCACGATCTTCGATATCTCGGGGGTGTGCTCCCGGTCGACGAAGCCAATCTGACGGCGCATGCGCGTGCACTCGTACTGTGGCACCGCTTACAAAAACATTGTGGTGTGTGCGGCTCGCTATCGCGTGTGGAGTCCGGCGGCAATACGCGGATCTGCGAAAACAAAAAATGCGGCGTGCGGAGCTTTCCGCGCGTCGACCCAGCGATCATCGTGCTCGCGTTGCAGGGAGAGCAATGTCTGCTGGGGCGTCAGTCGTCATGGCCGGAGAGCCGCTATTCGACCATCGCTGGCTTTGTTGAGCCTGGCGAGAGCCTTGAGGATGCCGTACGCCGTGAGGTGGCGGAAGAGACCAATATTGAAGTCGGTTCGGTCAACTACAACAGCTCGCAGCCATGGCCATTCCCTTCGGCGTTGATGCTGGGATTCACGGCTGAAGCGCGTTCCAGCGAGATCCTGCTGAATGACGGCGAGCTTGAAGACGCCCAATGGTTTACGCGGAACGAACTGCTCTCGGGTGTTCCCAAGCTCCCGTATCGCCTGTCGATCGCGCGGCGCCTGATCGACGAATGGCTCCAACGCAGCGATTGACAAGGAAAATTATTGTGTGCCTTGTCGTGTTCGCGTGGAAAGCCCATCCCGACTACAAACTGATACTCGCCGCGAACCGCGACGAGTTTCACGGCAGGCCGTCGAAGGACGCGCACTGGTGGCCGGACTTACCCAACGTGCTGGGCGGCCGTGACCTGCAGGCTGGCGGAACCTGGCTCGCCACGTCGAGGTCGGGACGCTTCGCTACCGTGACTAATTATCGCGAGCAACAACCGGCACCGAGCGGCGCACGATCCCGCGGTGAAATAGTGACAGATATCGTCTCCGGAGAGAGTGATCCCCGATCGTATGTGTATTCGTTCGCCGGTGTGGCGTACGCGGGCGTCAGTCTGCTTGCTGCTGACGACGACAATATCTACTGCACGTCGAATCGCGGCGACGAAGCCGTCACCCTCGAGGCGGGCGTGTACGGACTGAGTAACGCATCGCTCGATACGCCGCGGCCGAAACTTGTACGCAGCAAGGAGGCGCTCGCCGCGCTCATTGGCTCAAACAATGTGAACACCGCGGAGTTGCTCCACTTACTCGCGGACAAGACACCGGCAGCACGTTCAGACGTGAATTCCGGAGAATTGCCGTTCACGCTTGCGCGGGCGCTCACCGCACCTTTCATCGTTTCAGAAACATACGGCACGCGCTGCTCAACGACGTTGATGATTACGAATGACGGTAAGGCAGAGTTGTGTGAACGCCGCTTCGATCCGCAAGGTGTTGCTCGCGGCGAATCCAACTTCAGTTTCAACCACGAATAGCGGCAGCAGATGCAACGGCTTGCCGCGGTCCGCGCTATCGACCAGTCAACGCCGGTGGGCATAAACTAGACTGCGCCGACCGGGAATATTCAAGACTTGCCCTTACCCTATTTATGCGTATAATCAGATCAAATACGACTGGTCACCGGTCGGAGTTAGATTACAGACTGTAACTTCCATAGGGGTAAAGCACATGCTGGGGAACACTGTTATTTTGTTGCGTACACTCACTATTGGCGCGGCGCTATTGAGCTTACCAATAGCAGCATTCGCTCAAGGCAGCATCGCCGGCACCGTAGCGGACGAGACTGGCGGCGTAGTTCCCGGCGTCACGATTGAAGCCACTAGTCCCGCTCTAATTGAGGGGGCACGCGTGGCCGTGAGCGACGGGAGCGGGAATTATAGGATCGCCGACTTACGGCCGGGAACCTATGCCGTGACCTTTACCTTGGCGGGTTTTAATGTCTTCGTCCGCGATGGCATCGACCTAGAAGGCAATGCGGTACTGAACGTTGACGGTGACATGCAGTTGGGCTCCCTCGAAGAGAGCATCACCGTAACCGGCGAAGCGGCCCTCGTTGACGTCCAGAGCAGCAGCAAGGAAACGGTGTTGACCGAGGAGCTCCTCAATACCATTCCCACCGGGCGCCAGGCCTGGAACGTCGGCTACACGCTGCCGGGCGTTACGCTGAACAATCCCGGTAGGGTCGTGGGTGGTGCTGGAGGCATCCAGCAGGTCCGCATGGGGGTGCACGGCGCCAACCAGAACGAAACGACCATCGAGATCGATGGCATGCAGGTCAATGCAAATCATGGCAACGGGAGTACGCAGCAGTACTTCAACCAGAACATGACCCAGCAGATGAGTTTCACGACCAGTGCGAACTCGGCTGAAACTCAGAAAGGCGGAGTGCGCCTGAACATGATTCCGCAGACCGGAGGTAACACCTTCAGCGGCACGCTCCTGGCCGTTGCGGTGCCCAATGAAAGTTTCATCGGTGACAACTATACGGACTCGGGACTGAAGGAAGCGGGCCTGAAAGTGCCAAACAGACCGCTCAGCACCTCCGACTACAACGTGTCGATGGGCGGGCCGATCGTGCGAGACCGGGCCTGGTTCTACGGTAGTGTCCGCCGGGTCGCCTCGAAACTGACACTGGCCGACTCAACGTTCCCCGACGGGAGCATCATTGCCGATCCTCAGTGGGTCCGGCAGGGTTCTGGGCGCGTGACCGTGAACTTGGGCGCCACGAGCAAGATCACTGGCTTCTTCGAGCGCAGTAAAAAGTTCCGGGGAGTCAGTAATGCCAGTGCGGGCGACTCGTTCCTCGCAACGCGGCGCCGGCCGGCTGATGGTCGCTTCTACGACATGGGTCAGGTAAAGCTCACGTCAACGATCGGCACCAGTGTCCTGGTCGAGGCCGGCTACTCGATGAGCCGTCAGAACTGGAGCCTGGAATACCAGGAGGGTGTAGCCGAACAGCGCGGATCGGCCGCGTGGTATGCGAAAGCCTCCCGGCAGGACCGCTCGTTAGGAACGCGGCGAGTCGCCGGACCGTCCAGTTCGTTCTTTGACAGCACGCGAAACGTCGTCAACAGTTCGATTAGCTATATCACCGGCTCGCACGCCGTCAAAACAGGTGTCCAGTGGAACTTCGGGCCGCGAAAAGGCGAACGGCTGGCGAACGCCGACCTGGTGCAGCGCTACCGAAACGGCGTCCCCTCTGACGTCCTTGTCTACAACACGCCGAATTCCAATAACGCGGTTATGGACGCCGACCTGGGCCTGTACGCGCAGGACTCCTGGAGAATGGACAACCTGACGCTCAACGTGGGCCTCCGGTTCGACTACTACAAGGCGAGCATCCCGGCCAACACGGTCCAGGGTGGACGCTTCGTGCCCGCGCGTTCGTTCAACGCGGTTACCCTGCCGACGTTCAGTGACCTCTCGCCGAGGCTCGGTTTCACGTATGACCTCTTCGGCGACGGAACGACGGCCATCAAGGGCGGGATTAATAAGTACGTCGCCTCGATGTCGGCGGACTTCGCCCGCGCCTATGACCCGTCTATCTCAGATTCCGATGCGCGAAACTGGGACGACCTGAACGGCGACGACATCGCGCAGGACAACGAGATCGGGCTAAGTAACGACAATAACTTCGGGCTCGCCTCCACACGGCGGCCGCATGACGACATTCAGCGCGTGTACAACATCGAGTACTCCGCGTCTATCGATCGCCAACTGTCGGAAGGTCTGTCAGTCAGCATGGGCGTCTATCGGCGGACGTTCCACCGCCTGTGGTTCACGGACAACGTCATGGTCACGAAGGCCAACTACCTACCCGTAGGCATCGCTAGTCCGCTCGACGGCACGGCGCTCACGGTGTACAACCTTGACCCAGCCTATCGAGGCAAGGTCGACCGCGTGGACAGCGTTGCGCCTGACGGTTCCCGTAGGCAAATCTATAACGGCATCGAGGCAACGTTCGTGGCGCGGACACCCGGCAACGGGCGGATCCTCGGCGGCATCACCTACGACCGCTCAAGGGAGAAGAACTGCAGCCCGGACGATCCAAACGCTAACGGAGGCCGCTTCTGCGACCAGTTCGGCAGCAACGTCTCCATCCCCTTCCAAGCCCTGATCAAAGTGAGCGGATTCTATCCGCTGCCTGTGTGGGGTGTGGAGCTGAGCGGCTCTTTCCAGAGTGCGCCTGGCGAGATGCTAGGGAACAACTGGGATGTGGGCCGGGGCGATATCCCGGGATTGACGCAGTCGGGCATCGACGTGCCGCTCATTTCGCCAGGCAGCAAATACGCGGATCAGATCACCCAGCTCGACCTCTCGCTCGCGAAGGCGGTCGAATTCGGTGTCACCAACCGCGTGCGTTTTCAGCTTGAGCTCTTCAACGTGTTCAACAACAACGTGGTGCTCAACCAGCGGCAGACATACGGCTCGAGACTCTACACGCCGACACGAATCATGTCCGCGCGTCTGGTCCAGCTCGGAGCATCGTTCAACTTCTAATCTGACAGCTGAATCGTTCGACTGATCATTGAGCCCGCCCTCCTCGGAGGGCGGGCTTTTTTTCTGGAAGTAGACGGCGCTGGAGGCGTGGGGCCGACATCTCGACGCCCTCCTCACGGGCCAGACGTCACGGGTGGTGACCTTCGCTGGGAAACGGCCCCGGCGCTAAGTCTTGAGCTGTTGAAACCCGCGCCGTACCCACGCGACGCCCAGACCAGCGGCGTAGAGCAACACGGGTGGGACCACTATTTGGCCAGCACTGGGCCTGATTTAAAGGCTGACCTTTAACCGCCTGAACTTGTGGAGTCCCGATTCCTTTTTCAGCAGGCCCTGCGGCGGCGCTGCGCGGTCGGCTAGTGCGGCGGGCACCAGTGCGCGACGCATCCAGTTGACGCGCGGGTCGTCCGATGCGGTCACGCGGTCGCGGACCTTGCAGAAACTTTGTTCCAAGTCGCCCAACCGCACTATGAGCCCCTACCTCCTCTGCGCCGCGATCATACCTGCGCCTCATCTCATCTGGCGCGCTTGGCGACCGCTCTTCGGGTCCCGTATACTTGGCCCGTTTATCACGCGGTCGACCGTGAAAGATCCGGTCGGTCGACAGCCATCAACTTCGTAGAGACACAGGGGAACCCATGACCGAGGCCCAGCCAGTCCCTCAGCTTGAGGAGAAGCAAATTCTCAAGATTGCTTTGACTGCACTGTCAGGCACGACGATCGAGTGGTACGACTTCTTTATCTACGCCACGGCAGCCGCGCTGGTGTTCCCCTCGCTATTCTTCGCCTCCGATGTACCCCCGTTGGTTGGGGTCATGCTGTCCTTTAGTACGTTTGCTGTAGGTTTCATCGCTCGCCCGATTGGTGGCGTTGTGTTTGGTCACTGGGGCGACCGCGTTGGACGCAAGCGAGCACTCGTCTTGGCACTGATGACGATGGGGGTTGCCACGACGCTCATTGGCTGCCTGCCGACGTACCAGAGTGTCGGATGGTTTGCCCCGCTCATGCTGGTTGTCTTGCGTTTTGCGCAGGGACTGGCCATTGGTGGACAGTGGGGCGGGGCGGTGTTGCTCATTACCGAAACGGCCCCCAAGGAAAAGCGCGGCTATTACGGTAGTTTTGCTCAGGTTGGTGCGCCGGGTGGCGTCATCCTGGCCAATCTGATCTTCCTGATGGTGACCGCCAGCGTATCGGAAGAGGCCTTCATGGCCTGGGGCTGGCGTATACCCTTCCTGCTCAGCATCGGGCTGATCTTCCTGGCCATGTACATTGAACTGGGCCTGCAGGACAGCACCGCATTCGAGGAACTGAAGGCCGTCAAGAAAAAGCAGGATCAGGAAGCAGCGCGACAGCGAGCGCAGGAACGTGGCGAAAGCCTTGCCGAGGCCGAGCAGCAACTCCTTCAGGAGCGCACACCGTCTCCGGTGCTTGAAGCGCTCAAGACCTACACCAAGACCATCGCGCTGGCGGCTGGAGCCATGATCAACATTCAGGTGTTTTTCTACATATTGATTGCGTTCAGTATTGTTTATGGCACCAACGAGGCGAGCCTTGGGCTGGATCGCAGCATGATGTTGGCTGCTGTGCTTATCGCCAATGTGGTGATGATTCCGTGGTTGCTTCTTTCTGGAGCCTATTCGGATAAGAGAGGGCGGCGCGGTGTGTCGATCGCAGGGACCGTGCTGGCCGGCATCTGGGGCTTTGCTCTGTTTCCTCTTATCGATACGGGTTCGTTTCTCTGGATTACTGTCGCCGTCACCGTAGGCATGGGTAGCGTTGCCATGCAATATGGTCCCCAGGCGGCGTTCTATTCAGAACTCTTTACCACCAAGATGCGCTATTCAGGGATGTCCATGAGCTATCAGATCGGCGCCATTGTGGGCGGCGCGATGGCCCCCATCATTGCCACCGCCATACTTGTCCGGTTCGATAGCACCATCGGCATATCCATATACATAGCCCTCTCTGCGGTCATCTCGCTGGTTTCCGTCATATTGCTGCAGGAGACCTCCAACACCGACATGGTGGATGCGAAGGCAGAGGGAGCCTGAGCGTAGGTCTCAAGAACGGTTGGAGATTCCGCATGTACGATTTCAAGAACTTCTATATCGACGGCGCGTGGGTCGCCCCCGTCACGAGCAACGATTTCAACGTGATCAACCCTGCGACGGAGCAGGCGGTAGGCCAGATCTCTCTGGGGAGCGCGGCCGACCTCGATAAAGCCGTCTCCGCGGCGCGTACGGCATTCGAGACCTACTCGCTCACGAGCAGGGATGAGCGATTGGAGCTGCTGCAGAACGTCCTGTCCGAATACGGGAAACGCAAGAAGGACCTGGCGGCAGCGATTTCCGACGAGATGGGTGCCCCCATGTCTCTTGCCGGCGGCGTCCAGGTAGGTACTGGCGTTCTGCACCTTCGTGGGGCGATTGCGGCGTTAAAGGAGATGCAGTTTGAAACGGAGGTCGAGGGGGCACAGATAGTGAAGGAACCCATCGGCGTCTGCGGCCTGATCACTCCCTGGAACTGGCCGATGAATCAGATCACCTGCAAAGTTGCGCCGGCTCTGGCGGCTGGCTGCACCATGGTGCTGAAGCCCAGCGAGGTCGCTCCCCTGAGTGCCTATGTCTTCAGCGAGGTGCTCCATGCCGCCGGCGTTCCGGCTGGTGTGTACAACATGATTAATGGGGACGGTCCGGGAGTGGGTGCGCCGATGTCCGCACATCCCGGCATCGACATGGTGTCGTTCACGGGTTCCACGCGCGCTGGCGTCGCCGTCGCCAAGGCGGCCGCGGATAGCGTGAAGCGCGTCGCTCAGGAGCTGGGCGGCAAGTCCCCCAACATCATCCTGGACGACGCGGACCTACGCCGTGCCGTCAAGGGCGGCACTCTCGCGTGCATGCACAACAGCGGTGAGTCCTGCAATGCGCCGACGCGCATGCTCGTGCCGAAGGAGCTGCTTGGCGAGGCCGAGGAGATCGCGAAGGCGGCTGCGGAGAAGCTCGCGGTTGGAGATCCACGAGCGGAAGACAGTTTCATGGGTCCGGTCGTGAGCGAAGCGCAGTGGAACAAGGTTCAGGGCCTCATCCAGAAAGGTGTCGATGAGGGCGCCAAGCTCTTGTGCGGCGGCCTCGGCAGACCCGACGGTCTCGGGACGGGCTATTTCGTGAAGCCGACGGTGTTCTCGGGCGTCAGTCCCGACATGACGATCGCGCGGGAAGAGATCTTTGGCCCGGTGCTCTGCATCCTTCCCTACGAGAGTGAGGAACAGGCGATCGCCATCGCCAACGACACGCCATACGGACTATCGAGCTACGTATCCTCGGGAGATCCGGTGCGCGCCAAGCGCGTGGCCTCGCGCATACGCGCCGGCATGGTGCACATCAACGGCGCGCCGCTCGCGGGCGCTGCGCCGTTCGGCGGCTACAAGCAATCGGGCAACGGCCGCGAGTGGGGCGCGTACGGTATCGATGAGTTCCTGGAGGTCAAGTCTGTGTACGGCCCGGCCGCGTGAAGGCGTTCCTGCGCCGGACTACTCCTCACTGATCCGGCGCAGCAGGATCTCGACGATCTCGGGGCCATGACTCTCCTGTAGAAAGTGCCCAGCGTCGACCGTGTCGAACGTCGCCTGTGAGTACAGCGCGGCCCACTCTCGTCCCGACTCCACGGTGAAGATGTCATCCTTGTCGCCCCAGACGAAGTGCACGGGTTTGTCCCAGCTCTTCAGGTCCTCGAAGCAACGTTGCTGTACGGCGGCGTTGCCTCCCACCCGGTTGTCAAAGGGCAGCGAGAGCGGAAAGCGGCGAGGTCCGGCCTTCGAGGCTCGATCCGGAAACGGCGCCTCGTACATCTCGAACGCTTGTTCCGGGCTGAGTGGCGACGACCCTCGCGGCCAGGTCACGAGGCTGCGGCGCAGCACGAAGCCGCAGCCCTGGAGCGTGTCCATTGCGCCACCGTCGTGCCAGTAGGAATTCCAGTCTCGCAGCGCCTTGCTGTACGGGTAGTCCGGGCGGTGAAGCCAGGTGTTGAGGATGACGAGGCGCTCGAAACGCTCTGGCATGTCGGCGGGTTGTCGCAGGCCGATCGGTCCGCCCCAGTCCTGACAGAGTAGCGTCACGTTCTGCAGATCGAGGGTACGGATCAGGTGCGCACAGGCCTGGCTGTGGCGCTCGATCGAGTACCAGTCGTCATCCAGGACCTTGTCGCTCTTTCCAAAGCCGATGTGATCCGGCGCCACGCAGCGAAAGCCGGCCCGGGTCAGAGGCGGAATCATGCGTCGATAGAGGTACGAAGACGTCGGCATCCCGTGCGTCATCAGGATGACGGGGGCGTCGAGGCCCGCTCCTGCAGGCGCCTCGTCTACGAAGTGCATCCGGAGCCCCTCCCACTCGATGTAGTTTGGGGAGAACGGGTAGTCGCGGAGCACGGCGAAGCGCTCTTCCGGGGTTCGAAACACGTCTGGCATGGACCTCCGATCGGCCGACGATGAAGGCTTCACTTTCGAGCGCTTCGCGTTGCCATCAGGCCCGTGCGTGCGCCCGGTCGGTCCTCGCCGTCACCGCTGACACATGACCGCGAGGTCCGCTCATCCGGTTCGATCGATCAGGTAGCCGAGCGCGCCGGCGATCCCGAACACCAGAATGACGACCACGGCGGCTACAACAGGTAGGGGCATCTGGTTTCCTCACATATCAAAAGGCGCCGCCGAGGAAC
>Ga0115002_10006456_pt1 | contig 13498 bp, 15 predicted proteins | sample ArcticOcean_MG_C_8_FD_89576 | JGI IMG/M metagenome (GOLD analysis project Ga0115002, IMG submission 89576) | Marine microbial communities from western Arctic Ocean - ArcticOcean_MG_CB11_86 | ecosystem: Environmental > Aquatic > Marine > Oceanic | place: Arctic Ocean: Canada Basin | collected...
AAAGGAGTTAGATGTCATGTTAAAGAAGTTTGTTCAGATTTTTGTGGTTTCTGTTTTCTTTGCGATTCCAAGCGTCGTGTTGTCCCAAGAAGTCATTTCATTTGATGACCTTATGTCCCTAATGGAAAAAAAAGATATCACCTACACAGGTTCAAGTCATGATGATAGACCTATGAAAGTTACAAAAGAAAACGGTAAGTGGCAGATGGAGCAGACAGAAGCGGGAAAAGTGTCAGGAATAGTTCCTAATGGAAAAAATAGGATAAAAATGGATGATTATCCGTCTAATTGGATTATAAATGGCACGTGGGAATTTAGTAAATCTGGTGATAAGTGCCAAATTGCTCATCTCACCGAAAGTTTTCTCACAATGTATTGGAAGTGCGGTGCTCCTGTGGTTACCAGTGCGAAGAACAAATCCGAAGTCTTTTCATTTGTGCATACTGACCCCGAATGGAAGGGCGGAAAAGGAGATGTCCCTGAGAAGGGGATTTGTCTCAAACATAACGGTAAAAGTTTGTCCCCATCATTGAAAATTAGTGGTATTCCTGGTGCTGCTAAATCAATAAGACTTATGTTCACCGATGACGACTTTGGAGATGAAGGTGGACACGGAGATTTTACGGTCAAATTGAATGGACAGACCACCATAGAAATACCACCAATTGACGGAGATAAAGATTATTTGCCCGCAAATATTACTAGTGGTAATGGACATCATTGTGATTCTTGTTCTGAAGGAGATTATCTTGGTCCGTGCTCTGGTGGGAGAGGGCATACCTACAGGGTTAATATTTATGCAAGAGATGCTGAACAAGAAATTCTTGCTAAAGGCACCATTTTACTCGGTAATTTTTAGAGTGAATGCCTGACACAAAATCAACCCCAGACCAGATCTCACGGTATATGTTCGTCTGAGGGAACACGCGGACATCCCTCGGACATCACACGCTTCACCGATAGTTTTCTCACAATGTATTGGAAGTGCTGATCGAACAGGTATTAATTAAGATGAAAGAAGCACTACGAATTTTGACCGACACGGAAACTTGCCCGTGAATGTGTCCGCTAGGAATGCGAGGGGTGTTGAGTAGGAAACTCATCCTGTGTCCCACAGTGTTTCGCAAAGGAACAACTTATGAACCTCTCCCGACTTCGAATACTTGTTCTGCTTGTGGTGGTCCTCCTGTTTCCCGCACTCGCACTAGGGGAAAAGATGGCAGACCTGGTTGAGCGGGAAGGTCTTTACTACAAGAAGTTCTCCGATGTTCCCTTCTCTGGGGAAGTCACGGAGGATAGGTTCCTTTTTCCAACGCAGGGGTCCTTCAAGAACGGTGAGAGAGACGGTCTTTGGGTCCGTTCCTGGTTCAACCGAAAGTTAAAGGAAAAAGGAACCTACAAGAAGGGTGTGGAAGACGGTCCTTGGGTCAGTTACGACAACAAGGGACAGTTAAATGAAAAAGGAACCTACAAGAACGGGACGAAAGACGGTCCTTGGGTCAGTTACTACACCAATGGACAGTTAAAGGAAAAAGGAACCTACAAGAACGGGACGAAAGACGGTCCTTGGGTCAGTTACTACACCAACGGACAATTAAAGGAAAAAGGAACCTACAAGAACGGGACTAAAGACGGTCCTTGGGTCGCTCACTACGCAGACGGACAGTTAAAGGGAAAAGGAACCTACAAGAACGGTGTGAAGGTCTCCCCTCTCAATGTCCGATAGACTGATGCGTGGATTATTTTGACCAAATGTCTATAGTCGTTTCTCTATATTTCAATCCTGTCCCCACAGTGTTTCGCAAAGGATCAAATGATGAACCACTCTCGACTCCGAAAATTTGTTCTATTTGTGGTGGTTGTCACACTGGGTCTCAGTGCGTCTCAGAGTGCGGAAGGTGGGTTCAAAGAAGGACTTGATTCGTATGATCGAAATGATTATGCAACTGCGTTGAAAGAGTGGAAACCACTTGCGGAGCAGGGGGATGCCGGTGCCCAGTACTATCTGGGTGTGATGTACGCATACGGACAAGGTGTTCCACAGGACCATAAGACTGGGGTGAAGTGGTACGCCCTTGCTGCGGAACAGGGGAATGCCTTTGCCCAGTCCAATCTGGGTTTCATGTACGCAAAAGGACGAGGTATTCTACAGGACTATAAGACTGCGGTGAAGTGGTTCACCTTTGCTGCGGAACAGGGGTATGTCCGTGCCCAGTCCAATCTGGGTTTGATGTACACAAAGGGACAAGGTGTTCCTCAGGATTATGTCTATGCCCATATGTGGATTAATATTGCCGCATCATCGGGGAACAAGGATGCGCTCAAAAACAGAGACATTATTGCGAAACGGATGACCCCTTCTCAAATAGAAAATGCACAACGTCTCGCAAGAGAATGTGTCCGCAAGAAATACAAAGGGTGTTGAGTAGAAAACCCATCCTGTATCCCACAGTGTTTCGCAAAGGAACAACTAATGAACCTCTCACGACTCCGAAAACTTATTCTGCTTGTGTTAGTCCCACTGGTTTTCGGTGCGTCCCAGAGTGCAGAGGGTGGGTTTAAGGAAGGATGGGATGCGTATGATCGAAATGATTATGCAACTGCGTTGAAAGAGTGGAAAACACTTGCGGAACAGGGGAATGCCACTGCCCAGTACAGTCTGGCTGTGATGTACGACAAAGGACAAGGTGTTCCACAGGACTATAAGACTGCGGTGAAGTGGTACACCCTTGCTGCGAAACAGGGGAAGGTCTCTGCCCAGTACAACCTGGGTTTGATGTACGCAAAGGGACAAGGTGTTCCACAGGGCTATATCTATGCCCATATGTGGTTTGATATTGCCGCATCATCGGGGAACAAGGATGCGCTCAAAAACAGAGACATTGTTGCGAAACGGATGACCCCATCCCAACTTGTGAAAGCACAAGACCTTGACCGTGAATGTGTCCGCAAGAAATACGAAAGGTGTTGAGTAGGAAAATCATCCTGTTTCAATGTATTCTTCGGAGTCACACTTTGGTTCTGCGTTGTTCCATATTGTTCTGTCACCGATTTGTCCCCTGTGGTTCAAATCTGCCACCCTCATCCCCCTTTCTTCTAAATCTCGTTTACAAAACCCATGAAAACTCCCTCTAAAGACGAATATCCACCCTGTACTATTCATTTCTAGTTTCGGGGTCGTAGAAATGAGGTATGGGGGTTTTAGAGGGGTTTCTTTTCCTGATCTTCTTAGGATTTTCTTTTTATTGAATAATAGGTGCGATGGGTATATTCTTCGACGACTTTTGGGTCGACGTGTTTATACATTTGAATTGTATGGTGAATTTACAATTAATTCACAGAAATAAATTAAGTCTTTAAGTTGTTTTTTGTTAATGTGTTGTACGGTTGGGAGTTAACTAAAGGTTAAATCGATTTTTTAGAGTTCAATCACTGAGCTCCCGCAGCTAGCGGGGAGGAGGGTGTTCAATGTATCGGATCGCCGTGGTGGGAGCCACGGGGTATACTGGCTTCGAATTGCTGCGGTTGCTTGCGTCTCATGGCGGCGTCGAAGTTGGTGCCCTGACATCCGAAACTTATTCAGGCCAAGAAATCGGAGCAGTTTTTCCGGCCCTTACTAAAGTCATTTCTTGCCGATTGCGAAAATTTGAGCCCGATGTCTGCGAGGGCGCTGATATCGTTTTTTGCTGCCTGCCGCACAGGACGGCGATGAACAACGTTCCCGATCTTTTGGACCGAGGGTTCCGAGTCGTCGATTTCTCCGCCGATTTCAGGCTCAGGGATCATGTTGTCTACGAACAATGGTACAAAACTGAGCATGTCTGCCCTGAGCGAATTCCGGCGGCCGTCTACGGAATCCCTGAGCTTTATCGCGACGATGTCCGGGGAGCAAAACTAGTAGCCAATCCGGGGTGCTACCCGACGGGTGCCATCCTGGCGCTGGCGCCGCTGCTTCGCGCGGGCCTTATCGCTCCCTCTTCCATCGTGATTGATGCGAAGTCCGGTGTCTCGGGAGCGGGGCGCAAGGCGGAATTGGACCTTCAGTTCAGCGAGGTCAACGAGCGCTTCAAGGCCTATGGAATTGGCACCCACCGTCATACCCCTGAGATCGAGCAGGAACTTTCTGTCGCCTTGGGAAGCGAGGTGCGGGTGTCGTTCACGCCCCATCTCGTTCCGATGACGAGGGGAATCCTCTCGACGATATACGCTGACGCGGTGGGCGGAGCTACCGGGGAAAGTGCGTGGGTGGCTCTTCAGGAGGTGTACGAGAACGAGGCGTTTATTCGTCTCATGCCCGAGGGCGCGTTTCCGAACGTAAGCCAGGTGGCGGGAAGTAATTTTCTCGACATCGGCCTCACGCTCGATGAGCGTACCGGGCGTTTCGTCATCGTGACGGCGATCGACAATCTGGTGAAAGGGGCATCGGGAGCAGCGGTGCAAAACATGAACATTCTTCTGGGCCTTACGGAAACGCAGGGCCTGATTCATCCGGGGTTCTGGGTATGAGGAAGAAAAATTTCATTCAAGTAATTGAGGGTGGCGTATGTGCCGCCGGGGGTGTTCGGGCCTCTGCCGCGACGGCAGGTATTAAAGAGTCTGGTCGCCCGGACATAACGTTGATCGTGTTCGATCCGCCGGCCGAGGCGGCGGGCGTCTACACGCGTAATCTTGTTTGCGCCGCACCGGTGGTGCTATGCCGTGAGCGTGTGGGCAAGGGGCCCCTTCGGGCTATTTTGGTAAACAGCGGAAACGCCAACGCCTGCACGGGACAGACGGGCCTCTCGGATGCTTATCATTTGTGTGACGGTATCGCTGGTGTGCTAGGCGGTAAGCCCGATGAGGTCGTCATGTCATCGACAGGTTTGATCGGAACCAACCTTCCGGTGGAACTCTTGGAAGCGAAGTTCGGCGAACTAATTGCCGGGCTCTCGAAGGACGGGGGCACAGCCTCCGCTGAGGCGATCATGACGACTGACACCCGGCCTAAAGAATATGCCGTTTCGGTTGAATTGCCTGAGGGCACAATCCGCATCGGTGGAATGAGCAAAGGGGCGGGAATGATCGCGCCCGACATGGCCACCATGCTGGCCTATGTTACGACGGACGCCGCTGTTTCGGCCGGTTTGCTAGCGAGGTTATTGCGCTCAGCTTCAGATATGTCGTTTAACTGCGTGACGATAGACGGTGACACTTCGACGAACGATACGGCTATCCTTGCGGCGACTGGCGTCTCTGGCATTCGGGTTGAGGGAGGCGAGGCGCTTGAGCGATACGAGGCTGGTCTTAGACAAGTCTGCCTTGAACTCGCCCTGGCTGTTGTGCGTGACGGGGAAGGCGTGACGAAGGTTGTCCAGATCCGTGTTGAGGGTGCGGCGAGTGACGCCGACGCCCGACTCGCAGCGCGGTCGGTTTCAGAGAGCTTATTGGTGAAAACGGCCATCAACGGAAATCTCCCCAATTGGGGCCGGATTTTCGCGGCGGCCGGCTACAGTGGCGCGGCCCTTGAGCAGGAGAGGTTGCACCTTAAATTCGATGATGTTGATATCGTCCGGGATGGCTCGCCAATCGGTGGGCAGGATGCATCTCTACGCGAGGTGCTTGAAAAAAATGAGTATACGGTCACGCTCGGGCTCGGAGTGGGTGATGCCAGCGCCAATTTCTGGACGACCGATCTGAGCCGAGAATATGTGACAATTAACGCTGATTACAGGACATAAACGTATATTTTTCGGGAGTTGAATCGAAAACCCCCTTGTGAGACATTCCCATCGCCACGCGACGGCGACCGCATTGGGCGGGTCCGCGTGGAGTTCGGGGAATAAATAAAAATCTGATTGAAATTCAGCCCCTTTCGCCAGGGTGCTGCGATGGTCCCGCCTGCCTAAGGCGGGAAAAAGGAGGTATCCCCCGTGGCATCAGTAACCCTGAGAGAACTACTCGAATCCGGCTCGCATTTTGGTCATAAAACCAACCGCTGGAACCCCAAGATGAAGCCCTATATCTTCGGGGCTCGCAACGGGGTTTATATTATCGACCTCCAGAAAACCCTCCGCATGTTTACGGATGCGCTTGATTTTCTGAAAGACGTGAGCGCCAAGGGCGGCGATGTTCTTTTTGTTGGAACGAAGCCTCAGGCTCAGGAAATTGTCGTCGAGGAAGCCCAGAAGGCCGGGATGCCCTACGTCACCGTCCGCTGGCTTGGCGGCACACTCACGAACTTCGCCACGATTAAAAATTCTGTCGCGCGCCTGATTGAGCTCGACAGTATGAAAGAGGACGGCACGTTCGATCTCCTGGCCAAGAAAGAGGCCGGCCGCCGCGAGAAGGACCGGATCAGACTCGACAAATTCCTCGGCGGCATCAAGAATATGAAATCAATTCCCAAAGCGATGTTCGTCGTGGATGCCAGCCATGAGCACATTGCCATTAGGGAGGCCAGAAAACTTGGTATTCCTGTAGTGTCGATGGTGGACACCAACGCCGATCCCGATGGGGTCGATTACCTCCTGCCGGGCAACGATGACGCGTTGCGCTCGATCCGCCTTTTCGTATCGCGTGTGGCTGATGCCGTCAGCGAGGGCGTGGCCTTAAGGTCGGATGGCAAGGCCGAAGCGGCGGCCGCAGGCGATATTATCGCCCAGGAAATACTTGCCGCGGCCAAGGCGGAAGAGAAAGACTCTGCGGCTGAGAGCAAGCCAGCCGAAAGAAAACCGGTCGAAGGGCAGGCTCCAGTGGCAGACCGCAAGCCTGATGAGGGAAAATAGACGGTGAAAAGGACTGTCGCGCCTTTTTAGGAATTTCAACAAATCAAAATTCGTTTTGACTAACGATGAAGCTGGAAGGAGATTTTGAGTCAATGGAAGTCACCGCTCAAATGGTCAAGGGCTTGCGCAATGTAACGGGCGCGGGAATCATGGATTGCAAAGAAGCGCTGAAGGAAAAGAATGGAGACATTGAAGAGGCCAAGATCTACTTAAGGGAAAAAGGCCTCTCCAACGCGGCCAAGAAGGCCGGTCGCGCGGCTAGTGACGGGCTGGTTGAGTCCGAGGTCGCATCTGATGGGCGCTCGGGCGTACTCGTTGAAGTGAACTGCGAGACGGACTTCGTCGCCAAAACGGAAGATTTTACCGCCCTGGTAGGTAAGGTCATCGCACATGTGAAGGAAAACGGGACGATTGGCAAAGGTGGTGTCGGGGCGCTTGAAGATGATGTTACGGCGGCCATCACCAAGCTTGGCGAAAATATCCTAATTTCCCGCGGTGATCGTTTTGAAGTGCCCGACGGACAGACGGGTGCCATTAGCGCCTATATCCATCCTGGCGGCGCTATTGGCGTGATGGTCGAGCTTCGTGCCTCCTCCGATGATGTGGTCGCAAAGGAAGGCTTTGCGGAGATGGCGAAGGACCTCGCTATGCATATCGCGGCGAGCAGCCCGCTCTACCTCCAGGCCGATCAGGTTCCTGGAAGTATCATCGAGAGCGAGCGGGCTATTCTCATGGCCCAGTCCAAGGACACTGGCAAGCCAGAGGAGATTGTCGCGAAAATCGTCGAGGGCCGAATCAATAAGTATCTCAAAGAGGTTTGCCTGATGGACCAGCCTTTCGTGAAGGACCCGGATCAGAAAATCCAGAGCTGGATGTCGGCCAAATCTAAGGAATTAGGTGGGGAGATCGAGATATCCCGGTTTGCCCGTTTCCAGCGTGGTGAGCTTTCTGCGCAAGAGAAAGCTGAATAGCCATGCACAGGAGTGTCACCTGCTTTCTTTCCGGTATCGTTAGGACAGGAGGAGTCATTGGGCAATAACCTGCGTTTCAAGCGAATCATGCTGAAACTCTCGGGCGAAGCCCTCGGGGGAGAAAAGCGACTCGGGGTGGACCATGGCGTCGTGAGCGACGTCGCTAGGGAAATTGCCGAGGTTCATGAAAAGGGTCTTCAACTTGCTGTTGTCGTCGGGGGCGGCAACATCTTCCGCGGTGGAGAAGCAGCGGCTGCGGGAATGGAACGGACCACTGGAGATCACATGGGCATGCTCGCCACTGTCATTAATGCGCTGGCCCTTCAGCATGCTCTTGAGAAAATTGGGGTCGGTACCCGGGTCCAGAGCGCGATTCATATGGCCGAGCTTTGCGAACCCTATATTCGTCGGCGTGCCGTGCGCCATCTCGAGAAGGGCCGCGTCGTCATCTTTGCCGCCGGAACTGGCAATCCATATTTTACCACCGACACGGCAGCGAGCCTGCGTGCCGTGGAGATCGGGGCAGAATGCATCCTGAAAGCGACGAATGTGGATGGGGTGTACACGGCAGATCCCAACAAAGACGATACCGCCGAGTTCATCAAAGAACTGAGTTATATAGATGTCCTCAACCGCCATCTAGCGGTGATGGATTCAACTGCGATTAGTTTGTGCATGGAAAATAATTTACCAATCATTGTCTTTAATCTCAGGAAAGAAGGAAATATTTTCCGGGTCGTGGCCGGCGAGAAAGTGGGAACCCTCGTAACCGCCGTGCAGGGAACTTGAGGCCGAAATTTCGGAGGGCAATTCATGGCAATCGAAGACCATATCTCAGAATCAAAAGAAAAAATGGCGACGACGCTTGAGGCACTCAGGGTCGAAAGCGCCCGGGTGCGGACCGGCAGGGCATCTACCTCTTTGGTCGGCAATATTAGGGTTGACTATTACGGTACGATGACGCCACTGAACCAGCTGGCCACCATAAATGTGCCCGAGCCACAGTTGCTTGTAGTCCAGCCCTATGACGGCGGGGCACTGGGTAACATCGAGAAGGCTATTCAAGCAGCCGAGCTTGGCTTGAACCCCGCAAACGATGGCAAGGTAATTCGTGTGCCGGTTCCACCTCTGACCGAGGAGCGGCGGAAGGAAATGGTGAAGTTGGTCAAGAAAATGGGTGAGGAGCACAAAGTGTCGATTCGGAATATTCGCCGCGAGATTAACGATGACATTAAGTCCGAGGAGAAGGATAAAAACATTTCCGAAGACGACCTCCGAAAGGGGCAGGGAGAGGTTCAAAAAGTCACGGATGACTTTATTGCCCAGGTCGACAAATTGATTTCCGTCAAGGAAGAGGAAATACTTAAGGTCTGACCCGCCCATGGAAAATTTATGACCCTCCCCATTGATCCACGCATTGACCTGTCTCGGATGCCCTCTCATATTGGGGTCATCATGGACGGCAACGGTCGATGGGCCAAACAGCGTTTTTTGCCCCGGCTTGTCGGCCACCGGGAAGGCGTCAAGGCGGTGGATCGGGTTGTTTCTCACGCCAGTACGATGGGCATCAAGGCCCTCACCCTCTATAGCTTTTCGCTGGAAAACTGGAGTCGCCCCAGGGATGAAGTGAACGCCCTGATGGAAATATTGGCTGAATATCTCGAACGGGAACTTTCCCGAATGCTAGAAGAAGGAATTCGCTTCAACACCATTGGACACGTTGAGGATCTGCCGATATTTGCCCAGGAATGGGTGAACCGCGCGATGACCGAGACGGCTGACAGGGAAGGGATGATTCTCACTCTGGCGCTCAGCTACAGTTCTAGGCGCGAGATCGCAGATGCGGCACAGGCATTGGCGCGCGAGGCGCTTGCCGGGAAGATTTCCCCCGAGGAAATCGATGAGAGTGACATCGAGCGAAACCTTTACACAAGCGACTTGCCAGAGCTTGATCTGTTGATTCGGACCAGCGGCGAGCTTCGCCTTTCCAATTACCTTTTGTGGCAGGCTGCTTATGCCGAAATGTATTTCACTAATCTATATTGGCCTAATTTCGGAGAGCGGGAGCTCGAAGCCGCCGTTCTCGCCTTTCAATCCCGGGTGAGGAAATTTGGTCTGACCGAAGACCAGATCGCCTCTCCGAAAGTCTGAACTGGCCGTGGTTCGTTTTTTGAGTGCTCTCGCGCTTGCCGTTCCCCTTATTCTATCTGTCTGGTATGGCCCCCCAATAGTTTTCCTGGCGATTGCCGTCATCGTGGCCCTATTGGCGTCGTGGGAATTTCAGGGGCTGATGGCGGGCTGCGGTTGGGAGAGCGTGCGATGGGAGGGTGCCCTTGATGCCGGGATTTTAGTCCTCGCATTCTGGGCAGGCGGCCTGACGCCCAGTCTTGCCCTGACTCTGATCTTTTTGCGAATTTTTGTCCGTGCGATGAGTGCCGAGGATCAAAAATCGGGACTTGCTGGGGCAGGTGCTTCACTCCTCGGGCTCATTTGGATCGGCGGGGCCTGCGCTCTGGCTGTTAGGCTTCGCATGCTCGAGGGGGGCAAAGAGGCGGTGTTGTTTTTGTTTGCCGTTGTCTGGGCGAACGACATCGCCGCTTATTATGCAGGAGGTGCATTTGGCTCCCGCAAACTCGCATCTTCGATTAGCCCGGGCAAGACAATTGAGGGCTCTGTTGGCGGGCTCATCGCGGGAATTTTGGCGGGTCTGGCCGTGGCGGCCTGGTTTTCTTTCTTGGATAAGGGGGTGGCGTTGGTTGCCGCTCTGGCGATGGGCGTCCTCTCTCAAATTGGCGATCTTTGCGAGTCGTTCGTGAAGCGGGCGGCGGGGAGAAAAGATTCCGGGGCCGGTATTCCTGGACATGGCGGTTTTCTGGACCGTATCGACGGATTGCTCTTGGCCGCGCCCCCGTTTTACTGTTTTTTAAGATGGTTCACCGACCAATGATTTTTTCGAGGTCTTTACCGTGAAGAAGGTAGCCATACTCGGTTCTACCGGAAGCATCGGCGAAAATACGCTACGCGTCATCGCTGAAAACCCGGATCGATTCGAGGTCGTGGCGCTGGCCGCCGGATCGAATTGGGAGCGCTTGGCACAACAGGCGCGCGAATTCTCCCCGGAGCTGGTATCGATTGCCGATTCCGGAAATGCGGCGAATCTTAAGAAAAGCAGTGGCGTGAAGGTGCTGAGCGGCGGCGGAGGTCTTCGCGAGGTGGCGGCAGGTATGGGGGCGGACATTGTTGTTTCGGCCCTGGTCGGAGCGGCTGGCCTCGACCCGACGCTGGCGGCGATTGAGGCGGGCGCCACCATCGCGCTGGCGAACAAGGAAGTGCTCGTCATGGCGGGCGAGCTTGTCACACGAAGAGCCCGCGAACAGAAGGTTCCCATCCTTCCCATTGACAGCGAGCATGCGGGCGTGGCGCAGTCAATGGGTGAAAGAGGAGCCAACCATGAGGTGGTTCGCATCATCCTGACCGCTTCGGGCGGGCCGTTTCGAACCGCTCCCGCCGAATCGCTTTATGAGGTTACTCCCGAGGAGGCGCTTCGCCATCCTACCTGGAAGATGGGACCCAAGGTTACGATCGATTCGGCCAGTATGATGAACAAGGGACTCGAACTCATCGAGGCGCGCTGGCTTTTTGGCCTGGCTCCCCGGCAGGTGGATGTGCTCATCCATCCCGAGAGCGTGGTCCACGCCCTGGCGGAATTCGTGGACGGCAGCATGCTCGCCCAGATGAGTGTTCCCGACATGCGCATTTCGATTTCGCAGGCGCTCTGCTACCCAGACCGCGTTCCCTGCGAGGTATCCCGTCTAGATCTGGCTAGCCTTGGGGCGCTTCATTTCGAGGAGCCCGATCTCGGACGGTTTCCCTGTCTTGCGCACGCTCGCGCTGTTTTGAACGAAGGGGGAACATCGCCGGCGGTTTTGAATGCCGCGAACGAAATAGCCGTCGCGGCGTTTTTAGAAAAACGAATAAGTTTCATGGATATCCCGGCGCTTGTCGCCTCGGCCCTTGACGGGCATCGCAATGCTACGGCTAGGAATCTCGATGATGTGCTGGAGGCGGACCGCTGGGCTCGCGAATTTACCTCATCGCGTCTCGACGGGGCTAAAAGTAAATCTCGCTTATGAGTCGCTCATCGGGTGGGGGAAGTGCAGCGACCCCGGTCCTGGCGCGAATCATCGCCACGATGAGCGGCGCCGGGTATGCCCCCGTCGCGCCCGGAACGGTGGGCTCGGTAATAGGTTTTGCTCTTTATTGGGCCGTCTACCAGGGGGGAAGCGGCGTTCCCGTGGTGGTATTTCCTCTGATAGCAATTGTGGCGATATGGTCTGCCGGCCATGCTGAACGCGCCTCCGGGAAGAAAGACCCTTCCGAAATTATCGTGGACGAGGTGGTGGGGCAGTTTCTCTGCCTTCTGGGCCATGCGCCGACCCTGGCGCACATCATCGCGGGGCTGGTTGTTTTTCGCGTCCTGGATATCTGGAAGCCCTTTCGATGGGTTGAAAAATTTCCCGGAGGATGGGGGATAGTCGCCGATGATCTGATGGCCGGGGGAATCGGCTGGGTGTTGCTCGCCCTGGGGCGAAGCTCGGGCTACTTATAAAAAAGCGTGAATTTTTAATGGAGGTTTAATCGTGGACGAATCACTCGAGGCCTGGATTGGCCCGTATTTCACGAACAAAAAATGGCGGCTGACCACGGCCGAAAGTTGCACGGGCGGGTTAATAGGCCACCGGATCACCAATGTTCCGGGCAGTTCGGGTTACTATGAGCGCGGCTTCATCACCTACAGCAACGAGGCGAAGATGGAGTTACTCAGCGTCCCCGAAGGTATTTTCATCTCCCACGGAGCTGTCAGCGACCCGTGTGCCCGCGCTATGGCTGAGGGGGCGCGAAAGGCGGCCGGGGCGGATGTGGGAGTTTCCGTGACAGGCATCGCAGGCCCCGGGGGCGGCATACCGGGCAAACCCGTCGGTACTGTGTTCATGGCGGTGGCCCTGCCATCGGAGATACACAGCGGGCGCTATCAGTTCGAAGGGGGCCGGGTGGCAGTCAAGGAGCAGACCTCAGACGCCGCCCTGGCGCTTCTCAAGGCATTACTCCTCGGGCAAGGGGGGGCCTGAGCGCGGCTGAGGAGGATATCTCGATCAACCTCACCCCTCTTCACCGCAACATGCTGCTCATAAGATGCAACGCAAGTAAAAATAGTCGTTTGCACCCGCACATCGGCCTTTCCCGCCGCCACTCATATAAACCGCCTCAACCATGAATCTCCCTACAGTTTCGCGGCATTTGCTTAATCTTCCCCCACCAAACCGGTCCAAGCTGAGAGAAGTAGAAGTGCTTCTATCCCAGTGGCAAAGCGTGCCCGTGGGATAGAAGCGCATCGAGGTCTAAGAGCGGAATTACGGGATGAGCTCTTGAATCTGGAGAGATTCGATACGCTAGATGAATCTAAAGTGCTAGTGGAGCGCTGGCGGCATATCTACAACAGAATCAGGCCGCACAGCTCACTGGGCTACAGGCCACCAGCACCTGAAACGAAAGAACCATAGCCTCCGAGCTTCGCTCCGCTTCGCCCGTCGTTCCAGAACTCTCGTAGGCAGTGTTACAACTATTGGGGTGAGGTCATTTTCTAGGTCAATATTCGCTGGTATTTATCTCGACAATTTGCAACTGTGGATTAGTTTGGTAAGGGGGTGGTAAATCTAACTTTGAGTGTTTCTGAATTCGAAATATGCTTGCGTATTATCGTTA
>Ga0115002_10006458_pt1 | contig 13495 bp, 13 predicted proteins | sample ArcticOcean_MG_C_8_FD_89576 | JGI IMG/M metagenome (GOLD analysis project Ga0115002, IMG submission 89576) | Marine microbial communities from western Arctic Ocean - ArcticOcean_MG_CB11_86 | ecosystem: Environmental > Aquatic > Marine > Oceanic | place: Arctic Ocean: Canada Basin | collected...
CCCGGTGTCGATCTGCGAGCTACAACTCACGATTCCCAGGCATAATGCCAAGCCCATACACCATCCTGGAAATCTCAATTTCCTCTTGCTCCGTTCTGGAAATAAGCGCGCGCACCTGACCGTGGGTTGCCTGGTCGCTAGCGGCATACAAGGCGGTCCGATAGTTTTTCGGCTCGCCTAAGCGAGAATGCTCGCCAAGCTCGCAGCGAGTGATCAGCACAACCAAAACGACTCGGCCGCGAGCTGTCGCCAGGCCGCTACTCGTAGCTATCTAGCAGTGACTGGTAGGTCGCAACCCGCAAATCCGGTCGATACGACGGCCATCCACCCATCAACTGCATCATGCTTACCACAACCACGTTTTCAACGGGGTCGATCCAAAAAACTGTGCCGGCAGCCCCGCCCCAGTAATATTGACCCGCACTGCCGATGACGCCGTTTGCGGGTGTGTCTGTGACCACCCCAAAGCCAAGCCCAAAGCCGAATCCTCCAAGAGGGTCGCCAACGAGGTTAGGTTGCTCGCCGGAGCCGCCGCCACCTGAAATGGCTGCAGGCAAGTGATTCGCCCGCATGAATTTGATCGCTTTGGGACTCAATATTTGCGCGCCATCCAATTCGCCGTCACGCATGGCTTCGGCGAAGCGGACATAGTCACGCAGCGTCGACACTAAGCCGCCACCACCTGAGTAGAGGGTCACATCCGTGTAATCGCACATGGCGCTGCAGGAGGCGGAAACCCCTCCCGGCAGCGCTTGATCGCTGGGCATCGCGACAGCTCTTCCGGTCTGGGGATCGAGAACGTGATTGGGGAGAAAGCGATCCAGTTTACCCTCGGGCACCTGGAAGAAAGTGTCTTTCATATCCAACGGGTCGAAGATGTGCTCTTTGAGATAATCGTCGAAGTCCTGGCCGCTAAGCCTTTGCACAACCAAGCCGGTGACGTCGACTGCCACGGAGTAGTGCCATTGCTCGCCAGGCTCGAACATGAGCGGCAATTTGCCGAGTCGAGCGGCAAAGTCATCTAAATCGTTTGAGCCCCACAGGTCTGCAGCGCCGTAGGCCTGATCGACGGGGTCATTGGGATCGAAGCCGTACGAAAGACCGGCGGTGTGGTTCAACAACTGTTGCATTGTCATTTCGCGCTGAACGGGAACGACACGACCCTCCTTCATGACCGTTAGATTCTTCAGTTCAGGCACGAATTTGGATACCGGATCTGTAAGCTGGAATTTGCCTGCTTCGTAAAGCTGCATCGCTGCGGCCGCGGTAATCGGTTTTGACATTGAGTAGATGCGGAATAGATCATCCATTTCGATCGGACGAGGATCGTTGGCCCCTTTCATCCCAGATGCACTTTGATGCACGATCTTGCCATTGCGTACGACGGCCGTGAGTGTTCCGGCAATCTTTCCCTCACTCGTATATCGATCATTCATTTCTGCCACGCGTTCTAGTCGCTGCGATGACATTCCTTCACGCTCAGCCTTTGCTGTTGGAATCTCCCCGGCAAATACAGATACCAGGCCGAGTCCGCCGATGGCGGCGAATCCCAAAACTATTAGTCTTTTTGTTGTCCTCATCATGCCCCCTTGTTTTGCTGCTGATAGTACCTGTATCGGGGTCATTTACGAAGTGTCTCAGTCTGTCGGCTGTGCGGTGGCACGCTGAGGGTGATCGCGGATGTGACCGATCCGGACGTCATCCAGCTCGTAGCTATCTAGCAGTGACTGATAAGCCGCAACCCGGGCGAGCGCCGGGTTGCGAGTTCTGCAATGATGGTTCGATGGCCAAGAACCCAAACTACAGTCTAAGGCACACCTTGCGGATAGTTGCCTGCCTGTTAGTGGCGTCACAGGCTTTCGCCGCCGGCAGCGATGCTCGGCATGGCGTCGCGATATTCAACGACTTCAAATACCCGCCAGACTTCACGCATTTCGACTACGTCAATCCGAATGCTCCGAAAGGTGGCACGTTGGTGCTAGGTACCACGAACGACTTCACGAGCTTTACACCATTCTTGAACACGGGGTTGACCGCTACCGGCACGCTCGCACCAGGAATGCTTTACGACGCGTTACTGGTACGTGCGCAGGACGAGCTGGCCACATTCTACGGTAACCTCGCAGAGACGGTGGATTACGCCGACGATCTAAAGACGGCCCGAATTCGTCTACGGGCGAACGCACATTGGCATGACGGCGAGCCAATCACTGCCGGGGACGTTAAGTTCACTTTCGACCACGTGATCAACAATTCCTCATCCGGGGGGCGCTCTTCGCTGTATGCGATCGAAGCAGTTGAAATTCTAGGCCCTAAGGATGTGTTGTTCCGGTTTCGCGACCTCGCTGGATTGAACCGCGCGTCGTTGGCTATGCCCGCAGCCTATGTGAGCATCCTGCCGGAACACTACTGGCGCACTCAAGATTTGAGCAAGACAACGCTTGTGCCACCTCTAGGCAGTGGCCCCTATCGCATCGGCGAGTTTGAGCAAGGACGCTTCCTGGTGTGGGAACGGGTACCCGACTATTGGGGCCGGGACCATCCAGCCCATCGTGGCCGCCACAATTTCGACCGCATCCGCTACGAGTTGTATCGCGATGCAACCATTGCACGCGAAGCGTTCAAAAAAGGCCTCGTCGACTTTCGAACGGAAACCGACCCCTTCCTGTGGCGTACCGGTTACGAGACACCGGCTAAGGAAAACGGTTTGCTGAAAATGCGTCAGCACAATTTGAAGGTAGGTGCCGGTTTTCAAAGCGCTTTGGTCTTCAACACTCGACGTGACAAGCTGTCCGACGTACGCGTCCGAAAGGCGCTCACAATGGCGTTCGACTTCGAATGGACCAACCGAGTCATCTACGACGGATTCTACTCTCGAGCAAACAGCTATTTCTTCGGCACGATGCTAGCGGCACGCGGAGTGCCTAGCGGCAGCGAACTCGACCTATTGTCGCCGTTTCGGAATCTGTTGGTTGAGCAAATTTTCAAAACGCCATTCACGATGCCGCAGACGAATGGTTCAGGCCGCGACCGTTCCGGCCTAATGCGCGCGCAGGCATTATTTGCCGAGGCTGGCTGGAACATACGCGATGGCGTCATGAGGAATGCCGCAGGGGAAGCATTTGAATTGGAGTTCCTAAGCAACTCGGCGGCGCACAAGCGAACCCTCTTGCCTTTCATGGATCAGCTTCTTCACTTGGGGATCAAATCCAGCATCCGCCTGGTCGAATCGTCGCAATACACCAACCGCAGGCGCACGTATAACTATGATGCAATGTTGCAATACTTTGCCTATGGGTTTCCGCCGAGTGTCGAGCTGCGCGCCTATTTCCACTCCGACGTGGCAAATATGCCTAGTTCAGGAAATTGGCCCGGCATCGAAAACCCAGTCGTCGATGCGATGGTAACGGCCGTGCTGAGTGCGCTCACCATCGACGAGTTAATGGCCGCTGGCCGGGCACTCGACCGCACGTTATTGTGGGGCTACTACGTCATTCCGATCACAGGCATTCAGCAACCCAAAGTCGTTTACTGGAATAAGTTCGGGCGCCCACCCGTGGATGCCGAGTACAACACCGACTTTCCGCACACCTGGTGGTGGGACGAAGCACAAGGATTACGAGTTGGTGAGGACTTGCCTGGCAATTGATATCTTCAACGCAGTCAAACACCGACGAATGCATTCGCTTATCCGTCACAGTTATTTGAAGGGTTGGTACCAGATGGCCGAGGTATAGGCACGTTCTTGCGTGATCAACGGCGTGTTAGCGGGTAGGTCTTGGAGATCAAAACGCACCTTATCGTAAAGCGTCCACCGCGGAGTCGGAATTTGCAGGACCCGGACATAATAGACTGCAGGTAAGTGCGGTTTGAAGTCTGGGTCTTGCCACAATCCGCGTAGTTCGCTGTCGCCAATGCTGTTTGTGTAGGTCGCATTATCTAGGTCAACGGTGTTTCCCACCGGCGGGGCGTGCCCTGATGCGTCGACAAGGCTTGGCGCCCCGAGCAACGGGTTATCTTCACCACTACTACCGTGACAAGTCGAGCAGAATTGGTCGAACTGAGTCTCACCCGGATTTGCCGCCGTGTTGCTCTCGCCAAGCTGTGCCACGTAACTCGCAACGTTGCGGATGCCCTCTTCGCCCAACACCTGTTCCCATCCGACCATTACCGCCGTTCTACCGCTACGAATGGATTGCTCGATTTGTTCTGGCGACCCGCCCCACTGCCATTCGGCATCGGCGAGATCGGGAAAAGGGTTGAGGTAATGCTTCCGCGAGCTCTACAAACAACAACCCCGGCTTCGTCAACAAGCACAAGAGAAGTCCGCGTGGGAAGTCATGTCTCGTTGTCGTTTCTATTTTACTCAGGTCTAAAGTGGCACATTCTGGCAATTGGTACGTGCATGCACCAATGCGCAGCAGCAAAGAGCATCCGTGTCCATGGGTCAAGTACGTGGTTTCCGCAAGCTAGTGCGTGTCCCAAATAAGCAGTATTTGACGGCGCGCACTCCGAGGGCATGATCGCGACAGGAGTCGCGACCCGCGTCAATTTCCGTAGGTCGCTTGTAACAAAAAGAGGGGGAGGTTTGCGGAGCAAACCGTCGGAGCAAAGGCGCTTGCGCCCGGGGCAGCGTTGCCTGCGCCAATCGCAGATTGGCGAGATGGCAATTTCGGCACAAGAACAAGTTATTAACCTCGAAGCCGCACCGCAGTCGCGCTAATTGGCCGCGCGTCGCGCCTCGAGTTCACGAACGATGGACTGGTGTTCACCTCGGTCCAGCCGATAGTGCATGAAGCACCAGATCGCCGGTAGGAAGCCTATTGCGAGAGCGGGACCTGCCACCATGGCGAGTTGAAATAGTATATCCGCCGGGATGTCGGCTGCCGTTTGCACGTCATCGCCCTTTGGCCAACTTATTAGATCTAGCACAAACCCGCTGATTGCCCCGCCAATGCCTGCGGTCGCCTTGATGACAAAAGCGTATGCACCATAAAAGACACCTTCTTGGCGTTTGTTATTCGACAACTCTTGCTCATCGGCAACGTCGCCAAGCATTGAGCCGACCGCGACCCCAACCTGCGATACCAACAGTCCCGACATAAAGGCGCAGAACGCCAAGCCAATCACTACCCCAATCGTGCCAGGCGCAGGAAAGAGGCCTACGTAATGCAAAGACACCGGCGCGACGGCAAATACGACCCAGCCCAGGGCACCGAGAATGAGAGACTGGCGCTTTTCCAGGTAGCGGCCCAGTGCTGGCGCAAACATGTATCCGATTACCGTACCAATCGGCGAGACCGCCAGAATGTAGATCATCTGGTCGGGTGGGATCTCCCAGAAAAACGTGTTCATATAAAGTGCCAGCGCACTACCCACCCCGACCGGGGCAGAGATGACCACGAAGCCGATCACCAACCAACGAAATGAGATGTTTTTCAGCGCTTCTAGGGTATCGAGAACAACCTGTTTCAACGCATTGTTGTCAGGCTTTTGCGGCGTAAGCAGAGATGGAATCAGGTGGTGCGTGCCGAGCGCGGAGCCCATGATCGAAACGACCATGAGGACCACCATCAATAGTGCAAAAGGCGGATAGGCGGCTCGATTGAGTTGGCCGTTTTCGAAGGCCTCGCTCGATGCGAAAAAGACACCAAAACCGAAAGCGTAGACCAGCAATACTCCAAAGTAGGAACAGACTGATCGGCCGGCGACCAGCACAGTGCGCTCCTGGTAGTCATTGGTCATTTCTGCGCCAAGTGCCAAATGCGGGACCGAGTAGAGCGTCATCGTTAGGCGCGACAGAATACTGAATATCAACAACCAGACGAACAACCCGGCCTGCGAGTCGACCATCGGGTCGAACGTAAAGTAGATGGCGATGGCCATGGGCACTGCAGCACCATACATGAAAGGATGTCGCCGCCCCCAGCGCGAGCGCCAGCCATCCGATACCGAACCCATCAACGGGTCGGTGACTGCATCGACCGCGGTCGCAATCATCAATGCGATACCGCAGAGCACGCCCGAAAGACCCAGAACTTGGTTGTAGTAGAACAGAAGAAAAAGGCCAAACATCGTTGACTTCATCCCTTCCGCGATCTGGCCGCCCCAATAGGCGATCTTCGTCGCCAAGCTCAACGGGTTGTCCTGCAACTGCTTTCCTTTATCTTCCATACTCATCCGGTATGTCTTGTGGCGTCAACGTCCAACTTGGCGGTCGCTTTTCCAAGAACGACATTACACCTTCTTTAGCATCGGCTTGATCACCCAGCCAGGCAAATGGGGGACCTTCCGCCTTCATCATATCCGCCAGATTGGAATCCAGACCTTTCCACAACAATCGTTTGGTCATCGCCACTGACGCAGGCGCGGTATTCACATAATCTTCGGCCATCTTGCGGGCAAATGGCATCAGTTCTTCCTTCGGGAGGGCACAAGACACAAGCCCCATGTCAGCCGCATCGGCGCCTGTGAATGTCCGACCGGACAGCAAAACGTCCGCGGCATTGGAAAAGCCTGCGACCCTTTGCACGATCAAGTGCGCTGCGAGTTCGGCCAGCATTCCGCGACGGGTAAATACAAAACCCATTTTGGCAGTGGTCGACGCCAAGCGTATATCACACAGCATTGGGTAGGTCATGCCAACACCTACGGCGGGACCGTTGATTGCTGCGATCACCGGCTTGTCGATCTCGTTCGGGAGCACGTTCTCTACGCTACGGCCAACATTCTCCGGTGCGTCCGGACCGGACTGCCGGTTGGCAAATGTATCGCCACCATCGGCCAAGTCGGCTCCGGCACAAAACGCCCGACCAGCGCCGGTGAGGATCACGGCCCGAACGTCTGCGTCGGCATTGGCCTGTTGCAGTGCCCCACTAAGCTCAGCGGCCATCGTGGCATTCCAAGCATTCAATCGTCCAGGCCGATTCATCGTGATCGTGCAAACTTGCTCGGCCACCTCATACAGCAGTGTTTCGTAACTCACTCGCATCTCCCCATCTGAGCGGACGCGCAATATGACGCCAATGAGGCTTGTTATCGGTCCGCTATCGAATGACTTGTCCAGAAATGGCATCTCGCCAATCTACGATTGGCGCAGGCCATTTCTTCCCAACGTTTTCCGTACGGAAAACGCTTCGGGTCGCGACTCCTGTCGCGATCCTGCCTTCAAAGTGCGCGCCGCCAGATACTACGTATTTGAGACACAACATGACAATCCCCCTTTAGCCCCCGATGCCCGCCCGCGCGATCCATTCACTTTTTTCTTGTCTGTTTTTTTGACAAACACTAGCTAGTCGAGGATCTCCCATACTAATACGTCATGTTCATTGACCAATATAACGTGTGTATTGATATCTGGCTCGAAGCCGCAGTTTTCGAAGCTAAAGAATGTGCCTGTACGCCCACACCCTGCTTGGATGTCGTCGACAATCAGCATGAGTCGTTGTCTCGGCAAATCATCGCAAGGCGCTCTAACCACTACCACTGTCGGCTGGCGACATTCAAGCCACCTTCGCCCGGCACAGTTTCAACGATGACCACGACCGGATCATCGACACCACTCGAAGGATCCTTGAGCACTCGCTCGAAATAATCCAACGTATCGAAGTCGGCACCCGTGTACCCGTCATAAGGCATGCGCGTCACGCCTGTGAGTGGCGCGCCGCGGCATCACGAAAATAGCTTGCACCGGTCGAAGCCTAAGCACCCAACATAACGCCATTAAACCCATTCGTGAAGCTGATCACATTGCTACGCCCGGTCACTTTGCGCGCCAACTTCAGTGCGGCTTCAACGGCGTTTTCGCCGGTTGGCCCCGGGAACTGAACGACATACTCAAAGCCCCTTGGGAGCACGATGTTCTGCTTAAGTACCCGCAGAAACTCGCGTTTCGCGGACGTGTAGAGGTCGAGGCTGTGCGCGATACCTCCTCGTTGGATGTAGCTCACCATTGCTTGCGTACAGACCGGGTCGTTATACCCATAATCGAGCGATCCTGCACCGGCGAGAAAATCAATGTATCGACGCCTGTTGATGTCGAACATTTCCGCGCCCGCGGCACGACATCCAGGTTTTTGACAAGTAGTCGAACTAAATCGTAAGGCAACTGAGCAAGAGCCTTACTAATTTCGAATTGTAATCGGTATGTAAGAACTCGTGATAACGGCTCAGTTTAGCGGTGGGTAGCCGCAGGAAGCGGTGGCACGAAATCCCGCCGCGGAGGAGCGGCATCGCCCTCGATCGTATAAAAAAAGATCGTGGTGATAACCACCCCCACCGCTATAGTGCTAGCAGCAGTACATGCAACCTAAGAACGATGGAAGAAGAATTTGAAACACACGATATTTTGCACTGCTCGCTCTGCACAGGCCGGTCTCATCATTTTCGCGACTCTGGCGGGTTGCGACCCAAGATCTACCGAGGAGGAGGCGCCAGGAGTGACGGCATGGTATGTACAAAGTACGCCAGTTCCGACTTCGGCGGGACCTCGCGACGGGACGCAAAACACGCCCTATTTAACGCTAGCCGAGGTTGAGGCCGCTTCTGCACCCGGTGACGAAATTATAGTTCTCTCCCCGCTACCCGGTGCGCCGCCACTCGATGGTGGTATCTCACTAAAGAGCGGGCAGCACCTTCGTGGCATTGAATCCGCCAAGGGCCCGCCTCAGATCACCAACACCGACCCCGCTCGTCGAGGCGGTGATGCCGTGACCTTGGCTGACAACAGCAAGGTTTCTGGCCTGGACATTCTAGGTGCCGCAGGTCATGCCATCGTAGGCCGAAATGTGAGTGGGGCTGTCGTCACCGGTAACCAAATTCACGCCGGCAATCTGTCCGATCTCACAAGCGTCGGCACGGGTGCCACCGCCGGGCTTGGCATTATCGAGTTTCCAAAGGGCATCGTCGCGTTCTTTCACGATGCCAGCAATGTCACGGCCCGAGCTAACACCATATCCGACAATGAAATTTCTGGCATACAAGTCGAAGGACAGGCGCTCAAACGCCTGGGCGGCGCCGGTATTGCACTGCATGCACGAGGCAATAGCCAGGCATTGCTACTGACCTCAGAAAACCGTATCTCCGATCTTGGACCCGGTTTCCAACGTTCAGGCATTCTCATTGATGCTCAGGGTGACACCACGATTGACCTAGAAATCGACGACACACGCGTTGCGAATGCCTTTGGCAGCTCTGACGGCATTATCTTGGTGGCACAGCACCGAAGTTCGATCACAGCATCCGTGCGCCGGTACCAATACGTAGGTGGGACCCCGGACCAGGGTTTGGGCAACAACGGTCTCGAAGTCGCCACGTACTATGGCGCCGATTGGTTGACCGGCGGATCGACACCCGAGTGGCATAGTGCACAAACGAAGCTATTGATCGAGGAAAGCGATATGCAGGGCGCCGCTGGTTTCGGCGTCGTCGTCTTCAATATTTTTGGCAAACCGTCGTCATCGACGGTGCTGGACTTTGGTGGTGGTGAGCTAGGTGGGCGCGGAGCAAATCGGATTCACAATAATGGACTAGAGCTGCCATCTCCTTTGGAGGTCTACGTGGTCCAGCACGACCTAAACATGGCCAACACATGGTGGGGCGTCGACCGCACGGGAAGCGCGAAGGTCGAGGAGACCGATGGGGGTTGGCAGCTAAAGAGCAAATTTGCATTCAACTGCCCTGGTGAGCCCGATCAGCTGCAGGGTCTAGTTGAGGGCACCGGTACCACGGCTTGGTCTGTGTTCTGTCAAACGTATCGTGCAGACGTCTGCACCGCGGGGAATGACTCAACCGACTGCTGCGACCCAAGCACCGACTCCGCGCAATGCAAGATCTCACCGGCCGCCAGTTCACTCGCATCGCTCCCAGCTCTGCCAAACGACCCTAGACCCTAACGCTTTAGCGAGCGAAAAATCGCAAACTCAATAAACTCTGGATAATTCTTAGACCAGTTTTCGACCGCTACGCGTTTTGATAGGCCTGCGTTAACCAAGCCTGAACCTTCTCATCGAAATCCGTGGCTTGCGCTAAACGAACGCGATGGCTAACCATACTGTCAAAGCTTCCCGACGCTTCGAGTCGGCCTTGCGGTTCGACCCCTTTTAGGTTGATGCCGAGATCTAACCGAGTCTTGGTCAACGGCTGTACTAACGCGAATTGTTTTGACCGGCGCAGACTAACGTTTACTTTCTTGGGTGAGATCTCCGCATCATCTCCGAGGGACAACACAAAATCCGTAATGCTCTGGTAGATCGGGAGTAGATTCGCCTTGTCCCCGGCATATTGAGCCTCGATCGCGTCGCCGCTGGAAGTTTCGGCCGCGCTCAATCGCCGGAGAGTAACAAGACTCGCAAAACCGTGCGTCATTCCTTGCTCGGACTTTAGGTACTTGGGTATCGGCCCGTGTTTTTCAAATGGCGTTGCAGCAACAATCTTCAGCCACTCCGGCAAGGTTTTACCGGTTTTTTCCGCCATGTTGTAATCATGCTTGGTAGCTGTGCATCGGGCGAACTAGGCATGAGTTGGCTCCTTCTTGTCATTCGCGCTACCGACCGATACGCGCCACCGTTCAGATTTACACTGAGCCAACGAGAACATTTCGATCAACCCGATCACGGATAGGATCATTCGCGTCTTGAAGCTAGGTCGTCCCGATTCAACGACGGATTTGAGCGTGTCGACGGTGAACGTTCCACCCTCCCTGGTCCTGTCAACCATGCGGTGAGTACACGCCATCCTAATTGAGACTCGCGAGGCTACGATCGTTGAGCTACTGACCCCCGCTCTTCGCCCCGTCCCACTCACTCTCGAGCAACCGCGCACCCTTCAATACCCCCTCCATCGCGTAATTGCCCTCATGGCAAGCATACTCATACACTTTGTCGCCTGGCTTTGAGGTCCAGACATACTCACCACTCCAAGGCTCGGCCCATGCAGTCGGGTCATTTACCGTGAAATCGTAGATGATGTGGCCATCTTCCAGAAGATTGAACCGCTCAGTTACGTGCAGATTCTCATCTGCCCCACCTAGGCCATTGACCGGATTGAAGTTCTTTGTTTCAACAACGAGGGTGTCGCCGTCCCAGTAGCCGATGGAGTCGCCGAGCCATTTACGGTTGATTGGCGAACCATGCTCAGAGTCCATCCGGATGATGCGCGCGTCATGCACCATTTCCTGCAGGATCATTACATGATCTTCGGTCTGCACTACGCGTTTGTAGTTGTTGTATAGGCTCGAAATGGTCGGCACAGTGGCGCCAAAGCTGATGAGGCAGCGCTCGGACGGCGCCAGGGTTTCAGGGCCGTCGAATGGTCCGGGTCCGTCCTTGGCGAGCCACGAAGCTGTGCCGTCATTGTTGTAGGTAAACGACGCGAACGTCTTTGCCGCGCGCATCATCGCGGCCATCGTCGGACGCGGCTGTCGACCATTGGCGGGGTCGTAGATGATCGACGTGCGGAACTTACCGTCGATCTCGAACGCCTGGCTGCCAGGGTCGATCCAAAACGCATTGTAGCCACCTACCCCACCGGCGCCGGAGCTGTTGTTACCATCGCCCCCTTTCACTGGCGCACCGCGATCTGGGTCACTCTTATCACCCTGCCCGAAGTCGAACCGAGCCTGGGTTGCCTCGACCAGGGCTTCAGCTTCCTCGCGAGTCATGAACTGCTTTTCGCCAAACTCCGGCGGTCGGCTAAGCGGCGTGAGTGTCCCTGTGTCGTAGACACCAGAAAAATCGGGCTTGCCACTTAGTGTGCGCTTGACATCGGCCGTCGCCGTCGCCGAAATCGCGACAACGGCGATCAGAATTGAGATGTATGTAACCTGCATCCAGCATCCTCGGTTTTATTGCTGGGATCGACTGTAGATCCTAATCAGAACGGTGTCGACATCGAATCACAATTCGATTTGCGCGAACCCGATATCCACGCTGTAATCTTAGCGCTGGTTGCGATGCAACGGGTCACCGCGATTCCACGGAATCGTGCTGCCGACCCGACCGACAGTCTCTATTTCCTGTATTTTTGAACCGCGGCTTCATTCAATTCGATGCCCAATCCCGGCGCATCTGACAACGTCATCTTGCCGTCCACCGGAATCACGCTGGGCCCATATAGTTCGGCCACCTGATCGAGGGGGCCTGAGAACTCGGTCGAGAATTCATGTGGCCGCGTCGCGTTTTGAATCGTCGAATACGCATGCAGTGAAGCCATTGAATTGATCCCCGCATTGGGGCTGTGCGGCATCACCGGCTTGTTATAGGTCGCGGCCATATCACATATGCGTTTGACTTCAGTCAGGCCGCCGGCGTTCAAAATGTCAGGCTGCAGGATATCCGGGTTACCCAGCCGTATTAAGCTGTCGAACCACCAGCGAAATGCATCCTGTTCGCCGGCAGAAACCGCCACATCCAAGGCATCGACAACCTGCTTGAGCCCCGGCAGATCGGTGTTCGGGATCGGTTCCTCGAAATGATTGATACCAAGCGCTTCAAAGCGGCGCCCTTGCTGTATTGCGGTGGACACGGAATAGCCATTGTTGGCATCGAAGCCGAGATAAATGCTAGGGTCTAGAAACTCCCTGACTAGCTTGAACATCGCATAGTCTTTTTCCGGGTCGGCATCCTGACGCCAGCCTTTCCAATCCATGCGAATCTTGAAGGCCCGGTAACCGTCGTCCCATCCGGTTTTGACTTTGTCCAACATCTCTTCGGGTTGCATGCGCCATCCCGAACCCGTCGACCAGTAAAGCGGAATCTCTTTACGCACGGCGCCACCCATCAACGCGTGCACCGGCACCCCTGTCTCCTTCCCCAATAGATCCCACAAGGCAATGTCGACTGAACCCACGACATGACCCGGCAGTCGATACATGCGCTCATCTCGGCCGAGCGCCAACGTGTCCCAATGCCTGTTTATCTCAAGCGGATTTTCTCCAATGAGGGCCGGTTTAATCGCCGCCTCGAGATACGCGCCCATCACCCGTTGTCCCATCGCCTCCGCCCACCCCTCGACGCCAGCATCCGTCTGCACGCGCAATAACGTTTTACCCAGAGACAGTCGTGTCAGTGTAATGTCAGTGATCTTCATCAGAATCCTCGATGGTTGGGCCGAAAGTTTTGCTGGGCAATCCCATGACATCTAACCACAATTGGGTATAGGCTACCGCCGCTCTAACGCTCCACTTTCCTTGCTACGCAAAGGAGGCCCTTATGGCAGTTGCAAATAGCCAAACAAACATCGAGTCATTCTGCGGCCTCGGAGCCCGGCTCTGATCAACGACCGTTGAGCCGTTCGCAAACGATTAGCCTATGGCGTAACTAGCGCCCGAACCCGCTGCTGATTCTCGCCCTTAACTGGGTGGTCAACCAACAATTTCCAGAAGACGTCATGAAACATCATGACTATGAACCCGTGGATCTTCAGCGCGCTGGATTCAAAATCCATCAGTTGGAGGGGTTCGAAAAAGACAATATCGAAAACGCATTTACGGGATACG
>Ga0115002_10006459_pt1 | contig 13494 bp, 15 predicted proteins | sample ArcticOcean_MG_C_8_FD_89576 | JGI IMG/M metagenome (GOLD analysis project Ga0115002, IMG submission 89576) | Marine microbial communities from western Arctic Ocean - ArcticOcean_MG_CB11_86 | ecosystem: Environmental > Aquatic > Marine > Oceanic | place: Arctic Ocean: Canada Basin | collected...
GCCTCAAGGCGATGCAGGAACTCCAGGAGCTGAATCCGGTGAAGGACACTGCGTCCAACGCACAGATCATGTTCCTCGTGCTCAACACGTCGGGGCTGACGCTGATCCCCATCAGCGTCATGGTCTACCGCGCGCAAATGGGCGCCGCCAATCCGTCGGACATCTTCCTGCCCATCCTCCTGACCACGTTCTTCTCCACGATGGCGGGACTGATTTCGGTCGCGGTCGTGCAGCGCATCAACCTGTTCGACCGGGTGGTGATAGCGTACCTGGGCGGCCTCACGGCGACGATCGCGGCGATCATCTATTACTTCTCCAGCCTGCCCCCTGAGCAGGTCGAGCTGGTATCGACGGTTGTGGCGAACGTCCTGCTCTTTGGCATCATCACGCTCTTCATCCTGATGGCTGCGATCCGCAGGGTGAACGTCTACGAGGCGTTCATCGAGGGAGCGAAGGAAGGCTTTCCGGTCGTCATCAAGATCATCCCTTACCTCGTCGCTATCCTCGTCGCCATCGGCGTGTTCCGAGCCTCCGGCGCCATGGACATTCTGGTCACGGGCATCGGGGCTGCCTTCGCGTTCGTCGGCTTGAACACCGACTTCATCGAGGCACTTCCGACCGCTTTTATGAAACCGCTCAGCGGAAGCGGCGCACGCGGCATGATGGTGGACGCCATGCAGACGCACGGAGCGGACTCCTTCATCGGCCGGCTCACCAGCACGTTCCAGGGCTCCACCGACACGACGTTCTACATCATCGCGCTGTACTTCGGATCAGTATCCGTGCGGAAGACGCGACACGCTGTGGCTTGCGGACTCATCGCGGACGCCACCGCGATCGTGGCGGGCATCTTCATCGCTTACCTATTCTTCCACTAGCCGGCTGTAGCGGGGAGAGCGTCCCCCAGCCCCGCCTCGATAGGGCCCTTGCACAACCTATCCTTCATTCAGCCCGATAATACTTGCGCTTCGGATCCTGTGGACCACTGCCAATCATGCTTCTGAACGAAGCCGATGGCCTCTTCAACCGCTCGTAGTGGAATCGAATGGATCTCCAGGCGATCCGCGATCCGGCTCTTGTCGGTCCCCCGGAAACAGGGCACGATCTCCAGCTCGGGCACGAGACTCAGAAATCTGCTCGGAAGTACTCGGATGTGCGAGTCTTCCGAGCTACTGAGACGCCTCTGCCTCAGGGTAAAGGCCGTGTTCCCATGGCTCGCCACAATCTCGGGCGGTAGCTTCACCCGCTCGCTCGTGGACGTGCAGGCGGCCGAGCGTGCGCTCAACGTGAGCGCTTCCAGGCATTGACGAATAGGGAACAGCTATGAACATGCGAACCAGATTTGCCCTCCCCTTTGTGCTGATGGTGCTGACGCTCACGATCGCTTTGTCAGCCCCAATCTCCGCGCAGCAGGCCCCCGAGTACGGACCAGCGAACGGCACACTCGTGATCGTCGGTGGCGGCGCAATGGCCGGCACGGGCATCATGGAGAAGTTCATTGAGCTGGGAGGCGGCGCCGAAGAGGGCCGCTTCGTCGTCGTGCCGACCGCAGGTGGCAACTACGACCAAGAGGGCAACCTGCGAGTCTTCGACGAGGAGCAGGTCCTGAGTGGGTGGAGGGAGCGCGGCGTCACGAACGTATCGATGCTGCATACGCACGATGCGAAGCTCGCCGACACCGAGGACTTCAGCGCTGATCTCGAGCAGGCGACAGCAGTCTGGTTCAACGGCGGCCGTCAGTGGAACATCGTCGACTCGTATGCGGGCACTCGCACGTACGACCTCTTCCACTCGGTTCTCGAGCGCGGAGGCGTGATCGGCGGGAGCTCAGCGGGCGCGACCATCCAAGGTGAGTACCTCGTGCGCGGCGCGACCGAAGGCTCGCAGATCGTCATGACCGACGAGAAGAATCACCAGCTCGGCTTCGAGTTCCTGCGTAAGGTGGCGATCGATCAGCACATCAACGCGCGCATGCGCTGGGACGACATCATCCCGGTCATCGAGCAACAGCCGCATCTGCTCGGCCTTGGGCTCTCGGAGGGCACCGCGATCATCGTCACCGGCGACACGTTCGAGGTGATGGGCAAGTGGAAGGTCGCTGTGCACGACAACACGCGAACGTACCAGCCCTGGCAGAAGCCCTACTTCGTACTAGCGCCGGGTGATGGGTACGACATGCAGGCCCGGAGAGTCGTGAAGCTGGGGGACGGTACTACGCCGCGGAGGCGCTGAGCCTCACGCAGAGGGAGTCTCACAACCTAGAAGGCGTTGAGCCCGGTCAGTTTCTGGCCAAGGATCAGCGAGTGGATGTCGTGCGTGCCCTCGTAGGTATAAACCGACTCGAGGTTGGCCATGTGCCGCATCGAGTGGTACTCGACGAGGATGCCGTTCGCTCCCAACAGACGGCGGGCTTCCCGAGCCACGTCAGTCGCCATGTCGCAGTTCGCACGCTTGGCGAGCGATACCTGCTGCGGCGTCATGGTGCCTTCGTCTTTCATGCGGCCGAGCCGGTACGTGAGCAACTGCCCAGTGGTGATGCTCTGTAGCATATCCGCGAGCCGCACCTGTTGGATCTGCTTGCCGCCGATCGGCCCGCCGAACATGACACGCTCCTTGGAATACTGAAGCGCTTCGTCGAAGCACGCCATCGCGGCGCCGACCGCACCCCACGAAATGCCATAACGCGCCTGCGTCAGGCACATGAGCGGATGCTTCAGGCCCTGCGTGCTCTCGGGCATCAGAGCGCTATCGGGTAGCTCGACGTCCTGGAACACGAGTTCGCTCGTATCGCTCGCGAGCAGCGAGAGTTTTCCCTTCTGGTCGCGCGCGCTGAACCCGGGTGTGTCCTTGGGAACCACGAAGCCGCGAATGCCCTTCACGTCCCCGATCTCGCCGGTCTGTGCCCAGACAACCGCGACGTCCGCGACCGAGCCGTTGGTGATCCACATCTTGGCTCCGTTCAACAGCCAGCCGTCTGCGGTCTTCTTGGCGGTCGTGATCATGCCAGCCGGATCCGACCCGTAGTCGGGCTCGGTCAGGCCGAAGCAACCGATCGCCTCACCCGTAGCGAGCTTGGGCAGCCACTCGGTGCGCTGCTCTTCACTACCGAACGCGAAGATCGGATACATGACGAGCGCACCCTGCACCGATACGAAGGACCGGACGCCGGAGTCGCCGCGCTCGAGCTCCTGCATGATGAGCCCGTACGCGACGTTGTTCAGCTCGGCACACCCGTACTTCTCCGGCAGGTTGGCACCAAACACACCGAGTTCCCCGAGCTCTGGGATGAGCTCCCTCGGGAACTTGCGATTGATGTACGCGTCACCGATGACGGGCATGACTCGGTCGTCGACGAACGAACGGACCGTGTCGCGAATCATGCGCTCCTCTTCGCTGAAGAGGGAGTCTAGGTCGTAGAAGTCGATGCCTTCGAACCGGGCCATCAGGCTATTTCCGTGCTTGTCGGGTGCGTGTTCCGAATCCGATGTTCGGAGACGATAAAATAACCCCGACAGGCAGAAATGGGACGGGTCACGGGTCGGTCGTCTCCACAGCCCGCACATTCTGGAAGCGAATCACGCCATAGGCGATTTCGCGGCAGGCCTTAGCTCCAAGCCAGATACCCATCGCGACCGTTCCGAACCAACCGCCGATCACGAGGCTAGTCGGCCGGATAAACAGCCAGATGTAGGCAGCGAGGCCCAGACCGAAGATCCATCCACCAAGCCAGCCCCACCAGCCAGCCCGGTTCTTCGCGAGCGCGCAGCAATGGTCACACCAGAGCATCCGGTCCAAAAACATCTGGTCCTGCACCTCGAGGCATCGAACGCAGGCAACCTCGTCCGCATGGTCACTCCGGTCGGGGAGGTCGGGGCGGTCTTTCGTCACGAGACGATCAGGCCAGCGCGCGCACGAGGGCTTCGGTGTACTCGACCGTGGAGGCAGTACCACCCATGTCGACCGTTCGACTCTCATTGGCGAGGATGACGGTGTCCATCGCTTCTCTGATCCTAGTGGCGACCTCCGGTTGCTCGACGTGGTCCAGCAGCAGGCACGCAGACCTGAGCAGTCCCGTCGGATTCGCGATACCCTGACCCGCAATATCGGGCGCTGAGCCGTGCACGGCCTCGAACATGGCTGCGTCCTCCCCGATGTTCCCAGCCGGCGCGAAGCCGAGCCCACCTATGAGGCCGGCCATCAGATCGGAGAGGATGTCCCCGAACATGTTCTCCATCACGAGAACATCGAAGCGGTACGGATCGAGCACGAGCATCATCGCCGTCGCGTCGATGATCCGGTCCTCCCACTCGATGTCCGGATACTCCTTCGCGACCTCCTCCCCCACCTCTAAGAACAGTCCCTGCGTGTACTTCAGGATGTTGGCCTTGTGCGCCAAGGTGACCTTTTTTCGACCATTGGCACGAGCGTACTCTAAAGCGTAGCGACAGATGCGCTCGGCCCCGAAGCGCGTGATGATCATCACGGACTCAGCGGCGGCCTTCGGGTCACCGTGCATACCGATGTAGTGCTCGACCCCTACGTAGAGGCCTTCCGTGTTTTCACGAATGAGCACGAGGTCGATGTCCTCGTAGCGCCCGCCAGGCACGAGCGTACGCACCGGGCGCACGTTGGCGTAGAGGTCGAACGCCTTCCGCAGCTCGACGTTGATGGAGCGGAACCCGGTGCCCGAAGGAGTCGTGAGCGGACCCTTGAGCATGACTCGGTGCTTTTCAGCAGAGTCCATGGTGCCCTTCGGCAGCGGGTTACGCTGCTCCTGGAGCGCAATGAGGCCGGCCTGCTGCATGTCGTACTCGAGGTCCGCACCCGCGGCGTCGAGCACCTTGAGGGTCGCATCAGTAACTTCGGGTCCGATCCCATCTCCGGGGATCACGGTAATGGTCCTAGACATCGCTCTCTATCGATTAGCGCCCACTGCCTAGACCAGAAAGGCCCGGTTCAGCGGCGGCGTGTGTACCTGGGGTTGTATTCGTACTCAGTGTGGTCCTCACCCCAACGCACGAGGTCCTGCAAGAGGGTAACGCGCTCGGTGCCGTCACGACGCGCCTTACCCGCAATGTTCAGAGATCTACGCCACAACACGTCGCTGAGCGTCTCCCTCTCGAGCAGCGCGCTCGCTACCTGCGCGCCTCCCACGCTGGTGACGACACGTACGCCCGCCAACCCGGGATAGTCCAGGAACAGCTGGTGCGTCTCTTCCGAGAAGACGAACACGTACGGTCCTACCTTCGCCCACAGCACGCCACCACGACGTAACAATTGAGGGTCCTGTGCGACCGAAATCGTGGCGACGTTCCCGGTCACCTCCGCGCTCAGCCGTCCATCGTACGTGTAGTAGTCCTCCACCTCCGAAGCACGCGGCACAGCGAGCTCTCCCGGCTTCTGACAGCCGACGCACGCCAGCGCCACCACCGTAAGTATCGTCCTAAACATTCCAACCTTCATGTTCGTCTCGGTCATATTTCACTTTCCCGTACGCTGTCCCATCGTCACCCATCCGCATACCACAGCAACGTCCGAGCCAAAACGTCGACCGCAGAGGCCAGACCTCGCGGATCACCAGCGGGGAACGCACCGCCCTCCACGATACCAAACCAGGCCACTCGCCCAGTGCGAACCTGGATGATCGCCACTGCCAGCTGGACTTTCGCACCTCCTGCGGCATCTGCAACGAGCGAGGCCTGCACCGGCAAGAGCACGCCATCGGCGTTCACGAGCGCCGCCATCCGACGGAATTCTCCGAAGAGCGGATCTCCAATTCTCTGCACTTCTGACCGTAGGAAATGTCCTACGGAGAGAACACGTGTAGTCGTATCGACGCTCGGCGAGCGGGCAAGGGCATCGTCCACCTCTTGGGAGAGCACCCACGCTACTTCCCGGGTACGATCGCCAAGTCCGAACGCGAGCTCCGCATCCGGATCTCCTTGCACGCCGAGCACCTGCTGTACGGGCAATACCATCACTCGTGTCCCGCGCATATCGGGCGGCAGTCCGAACGAGGTTCCCGGCTCCGGAAGCGGGACACTCCCACCGCAGGCGGAGAACGCGAGCGCGACGAGAATCAGCACATAGACATGCGCCCCCGAAGCTCCCTCGTTCGTCCTTTTTGGCAATCGAACCTCTTGCGCGCGCGTCACAGCCGATCCAACACCGTAAGGTAGACAAGGCGTGCAGGGTGTTGAACCTTCAGACGCGCCCTGCAAGCTCGCCGCGACTCGCACTTATTGATTCAGCGGTGTACCGAAGCAGTTCCGCTTTGATGTCCCTCTCCAGAGGTCAGTCTCGGGTGCTCGCGCAACGACTTCACATCTGCTTGCTTGCCGCCGTCACGATGGCGCTACTGGCTTCGTGCTCAAATACGGCCGAGCCTGACACGCCACCGCACCTCGAATTCTCCGAACCTGTGCTCGACCTGGGTACCCTTCGAGAGGGCCAGGTGGAAGTCAGAAATACGGGCGGTCAGTCCGTCGGCCCCGTCGAACTACTTGTTTCGGGCATTCGCGATGCCGGCGGCGCCACGGTTCCCGGATCACATCTAGTGACCGACCCCCAGGAGATCCCCACACTGAACGCGGGAGACGCCCGTGTGATCAGCGTCTCACTCTCGGTGCAAGGATCGCTGATTCCAGGCGAGTATGACGCCGCAATTACCGCTCGTGGTGGGCAGGAGGCCAGCGCCCAGACGGCGGTGCGCTTCTTGGTCCTCGACGATCCCGACAGCACCGTCGTCAGTATCCAGATTCTCTCCACTCAGACGGCGGCTCGCGTAGGTGACGTGGTCGCACTGCCGGTGGAGACACAAAACGCGAACGGAACTGTGCTGCAGGGAGTGCAGATCTCATGGAGCCTGGAGCCGTCCGACGCCGGGTACCTGAGTGCGAGCGGTCAGTTCGTCTCCTACAAGACGGGGAGTGTCTCGCTCGTTGCGAGCACCGGCCTTCTGGCAGATACACTTCGGCTCGACGTGAGCGAACGCGGGATCACCGGCTCGTTCGAGATCGTGGGGCGTGCCCAGGAGTCCAACCGCTACACGTCCGACCTCTGGCTTCATGAGACCGTGGCCTACGCCGGTACGTGGGGCGGCCGCTCGATCGAAGGCACCCTCAACGTCGGAAACACACTCAATGTTTGGGACGTTGCCGACCCGTCTTCTCCGCAGAAAGCCTTCTCCTTGCAGATCGACGCGAGGACGGTGAACGACACCAAGGTCCGGGCTGATGGCACACTCGCGGTCATCACTCACGAGGGTTCGAGCGATGGGCTCAACGGCGTCACCATCCTCGACCTAGCCAACCCGCTCAAGCCGGCCGTAAGGAGTCGCTTCACCACGGAGCTGGAATCGGGCGTTCACAACGTCTGGGTTGAAGGGAACTACGCCTACCTCGTCTTGGATGGTACCGGCAACGGACTTCGTATTCTGGACATCTCGGATCCGAGCTTGCCCCGGGTCGTCGCTGACTACTGGGCAGGGTCGAGCTTTCTGCACGACGTCTACGTGCGCGACGGCCTCGCTTTCCTGTCGCACTGGAGCGCGGGACTCATAATTCTGGATGTCGGTAATGGCATCGCGGGTGGCATCCCCGAGGCCCCGGTCGAAGTCGCGAGACTCGAGACGCTCGGCGGGCAAACCCATAACGCTTGGTACTGGCCGGAAGCCGGTTACGTGTTCGTCGGGGAGGAGGACTTCGCGACGCCCGGTGTCGTGCACGTCGTCGACGTGCGCAACCTGCGCGAGCCCCGGGAAGTCGCCACTTATGCGGTTCCGGGCCAAACACCGCACAACCACTGGCTCGACGAGGTGACGGGCACACTCTACGTGGCGTGGTACGGAAACGGCCTCCGGGCGCTTGATGTAACCGGCGATCTACTGGGGCAGCTCGAGCGACAGGAGCGAGAGATCGTCGGACTCCGCTACAACGGAGGCCTGGGCACCTGCGATCGCCCCAGCCAAAACACCTGCGCCTGGGCTCCTCAGCTCCACAACGGCCTGGTCTGGGTCTCGGACATGAACGAAGGATTGATCGCGCTGCAGCCGCCACGCTGATGTCGAGCGTCCGGGCCACACGTCGGGTGGCAGCAGCCGCGCTGGCGGTCGCTGCACTCACATCATGTTCTGACACAGCCTCCGGTCGCCTGCTGGTCACATCAGGCTTTACAGATCAGATCTTCGTATTGCACGCTGGCAGCGGACGCGTGCTCGACTCGCTCAATCTCGACCGACGACCCGGCGAGCGCGACGAACCCCACGGCATCGAAGTGTCACGCGACGGTCGCTACTTCTACGCCACACTCGCGCACGGCGAGCCGTCTCTTTGGAAGTACGAGGTCGACGGCTTGCGCCTCGTGGGCCGAGTGACCCTACCGACCAACGGAGCGTCCAGGGTGCGACTCTCTCCGGACGGTCGGGTCGCGGCAGTCCCCGACTACTGGTTGAGCGGTGGCGGAGAGGTCAGTCGTGTCGTATTCGTGCGCACCCACGACTTGGAGATTCTGGCGACTCCCGAGGTGTGCGCGGCACCGCACGACGCGACCTTCTCCGAGGATGGGCGCTGGATCGCCGTACCCTGTACGCTCAGCGATGAAGTGGTCCTGCTTGACGGGAGCGACTTCACCGAACGCGAGCGGTATTCGGTCGCCGACTTGGGTGAGCCCGGCCGCACGCAGGCCCGTCCCCTAAACGCCGCCTGGACTTCACCCAGCGAGTTCGTCGTGACGCTGCAGGGCACCGGTGGGCTGGCGATGCTCGACGTCGCAGCCGGGGTGACCGGGTTCGGATTCGCGGCCGACCGCCCCGCGCAGGTCACGGTGTCCCAAACCACCGGGAGCCTGGCCATGGCGAACCGTGGCGAGGGCACCGTCACGATCTCCCATGAGGGCTCGCCGGAGCGAAAGGTGTCGATCGGCGCTGCACACCCGCACGGTGTGACGTTTGGGCACGACGCGAACATCGTCTACGTGAGCTTCGAGGGCGACACCGAGAGTCTAGGTGGCGTGGTCGCCATCGACATGGCCACCGGAGAAGTGCTCTGGCGTAGCGAGGTCGGTGTGTTCACGCTCGGTGTCGCATACCTACCCGGCGCGCGTTAGTTCTGGTCGGACGGCTCCAGATCCAGCGAGCATGAATTGATGCAGTAGCGCTGGCCGCTCGGCTGCGGGCCGTCGGGGAACATGTGCCCGAGGTGCCCACCGCACTTTCCGCAGTGAACCTCCGTGCGTGCCATGCCCAGACTGTGATCCGTCTCGGTCTCCACCGCGGAGCCTTCCACAGGCTCGTAGAAAGAAGGCCAGCCGGAGCCCGAGTCGTACTTGGTGTCTGACGAGAACACAGGCTCGCCGCAGCCCTTGCACCGGTACATGCCCCCGGACTTCTCATCCGTGTATTTCCCGGTGAAGGCGCGCTCGGTGCCCTGCTTGCGAAGGACCTCGTACTCGTCTTCGCTGAGCTGCTCGCGCCATTCGGCGTCGGTTTTGTCGATGCGGTCGGTCACGGGACCTCCAGTATGCGAATCAGCCCAGATCTACCCCCTCCTACTCACTCGGATCCGCTCCGTGCAACCGTCGGAAGCCTCGACTGTGTCTCACCAACACACATACTACATACCTTACACTTCTACACACCGCTCTTCGACGGAAGAATTATGCCCCGCTCGCTCGGCATCACCTCGCTGCAGATTCTCGGCTCGATCCGCGACAACAGCCCGTATGGCCTCGAGATCGTGACGCGAACGGGCCTTCCCTCTGGCACGGTGTACCCGACACTCGGTCGACTCAAGAGAAGCGGATTGATCAAGGCGCGTTGGGAAGACCAACGAACAGCTGAGCGCCAGGGCCGACCACGCAGACGCTACTACGAGCTCACAGCGGACGGGCAGCGCGCACTGGCCAAGGGCGCATCACGCGTGATGGCGCTCGCGGCCGACCTCGGCGACGCAGCAGTCGGCGGGGCGGGGTGAGCAGCATGCCCAAGCGAGGAGTGAGTAGCCTTTCCGCGCGCTTTTTGGTGCGAGCGGCGGGCCTGCTGATCCCGCGCCGACAACGCGGGGAGTGGCGGGAGGAATGGCTCGGCGAGCTCATTGCTCTAGAAGAACAACATGCTCAGGGGACGACCGGGCTGCCCGGCCTCCGGCCTAGTCGCATACGCACTCGGGGCGATCCCGCACGCGCTTTGCATGAAGACGGAGGGGTGGACGATGGATAGCATGCTGCAGGATCTCAGGTTCTCGACACGGGGCGGGGTCTGTACGGACTCGTCTCTGATGGGGCTGTCGGAACGCGGCATCCCGTTGGGGTTGACATCTGAGGCTCAGTGGCACCGATTGGCCGGTCCCCAATCGACACCGGAGCCCCGAAAATGAGCGACTCTTCCGTCCGCCACGCCAAGTGGGAAGACATCCCCTTGGAGACGGTGAAAGACGACATCACACGGCGTGTGTTCACAGGCGACCGCATGATGATCGCGCACGTGTATCTCGATCAAGGCGCGGTCGTGCCGCAACACTCTCACGAAAACGAGCAGCTCACATATATCGTGGAGGGCGCACTCCACTTTTGGCTCGGCGAAGAGGGCTCCGACGACTATCAGGAAATCGTCGTTTCGGCCGGGGAAGTGCTCTTCATCCCGTCCAATGTGCTGCACAAGGCCGTGGCGCTCGAAGACACGTTCGACCTGGACGTCTTCAACCCTCCGCGCCAGGATTGGCTCGACGGCACTGATTCTTACTTCCAAGACGAGTCCTAACGACCGGTAGGCGGCACTGATATGGATTTTGGAATTGCGGGTCGAGTGGCCCTCGTATGTGGCTCCAGCCAGGGGCTGGGTCGTGCGATCGCCGACGTGCTCGCGGCTGAAGGCGCCGATGTCGTCATCAACTCGCGCTCAGCGGATAAGTTGGAAACCGTGCGTGCTCAGATCGCCGAGGCAAGCGGCGCGAACGTACATGCGGCGGCGGCCGACCTCACCGATCCCGCCGCAGTCGACCACATAGTGCGTGCCGCGGAACAGGCCTTCGGCAAGATCGACATCCTCGTGACAAACACCGGCGGCCCGCCCGCAGGCGCCTTCGAGGACCATTCGCCCGAGGTGTGGCGGAACGCGATCGCTCAGAACTTCGAGAGCGTCGTGAACCTCACGCGCGCCGTGCTTCCCGGTATGAAGGAACGCCGGTGGGGCCGAATCGTGAACGTGACGTCGGTCTCGGTGAAGCAGCCCGTCGACGGCCTCATCCTCTCGAACGCGATCAGGGCGGGCGTCACGGGGTTTGCCAAGACCGTATCGAACGAGGTAGCCTCGTTCAACGTGACCGTGAACAACGTGCTACCCGGATTTACCCACACCGAGCGCTCGCGCCACCTCGCCGAGAAGGTCGCGGAGCGTGACGGAATAACGGTCGAGCAGGCATACGAGGCTTGGGAAGGCGAAATCCCCATGGGGCGGCTCGCGGATCCTCCGGAGTTTGGTGCGGTAGCAGCGTTCTTGTGTTCTGAACAAGCCTCGTATGTGACAGGGCAATCAATAGCCGTCGATGGCGGCTGGATCAAAGGATTAGTCTGATGGGCGCAGTCGGATTTGATGAATCGCAATGGATTTGGAAGAACGGTGAAATGATCCCTTGGGCGGATGCCCACGTGCATATTCTTTCCACCGTGGTTCAATTCGGCACGTCCGTATTCGAAGGGGTGCGGGCGTACGAGACCCCCAAAGGTCCCGCGATCTTTCGACTCGACGCGCACATCCGTCGGCTGAGGGACTCGGCCAAGATCTACCGGATGGTTCCGGACTTCACGTCCGAGCAATTGGTGGAAGCCAGCCTGGAAGTCGTGCGCAAGAACGAGCTCGCGAGTTGCTACATCCGTCCGATGGTCTTGCGTGGCTACGGGGCGATGGGAATCAACCCGTTCGCCAGCCCCATCGACACGTATATCGCGTCGTGGGCGTGGGGCTCGTACCTCGGCGACGAGGCGCTCAAGAATGGTGTCGACGTGTGCGTCTCGTCCTGGATACGCGCCCACCCGAACACCTATCCACAGCGCGCGAAGGCCGGGGGCCACTACCTGAGCGCTCAGCTCATGAAGATGGAAGCCCTCGCGAACGGGTACACCGATGCGATCGCACTCGGGCCTTCGGGTCTCGTGAGCGAGGGCAGCGGCATGAACATCTTCCTGGTGAGGGACGGCGTCATCATCAGCCCGTTTCTCGACGGAACGTCGCTGGAAGGGATTACGCGCGACTCGATCATCATGATCGCCGCAGACCTCGGCTACGAGGTGCGGGAGCAAGACATCCCGCGTGAGAGCCTATACACGGCGGACGAGATCTTCTTCACGGGAACGGCGGCGGAGGTCACGCCGGTGCGGAGCGTGGACCGGATCGAGATCGGTGCCGGCACAGCGGGACCTGTCGCTCTCGAGCTCCAGAAGCACTTCTGGGAGACCGTGAGGGGCCAAAACGACGACCCGCATGGGTTCCTCACCTACGTGAACGGCTAGGCTAGCGAAGGGGGGCGCGCGAGGGTGGGGTCGCTAATGAGGTCTAGCAGCTCATTCGGTACAATACAACGATTATATCAAGCACATTGCTGCCGTTGCATTCGGCACATTGCTGTGCCGCTATTCGGTACATTGCACACTGACGGGGGCGTTGGCAGGCGCTTCTTGACGAGCGAGACCTTACCAGTCCGGGCTCTCCAGTTCGTCCAGCTTCTGCATCGCGTCCCGTAGCCTCTCTTCGTCTTCGGCGGTCAAGTCCTCGACAGGGACGAGGTCCTCAGGGCGGATCCCGCGGCGCGTGAGTAGGCCAATCAGCATGCCAACCGTAACGATGGCGATGACCGGCAGGAAATAGCCGACCAGGTTGAAGCCCTCCACGGGCGGCGACATCTGTACGGCCCTTCCGAACTCGGCCACGAAGCTCGCTTCGATCGCCTCGACCGGCTCGCCTCGCTCAAGTGACGCAAGGACCCTTTGCGACCAGACGGGGGCCGTTCCACACTGCATTTGGAACTGGCACGTGTGCAGGTCCAGCCGACAGCCACAGCTGCATTGCAGCTTCGATTCGAGAAGCATCAGCTTTTCGCCGATTTCGCCCTCGTGAAGGTGCTCGCCCATGGACGCGTTCGGGTCGAATCCGCTATGCGACGGACCCGTGGATTGGGCGTTCATGGGCGCGACGAGCACCCCCATCGCCGCAATCGCGAAAAAGCTCGATCTGATCGTGGTTGTGTTCATCACCAAGGCCTAGGCTTGACTTCCGTTGGGCATCCCTACAGCTAAGTCACCCGTCGTGCGTTTCGGTTCCAAGGTACACGGGAGGATCACCCGCGTGCCCCCCGGTTGTCCATTCGACTAATTCCCCCTTAGGGAAACTCTGAACAAGTCAGCAGGGGGGCTGTGGGGGGAGCGTGGAAGTCTTCGATGAGGTTGTGGCAGGGTCTTCTGACCTCGCGAAGTCACCGCGAGGTGCACATTTCCTGGTTTTAC
>Ga0115002_10006462_pt1 | contig 13492 bp, 9 predicted proteins | sample ArcticOcean_MG_C_8_FD_89576 | JGI IMG/M metagenome (GOLD analysis project Ga0115002, IMG submission 89576) | Marine microbial communities from western Arctic Ocean - ArcticOcean_MG_CB11_86 | ecosystem: Environmental > Aquatic > Marine > Oceanic | place: Arctic Ocean: Canada Basin | collected...
ACATGCACCTTTTGGCCGAGAAACTTAGCTTCCGCCAAACGGTGCAAAACCTACTGTTTGAAGGAAACCCCAACTCGCCCATCGACCGAGCCGCGGCTATCAAGCAACAAATCAACAAAAAAATGGGCCGCTTCGCACTCCGCAGTGCAGAAACCTTGCACCTGCCCGACATCTACAACGACAAAACCAACGAATACGATATCTGTGACGTCCACGGTAAAATGTGTTTTTGATAAACCGACACAAACAACATTCAAAAGGCAAGCATGTCAATCACAATCGACGCGCATCAACATTACTGGGAACTGGGCCGCTTCGATTATTCCTGGCTCGACACGCCGGAACTCTCGAAAATTCGTCGCAGCTTTCTGCCAAACGATCTACAACCACTGATTGCCGAAACCAGCATCCAAAAAACCATCTTCGTACAAACACAGCACAATGTGGAAGAAAACCGCTGGGCACTCGGCCTGTGCGAACAGCACGACTTCATTGCAGGCGTCGTCGGCTGGGTCGATTTGGCTGCCGAGAACTGTGAAGACCAACTTTTGGAATTCAAAAGCCATCCCAAATTCGTCGGCATTCGGCATGTCACCCAGGACGAACCGGACGACGAATTCATCATCCGCCCAGAAATCATTCGCGGCTTAAAGGTCTTAGAGAAGCACAACGTTCCATTCGACTTATTGTTTTACGTCAAACATTTAAAACACGCAGCCACGTTAGGACAGCAGTTTCCCAACCTGCCGATGGTCATTGATCACTTAGCCAAACCGGAAATTAAAGCCGGGAACATTGAGAACTGGATTAAGAACTTCAAAGCAGCCGCGGCTTGCGAGAACATCTACTGCAAGCTTTCGGGCATGATTACCGAAGCCGACTGGGAACATTGGTCTGCAAACGACTTGAAACCATACGTGCAAACGGCCCTTGAATTATTCGGCCCAGACCGCTTGATGTTCGGCTCAGACTGGCCGGTTTGTGAATTGGCCGGTTCGTACAACCAGGTTCACGCTGCATTGATTGAAGCGATCGGACCGATTAGTGATGACGAACGAGAAAAGATATTCGGCTCAACAGCCGCAAGTTTTTACGGCTTAGATGTTTGAACCTGTTTTGTATTAACAGGTTACCCACAAAACGAACTCACACAAAATTTCCGAGGATTCTCATCCAGGCAATTTCCGCTTGTCGATAGAATAAACATTGGCCGTTTCTCAATAGAGAATGAGAACACCCTGGGTTGAAGAGGTTTATCGTGGAAAGTTTCAAACATCTGGTTGAAATCAAGACTGTCATTCTCAGTCTGATTCTCTGCTCATCGAACACGTACTGCAAAGACGCTCCAACGTCTGAAAAGCCCGATGAACCTCCCAAATTTTCCGAAGTCGAGCAGACAGTCAAAGGGCAATTGGTCAAATCAAAAGACTACAAGCCAGGCGACATTCTTTCGGGCAGCCAAGTTCGGGCCATCACGAAAGAACTCGCAGACATTGGCTGGGAAATTTCAGACCGTAAAGACATTGAAGGCCAAGCACTTGCTGATGGCGATTTTTTGGTCAAACAGTTGAGAACAAAAAAAGGCACAAAGTTCATGCGGCGAATTGCCAGTTTACCCGGAGGCTATGACCGAGTTGATCGGCTAAGAAAGATGCCTTACGGCAACCGGCGAATTCGTGAACTCATCGCTGGCCCGGACGGTTTCAAGTTAATTCAATACATGACCACCAGTAAGACGGGTCTTAACTTGGGCAAGCAACTCTCTCGGGGAAAAAACGGCAAAGGCTTCAACAAGTCGACCGGCCATATTTACACAGAGAAAGACTTGCTGAAACGATTGAAGGCCAGCTACGAGAAAGATTTTTCTGAAGCCATAAAAAAACCGGGTTCGACTTTCAAGAAAGAAAATCGAACCCGGCGTTAAAATCTCGATTGGGATCGAAAGGATGATCCTTACGAGTGCGGTGGCTGCCTAAACAGCCCGCCGACTGTCGTCAGGCGCTACCACCTCGCTGGCTACTACAATGACTTTTCACTAGACCACCTCCTTCCTTGCAATAATACTTCCCGCTTGGGAACACCTGCCAGAGGCGACCTCATCACGGGCCGATAGTCCTTCGCACTACGTTGCGCGCGAACCAATATTCGTATCTTTACAATTTTTTCGACGTCGGCAAGACCAATTTTTCGACTGATGACAGAATTTCAGAAAAAACAGGCCCCTTTTATCATAGGGATTTCTCCGCAACTGATTTAAGCCAACAGCTTTTGAACGACTTCGCCTGCGACATCGGTCAAGCGGTAATCGCGTCCTTGGAAGCGGTACGTCAGTTTCAGATGATCGAGCCCCATGAGGTGCAAAATTGTCGCGTGCAAGTCATTCACGTGGACTTTATCTTCAACCGAGTAGTACCCCAATTCATCTGTCGTGCCAACGGTATTACCTGCTTTCACGCCACCACCCGCCATCCAAATCGAAAAGCTTTCAATGTGATGGTCGCGGCCGGGCGTGTCGCGCGGTTCGCCTTGAGGCGTCCTACCGAATTCACCGCCCCAAATCACCAGTGTGTCTTTCAGTAAACCTCGTTGCTTCAAGTCTTTCACAAGTGCTGCCGCCGGTTGATCGACTTCTTTGCAACGGTCTTCAAGCGGCTTGCCCAAGTTGGTTCCCGGGTTGCCGTGATGGTCCCAGTCGGTGTGATACAACTGCACAAACCGACTGCCTTTTTCGATAAGACGGCGGGCCAATAAACAGTTTCTGGAAAACGACGGCTTAGCCGGATCGACATTGTACATGTCGAGCGTCTCTTTGGTTTCCGATGAAAGGTCCATCAGCTCAGGTGCAGACGTTTGCATGCGATAGGCCATCTCGTAAGTGGCAATTCGCGTTGCGATTTCCGGATCACCCAGTTCTTTCAGCCGCATTGCATTCAAATCGGTAACCGCTTTGACAAATTCACCTTGTCGTTCGCGGTTAATACCTTTCGGGTTTGAAAGATTCAAAATTGGGTCAGCCCCACTTAAGAATGGAACGCCTTGGTACGTGGAAGGTAGAAATCCGCTGCCCCACAACGGTGTTCCACCACGTGGTCCACGCGGGCCGGAATGCAAAACAGTAAAGCCCGGCAGGCTGTCGGCTTCGCTGCCGATGCCGTAGGTCAGCCAGGCCCCCATGCTGGGCCGTCCGAATTGTGCCGAGCCGGTATTCATAAATAACTTGGCCGGCCCGTGGTTGAAGACATCGGTTTTCATACTGCGGACGATAGAAATATCATCGGCAATGCCGCCGATATTCGGCAGCAGTTCAGAAATCTCAGCTCCGCAATCACCCCACTTCTTGAACTTCCGCCGCGTGCCCAACAGCTTGGCGTCTTTCTTTAAGAAGGCAAACCGCTTGTTCTTGACGTAGGACTCGGGGATCACCTGCCCGTCAAGTTCTTTCAGTTTCGGTTTGTAATCGAACAGTTCCAAATGGCTGGGTCCGCCCGCCATAAACATGTGAATGACCCGCTTGGCTTTGGGGGCATAGTGAGTTGGTAGTGGTGCCAGCGGGTTCGTTTTTCGAGCATCCGAGGCTTTCACATTGGCCAGCATGTCTTTCTGCAGAAGAGACGCCAACGCAATGGCACCAATGCCTGCACCACTTTCAGCAAAGAAATGCCTGCGGGTTGTTTCACGGACAGCAAGTTCGTATTGATTCATAATAAACACCGTGTGGTCGAAATAAGTTTTATTCTCGGGTAATAAATTCGTCGAGGTTCAGCAGCACGCGCGATAAAGTTGTCCAAGCAGCCGCTTCGGCAACCGTTGTTTCTTTCGGCAGCGTTTTAGGAGCAACTGCTTTTGCGTCTTCAGTGGCTGATTGGTAATGTTCTTTTTGTTGTTGCACAAATTGAGATAAACGTTTTAACTCAGCATCACTCGGTTCTCGCGATAAGCAAACCCGGAATGCGTGGCGGAGTTTTCCTTCATCGTAGTCAGGTCCATCCCGCAGAATCCGGGCTGCCAGGCCTTGTGCCAATTCAAAAAACACACGGTCGTTCGCCAGCGTTAAGGCTTGCAACGGCGTGTTGGAACGGGCACGCCGCGTACAAGAAACATTGGCTTCCGGGGCATCGAACGTCGGCAAAAACGGATACGGGCTTGATCGCCAAAAATAAGTATATAACCCTCGGCGATAACGGTCGGCCCCTTTACTTTCCGGCCAGGTTTTTTTGACTTGCGTCAGCACATAAATGCCTTCAGGCTGAGGCGGGTAAACTCCGGGGCCAAACATATTTTGCGATAAATGCCCGCTCGTTGACAGACTAATATCGCGAATGGCTTCCGCTTCCAAGCGAACTCTCGATTGGCGGGCCAGCAAATAGTTGCGAGAATCTTTAGCTAGCAATTCCTTTGAAATTCTCGAAGACTGCCGATACGTCGCAGAGGTCACAATCAGCCGGTGCATCGATTTGACCTGCCAGCCAGAGGATAGAAACTCGGCGGAAAGCCAATCTAAAAGTCCCTGATGCGTGGGTGTTGAGCCTTGCTTGCCGAAATCGTTTTCCGTTTCGACAATTCCTACGCCGAAAAAGCGTTGCCAGTAACGATTGACGGTCACCCGCGACGTTAATGGGTTCTCAGGTGAAAGTAACCAACGGGCCAAGTCGAGCCGATTGGCATTTTTAACTTTGTCGGGCAGCGACCCGAATGCAGACGGAACATTGGCAGACACCTTGGCCCCTTTCCGCAGAAAATCGCCTCGGATGTGAATGTGAGTTTGCCGCGGCTTTTTTGCATCGCGGTAAACCATCGTCGTTGGAATTTTATCGGAGACGTCTTTTTCTTGTTTTTTCAACTCGGCCACTTTCGCCGCCAATGGAGGCCGCACGGCGTCGGTCTGCTTGAAGGCGGTTTCGAGTTGGGTCATCTGGGCCTCGGTTCGCTTGCTTTTTTCAACGGCGAGAATATCTCGAATCGCTTGAGGCACCGAAAGCAATTCGGGAGAGACATCGCTAAACGACAACCGGAATCGACCTAATGTGTATTTGGGGGTCTTGATATTCAGATGACCCAACTTGATGGTCACTTGAAACCCGGTCTCACTTTCGAGAGGCTGCTCGGGGAAGAAGATTGCTTCTCGGTTAACGTTCGAACTGCCCTTTTTCACATTGATGGCCCAACCGGTTTCGGTCTTGCCATCTAATGTGTGCGAAACGGGGTAACCTTCCTGGGAATGGTCGGCGATCGCTTTTGTGATTTTGACCGGTTTGGCTTCGCCGTCAGAACCAAGGGGCGTTGCTAGCAACTCGAAACCAGTCAGCACAAAGTTTCCGTTCCCCGCTCGACCGGGGCCTTTCATCGGTAGCGACGGATGAGTGAGTGCTTCCAGCCGAATGGCCGTGATTTTCGGCAGCTTGCTTTCATACTTAATCACATACGTGTCATTGTTCGGGGCAGAAAAATCGACGAACAGCGACAAATCGTCCTGCTTAATAATCAGCGAACCCTTCTCACCTTTGTTTTCCAAAGGTGCCGGGCCATCCCATTTCACGGTCGCATTTTTCTGGCCAGTCAGGCTTTTCTCCCAGGCAGGCAGGCCTTTAAGAAACTCAGCGTCGTGTGCTTTCAACGGTTTTTCAGCACTGGCAATCGCCGCACGTAATTCTTTTTGTTTGGCCGACTGTTCTTTACTGGGAAGTGAAAGGGTCGGTGCGATGCTGTTGACGTCTTGGCAATTGTTGAAGAACGCAAACAACTGGTAATACTCGCGCTGTGACAGCGGGTCGAATTTATGCGCGTGGCATTGCCCACATCCGACGGACAGTCCCATGAATACCGTCCCGGTTGTGTTCACCCGGTCGATGGTCGCTTCCACTCGAAACTGCTCGTTGTCGGTCCCCCCCTCTTGATTAACCAGTGTATTTCGGTGGAAGCCGGTCGCGGTTAATTGTTCTGTACTTGGGTTCGGAAATAAATCAGCGGCCAACTGCTCGGTGGTGAATTCATCGAAGGGTAAATCGCGGTTCAGCGCATCAACCACCCAGTCACGGTATTTCCAGATCGAACGGGCACCGTCAATGGTGAAGCCATTCGAGTCGGCATAACGGGCCAAGTCCAACCAATGGCGTCCCCAACGTTCGCCATATTTAGGAGAAGCCAACAACCGATCAACCAACTGTTCGTAGGCTTGCGGATCGTCGTCCGCAATAAACTCTTCAACTTCATCCGGGGTCGGTAGCAATCCCAACAAGTCGAGACTTAATCGGCGGATCAGCGTCGAGCGGTCCGCTTGTACCGAAGGCGAAAGGCCTTCGGCTTCTAACTTGGCAACAATGAACGCATCAATGGGGTTGCGAACCCAGGCCCGGTTTTTCACGTTGGGAATTTCTGGCCGCGCGACTTTTTGAAAAGACCAATGATCGCCTTTATAGTTTCCCGCACTGGCAACTTCATCCTGTGGAAACTTGGCGCCTTGGTCGATCCACAATTTGATGAGTTGAATTTCTTCTTTTTTTAGAGGCGGTTTATCCATCGGCATCTGGGTCACATCGCCTTTGCCGATTAATGCCTGGAACAGATTACTCTCGGAACTTTTTCCCGGCACAATCGATGCACCGCGGTCGCCGCCGAAAACGGCCAATTTTCCCGTATCAAGTCGGTAGCCCGATTGTTGGTCTTCGCCACTATGACAGGCAACGCAATGCTTGATAAATAACGGTTTGATTTGTGTCGTGTAATCGACGGCTGTTGCTGGCGGCTTACCGGCGGGTTTCTCTTCAGCCGCCTGCAGCAAAAACACAGCGCTCGTCACCAACAGACAACTTGTCAAAAATGTCTGTAGTCTCATGTCTTAATCCAGAATCTATCACATAATAATTCGGCAAGAAAATCAGGGCGTGGTCCATCAAGGTGGGAATCATCAACAATCACCTATGCCTTATAATATCAGTAATTGCAGACGACAGGCAAGTTGGTCCGAGTTTCCACCCAATATCCAGCAGAATTCGCCAAGAAAATCTCGAAAACTTCCCGAACTCGGCATAGTCGGACCTGTCTTTGTCAGTAGGGGGCAATCGGCCAATTCGCCTGGTTGACCAAGCCCCCAAAGCCGAATACAGTAGTTCCCGACACATTCTGAAAACAGCGGCGGCGAGCCGAGGGTGTAAACCCTCGGGTAGAAACGCCCTACGGTTTCTAAATCAAGGATTGCAAACGTGGCAAAAGCATGGGGGGGACGGTTCAAGCAGGCAACCGACCCCAGAGTCGAAAAATTTACTGAGTCGATTAGCTTCGATGCACGACTGGCAGCCGTCGATATTCGCGGCTCACAGGCCCATGCGCGCATGCTGGCCAAAGTCGGCCTTCTTACCGAGACCGAAGCTGGCTTAATCGTCACCACGCTCGACGATATCGGCGGCGAGATTGAACGATCTGAGTTCGCCTTCAGTACCGAACTTGAAGACATTCACATGCACATTGAAAGTGCACTCATCGAACGCCTGGGTGACGTCGGTCGAAAATTGCACACAGCTCGCAGTCGTAACGATCAAGTTTCGACCGATTTAAAGTTGTACGTTCGCGATGCAATTTCTCACGTCGATAGTTTGTTGAAAGATTTGCAGACTGCGTTCGTCGCACGGTCGGAACACGACCGCGAAATCATTCTTCCCGGATACACACATTTGCAACGCGCCCAGCCGGTCTGCGTGGTTCACTATTGGTTGGCCTACTGCGAAAAATTCGACCGCGACCGCCAGCGGCTACAGGACTGTTTGAAACGGGTTAACATCTCCCCGCTCGGATGTGCTGCGCTCGCGGGAACATCGCTGCCAATTGACCGAGAAGAAACAGCGAAGTTGCTGGGCTTCACCGACGTCGCTGCCAACAGCCTCGACGTTTCTTCCGACCGCGATTACATGGCCGAGTTTCTGTTCTCGATGTCATTAATCTCCACCCATTTAACGCATTGGGCGGAAGAGTGGATTTTGTGGTTCTCGACAGAATTCGGCTACATCAAACTACCCGATGCCTACACGACCGGTTCGTCGATCATGCCTCAAAAACGAAACCCCGACGTGTTGGAATTGATTCGCGGGAAGTCGGCCCGGGTCATTGCATCGGTCACTCAAATTCTTGTCCTGCTAAAAAGCCTGCCGATGGCTTATAACCGCGATTTACAAGAAGATAAAATTGCCCTGTTCGATGCATACGACACCATCGTCGCCTGCCTGGAATTGGCTCCTGCAATTGTCGCCGGGGCGGAGTTACAGCAGGAAACCATTGACGCCCGCATTGAAGAAGGTTTCACCGACGCCACCGCGCTGATGGAATACTTAATCAAACTCGGCATCCCCATGCGAACCGGCCACGAAGTGGTCGGAAAACTGGTTGCAACCTGTGAAGCGAAGAACTGTCGCCTGGCTGATCTGAAGCTCGAAGAATTACAAGCAGCCTGCGATGTGATCGATGCCAACGTATATAACGTTTTAGGCGCCCGGAACGCGGCATCGGTACTTACCAGTTATGGTTCGGGTGGGTTTGCCGCTGTCTCGGAACAACTGGCCTGCTGGCAACAAAAGCTCGGACTGTAAGGGCATGAGAAACATCTGCCTGACACTCGCCTATGACGGTACCGATTATGTGGGCTGGCAAATTCAGCCGAACGGCGTCTCGGTTCAATCGGTGGTCGAAACGGCCATTCAAAAACTAACCGGCGAAAAAGTCCGCTTAATGGCAGCGGGCCGCACCGACTCGGGCGTGCACGCTTTAGGACAAGTCGCCGCATTCCCAACGAATTCGGACATCTCGTGCAAGAAAATCAAGGACGGCTTAATCCACTTCCTACCGGAAGATGTTACCGTGCGGGACGTAAAAGAAGTCGCCGCTAAATTTCATCCCACGTATTCCGCCAAACAAAAACGGTACCGGTACGTCATCTACAACAGCCGCGACCCGGAACCGTTTTTGCGCAAGTACGTGTGGCATTTTTGGCAGGAACTTGATGTAGCCGCCATGCACGAAGCGGGCCAAGTTTTATTAGGTAAACACGACTTCCGTTGTTTTGAAAGTCATTTCCCGAATAAAGCGACCAGCGTGCGTACTATTAAAGAGCTAACCGTGGGCCGGTTTTCCGGCTGGCCAATTTGGAACCAATTCGGTGCTTTGTCGAACGAAGCACAGCCCGATGCGAACGGAAAATTCATTTGCCTCGACATTGTCGCCGACGGTTTCCTCTACAACATGGTGCGAGCCATCACAGGCACGTTACTAAAAGTAGGGCAAGGACGCTGGTCGAAAGAGCATGTAAAAAACATCGTAAAACAACAAGACCGATCACAAGCCGGCGAAACCGCCCCGCCTCAAGGACTGTACCTAGTGAAAGTCGATTACGAACCCTAACCCAAGCCGACGACTTGTCGTCGAAACAAAACCACCAGGAAACCCAAACCCAGCATGAAAGTCGCCCACTTCATCACTCGACTCATCATCGGCGGTGCCCAGCAGAACACGCTGCTGACGGTCGAAGACCAGCACCGCGATTTTAGCGATGAAGTCACCCTCATCACCGGCCCGGCGGTCGGACCGGAAGGCAGCTTAATTGAACGTGCACAGGCGGGCGGTTTTGATGTGCGAATTCTGCCCGACTTGTACCGCAACATCTCGCCGCTCAACGATTGGAAAAGTTACCGGCGGTTGTTGAAGATCCTCAAAGAAATTCAACCCGATATCATTCACACCCACAGTTCAAAAGCGGGAATTCTCGGGCGGGCAGCGGCGGCGAAACTCAACATCCCCTGCGTGCACACCATCCACGGGGCCGCCTTTCATGTCGGGCAAAGCAGGCTGGCTTATAAATTCTATCAACGGGCCGAAGCCTGGGCGGCTGGCCGCACCACCAAATTCATTTCCGTGTGTGACGCCATGACCGACCATTATGTGAACGCGGGAATTGCACCGCGCGAGAAATTCACCACCGTCTACAGCGGCATGGAAGTCGAGCCCTTTCTGAATCCGCCGCGGCCAGCGTCCGAAGTCCGCACCGAATTGGGCTTGGAACCACAGCACATCGTCATCGGCAAAGTGGCCCGGTTGTTTCATCTCAAAGGCCACGAGTACGTCATCCGTGCCGCGGGCGCGGTTGTCGAACAAAACCCGAACGTACGATTTTTATTCATCGGCGACGGCATTCTGAAGGAACAGTTCCAACAGGAAATCGCAGCCCGCGAGTTAACCGAATACTTCGTGTTCGCCGGGTTGGTGCCACCGGAACGAATTCCCGAGCTAATCGCCGCCATGGATATTGTCGTGCACACCAGCGTCTGGGAGGGCCTCGCCCGGGTGTTACCGCAAGGTTTGATAGCGGGCAAACCCGTGGTTTCGTATGACGTTGACGGTGCCCGGGAAGTAATCATCCCCGGCGAAACCGGCTACCTATTGCCACCGGAATCGATTAATGAATTGGCTGTATCGTTGGTGGAACTTGCCAACGATGCCGAGCTACGAACTCGATTGGGCACAACCGGAAGAGAAAAATTCACCAACCAATTCCGGCATCAAACGATGACTAAGCAGATTCGTGAAATTTATGAAGCGATTTTGCAGTAGGATCCCCGGGTGGCCCAACCGAATTTCGGTTGGGTGCCGACAGGCACAAGAAGCCGCGACTTCAACATCCAACCTGCCCGGCAATCTTTCCACCACAATGTACCGGTCGGAACGGTGTCAGAGAATTCGGGTCCGTACGATGTAGCTTCTTGTTGCTATCGCAACCCAGCCGTCACCGGCTGGGCCACCCGCCCTGACCTACGTGACTTTCACGGCGCACAGTTTTTTTGACATTACGAGATCAGATGGTCAACGTACTTAAATCCAGCCTCATCATCGACAATTCCGAACTTCATCGAGCGAAGTGACCTCATGTACTCAGGAGCCGATGACAGTTGCCTATTTAACAGTGATTTCCGTCGGTCAGTTGCGAGTATTGAGTTGTGTTCGAAGCATTTTGTTGGGTCTAAGTTGAGACGTTGGCAACAGTCGATGATAAGTGCGCCGGTTCGATAGACGTCTCGATCGTCAAGCAAACTATCATCTAGTGATATCGCCAACAAAGCCTGTGCCACTAAGTCGTTTCTATTCTCACGAACTGCGGCACTTGCCATTCGGCGAGAATAGTGGTTAAGCAGCACTGCCAAATGCAGGTCGATGGATTCACGTATTGATTTCAATTCAAGTGCAGTCACAATCAGCAGCTCCTGCAAGGCTTCACCAAGTTTTTTCTCAATGGAGACAAATGACTCAAAAGGCAGGTCATATTCCGCAACAATGTAGTCTCGACGAAATCTAGAAAACAGGTCGTTAATATTGTCAATTTCAAGTTTCATGAATTCTCCTATCGGAGGGTGGCACTATCGAAAAAAATGTGTGCCACTGGCTTTGCCAGTGTTTTTCAACTTTGGCTAAATCTGTGATGCCAATGCCGTTTCGATGAGGCTTCAGAAGTCATAGAACCAGTGTAACAAAAGGCACTGGCATAGCCAGTGGCACACCGGAAACAGACTCTCGATAGTTCTGCCGTGCCGTGACCTTCGGAAGGTGTCATTCTGAACGGAGTGAAGAATCTCCGATGAGTCGTTTGGGAAACGAGATCCTTCACTACGTTCAGGATGACAGGAGGCATGACCTACAAATTACATGGTTCGACGGTTCTTACGGCCGCCGACAAAACTGTTGACGACCATGTTGCCCATGTCTTGCGCGTTACACGTGGCGGAGATGCCGCCGGTGATTTGGGCCATTTGGTCGACGAAGTCCATGAGGCCGTAGTAGAAGTAGTCTTCGATCAGTGCAAAACTCGAAATGTGAATGCCCTCGTTGGCACAGCGTTTCGCTTCCGACAAAGTGACCCGTGCGGTTTTCTCAGCGGGTGGGTAAATCAGCATGATATCGCGGCCTTCAATGTGGGCAGTCGGCTCGCCATCGGTGATCACGATAATCTGCTGGTTTTGTGCCGGTTGTTTTTTCAGAATTCTACGGGCAAATTGCAACCCGGCGTGAATGTTCGTGAAATGCTCGGGCACAAAGCCGGGTGGGCTGTCTAAACTAATCCGCAAATGAACCCGCGGGTCGAACAGGCTGACTTGCTTGGGGGCCGCGTACAATAATTCTCTTTCCGACAACGGCGTGGCATACGTGTAAAACCCAACCACCTGCAGAAAGTCGTTTCGGTATTTGCCCCGCACCAACGACTGCAGTGCCATCACCACCTGCTTGGCGGCACCGAATTTACCGTAGCGGTTCATGCTGCCCGACATGTCGAGCAACACCACTGTGGCACACGACGTTTGGTATTCGGTGTTGTAAATCACCAAATCGTCTTCGACAATTTGCACGGGCGAACCGCCTCCTTGCCGAGCGATGGCGTTTTTCATCGTGTCGTGTAAGTTCAAATTTGAAACCGGGTCGCCAAATTCGTACGGCTTTGATTCTTCATGCACGGTTTGACCGGGCCCACGAAATTGCGTGTCGTGCTGGCCCAGTTTGTCTTGCCGGGTGATGTCGAACAGCTCTTCCAGTGCTTTGTTTTCTACGCGGTGGATGCCTTTGGGCGTAACCAGAAACTGCCCGGTCTCATCCTTTTCGACATACCCTTGCTTGACCAACATTTGCAAAATGTCGGGATGGTCGTCTTCTAGCTGGTCGAGAAACTCAAGCGCTTCGTCGCCGTAATTCATTAGATATTGGCTGAACTCATCGAACAGTTTATCCGCCGACTGCGGCGTAAACTGTTGCGTGCCATCCCAGCGAGAATATTCAAATAATGCCATACTAAAACATCCAAGCCGACGACTTGTCGTCGGGAATCATAGCTCAAGATTCATTGCGGCCGGTACAACCGGCCCTACAAATTATTGTAGACGGCGGGAGCTGTGGAACGAAGCGCTGGTATTAAAAATCTTCGTCCAGGCCTTGCAGCGACTTGGAAATCTCAGCAGTCAATTGCGGCAAACCTTTCCCCGTGACGGCTGAAATCCGCAAGACCGTTCGGCCAAGTTGTTCTTCCAATAGCTCGGCAATTGGCTCAGCGTCGGGAAGTTCGCATTTGGTGACGGCTACAATCAGAGGCCGTTCGATCAGCGATTCATCGTACAGCCGCATTTCTTCGTGAATTTGTTTGTAGTTTTCAATCGGGTCGGTTTGGTCCATCGGCGACGGTTCGACTAAATGCACCAACACCCGCGTCCGCTCGACGTGTTTTAAAAACTCGTGTCCTAAACCAACACCCGCGTGGGCCCCTTCAATCAAACCGGGAATATCGGCCATGACGAACTGGAATCCGTAACCGACTCTCACCAGTCCTAAGTTGGGATATTTCGTGGTGAAAGGGTAGTCGGCAATTTCGGGATGTGCGCGGGACATGCGGCTGAGCAATGTCGATTTCCCGGCGTTGGGTTTTCCGATCAAGCCGACGTCGGCAATGAGTTTCAATTCTAAAACCACATCGCGTTTC
>Ga0115002_10006463_pt1 | contig 13492 bp, 14 predicted proteins | sample ArcticOcean_MG_C_8_FD_89576 | JGI IMG/M metagenome (GOLD analysis project Ga0115002, IMG submission 89576) | Marine microbial communities from western Arctic Ocean - ArcticOcean_MG_CB11_86 | ecosystem: Environmental > Aquatic > Marine > Oceanic | place: Arctic Ocean: Canada Basin | collected...
AAAATAAGCGTGTAGGGTCCGCTATTGCGGACCGGATTTAGTTAGAACCACGGCTTCCCAACGGTCCGCAATAGCGGACCCTACAGGTTTCGGGTTAGCCGACAGAGCCTTCCATTTGCAGTTCGATTAAACGGTTCATTTCGACCGCGTATTCCATCGGAAGTTCTTTGACGAGCGGTTCGATGAAGCCGGTGACGATCATTGAGGAAGCTTCCGCTTCGGACAGGCCACGGCTCATGAGGTACAGCAGTTGTTCCTCGGCAATTTTGGAAACGCTGGCTTCGTGTTCGATGGACACTTGGTCGTTTTCGACTTCAATGTACGGGTAGGTGTCGCTGCGACTTTTGTCATCGAGGATGAGGGCGTCGCAGATGACGCTCGATTTACAGCGGACAGCGTTTTTGTCGATTTTCACCAAGCCGCGATAACTTGATCGACCGCCACCTTTGGAGATACTTTTCGAGATAATTCGGCTGGACGTGTCGGGGGCACAATGCACCATTTTCGAGCCAGCATCTTGGTGCTGGCCGGTGTTGGCGAATGCGATTGACAACGTCTCGCCGCGGGCACCAGGTTCCATCAGATAGATGGCCGGGTACTTCATGGTGAGTTGCGATCCTAAGTTGCCATCGACCCATTCCATGAGCGAATTGCCGTAAGCCATGGCCCGTTTGGTAACCAGGTTGTAGACGTTGTTCGACCAGTTTTGGATGGTCGTGTAACGGAAGCGGGCGTTCTTTTTAACGACCACTTCGACCACCGCTGAGTGTAAACTGTCGGATGAATACGTGGGGGCGGTGCAACCTTCGACGTAGTGGCACGAAGCCCCTTCATCGATGATGATTAATGTTCGCTCGAATTGCCCCATGTTTTGCGAATTGATACGGAAGTAGGCTTGCAACGGGAATTCGATGTGAACCCCAGGCGGGACGTAAATGAACGATCCACCCGACCAGACTGCCGAGTTGAGCGCGGCAAATTTGTTGTCGGACGGAGGAATGATGGTGCCGAAGTATTCGCGAAACAGCTCGGGGTGATCTTTCATCGCGGAATCGGTATCGGTGAAGATGACGCCTTGCTTGGCGAGGTCTTCTTCGAGCGAGCCGTAGACCACTTCCGATTCGTATTGGGCTTTCAGGCCGGCTAGGTATTTCTTTTCCGCTTCGGGAACGCCGAGGCGGTCGTAGGTGCGGCGAATTTCTTCGGGCACGTCGTCCCAGTCTTTTTCTTGGCGGTCGGAAGCGCGGACGTAGTAGTAGATGTTTTGGAAATCGAGTTGGTCTAAGTCACCGCCCCAATTGGGCATGGGCTTTTGCTCAAAAATTTCCAGCGACTTCAGTCTGAAGTCGAGCATCCACTCGGGCTCGTCTTTGATTTTTGAAATTTGGCGAACGATTTCTGCATCGATCCCCTTACGGGTTTTGAAAACGTAGTTTTCTTCCGATTCATGGAAGCCGTATTGGTATTCGCCAATTTGGACATTTTCTGTCGATTTTGATTGGGCGTCGGTAGCCACGTTAGCGTCTCTCCTTTGTCTTCAGTCATCGTTGAAAACGAGTTACTGAGATTCAATGATGATTGAATCACAGGTTAATGTCAGGCATTCTGGACGACGGCATCCGGAGTGGTTTCTTCTTCTTGGGCTGCCTCGGGATGGCGTTCGCGGACGGCCGCGTATCCGTTGGCGTGTAGTTCGTGGGCCAGTTGGGCATCGCCGGTTTCGACAATGCGGCCGGCCAACATTACGTGTGTGTAATGCGGTATGTTGAATTCCAGCAGGCGTTCGTGGTGCGTGATGATCAACACACCCATTTCAGGTCCAGCTAAACGGTTGACCCCTTCAGAGACGACTTTCACGGCATCAGAATCGAGGCCGCTGTCGGTTTCGTCGAGGATAGTGAATTTCGGTTTGAGCATGGCCATTTGCAAGATTTCCATGCGTTTCTTTTCGCCGCCTGAGAACCCTTCGTTCAAGTACCGGCGGGCAAAGTCGTGGTCCATGCCTAGCTCATCCATGAGGCTGCGAAGTTCCTGGCGGAACTCTCGCATGGGGATCAGTTCTTCGCCTTCTTTACGTTCTGGGTTTCTGATGTTTGAGACGGCATGACGGAGGAAGTCGGCGACTTTCACCCCGGGGATGACGATCGGGTATTGAAACGCCAGGAACAGACCCAAGCGGGCTCGTTCGTGTGGCTCGAGTTCCAGCAAGTTCGTGCCAGCGATTTCGACACTGCCTTCGGTGATTTCGTAGTTAGGATGTCCGACCAATGCGTAGGCCAGGGTGCTTTTGCCTGAACCATTCGGGCCCATGAGCGCGTGGATTTCACCCTGATTGATCTCAAGGTTTACGCCTTTGAGGATCGGTTTTCCGGCAACGGAAACGTGTAAGTTTTCGATTTTAAGTGAAGCAACCATGACGGCAGAAATTTCTCCGTGGTCCGACCTGACACGGCCAAAACGCCATGTCGAAAGAACCTAGTTTTTTAGTTAAACGAATTTTTTAGTGAGTGTTAAACGTAGTTTGTTAATTCTGGAATGTCGGCGTAGCCACTGTGGTGCGGCACGGGAAGGACTTCTTGTGATCCCTTGGTGATTTTCTTGGCTTTAATTTTGTCTTGAATTCTCATAATGCCTTCCAGTAAAGCTTCCGGTCGGGGAGGGCACCCGGGAACGTAAACATCGACGGGAACGACTAAATCGACACCTTTGACAACGTGGTAACCATATTTGAAATACGGTCCGCCGCCGACGGTGCAGGCACCCATGGCGATTACGTATTTCGGGTCGGGCATTTGTTCGTACAGGCGACGCACGCGGCTGGCCATTTTGTAGGTGACCGTTCCGGCGACAATCATTAGGTCGGCTTGTCGAGGTGTGGCACGAAAAGCTCCGGCACCGAACCGATCTAAATCGAAACGGCTGGCCCCGGTGGCCATCATTTCGATTGCACAACAGGCCAATCCGAACGTCATGGGCCAAATGCTCGACTCGCGGGCCCAGTTCATGCCTTGCTCCAACGTGGTCGTAATCACGTTCTCTTCAAATTGTCCTTCAATCCATGTCATGACGTCTGTTTTACCTTTTAGAAGACCAGGGCGGAGAGCCTTTCAATCGTTCGGCAGCACCAAAAAACTACCGAATTTGACCTCTCGAACCTCACACTCTAGTCACGACCGATGGGGGATTCAATCCACTTGGACCAGTTCTCCAACCGGTTTAAATTCACAGCAACGACTGTTCTTGACATAACATTCTGTGAGTTCGACTTTCGAGCCGAGAACTTGTTCGAAAACACTGCGTTCGAGTTCACAAATCGATCGGTCCGAGATGGCCAAATCGAGGTAGGGGCAGTTGTTTTCACGTAAAATGGGAAAGTCGCCAGTTTCATCGTATTCGACATGAAACCCTTGTTTTTCCAATTCTTTTTGCAGCTGTTTCATGCGGTCGGAAATCGAGCTGCCATCGACCAATTGTCCGTATCGTTTGGCGAGGGTTTCTCTAATTCGATTGAAAATCTGCTGTTTGATTTCTGAGTCATCAATCTGGCTGAGTTCTTTCCATAGAATCACTGCGAGATCAGAGTAGTTGTCGCCTAATTCCTTGAGTCCAGTATCGGTCAGTTGATAGCGATATTGAGGCCGACCACGACCCTCCCGCAGACATTCTCGCGAGACAAACTCGAACCCCTGTAGCCGCGTTAAACGCTGTCTAACAGCGGTTGCGGTCACTTTGAGTTCATCACACAATTCCTGAACCGTTGCTGACTCTAAACTGTGCAAGGTTTCTAAGAATTGACGGTCGCCGGAATCAATTGTTAGTTTCATGATGACTTATTGACCAATCTGGTTAGGAAGCCTGCCTATCAGTGAACGTTGAACTGTCTCACCTCAATGATTCTACGCGTTATTGGTAATTTTCGCAACTAAAACTGTCAAAATACATTCTATTTTCTTCCGATTGGCGATTTTCGGTCAAAAAGACCGAATTGTCGAATCGGTATTTCGGCGTAACCTCTTGGCTGGTATATTGATCGAGGCTTTTCATGTGTGAAAGGCTTCCAATTGAAATCGGACAGATTTTTCTGGTTTTTCAACTCAAATTGAGAGAAGGACGTCTCTTGTGAACCGTCACTATTCGATCGTCTCGCTCGCTGTGTTTCTCTTCCTGCTGACGGCCTTGCCGGACAGCCCAGAATTGCCCTGCGGCCAACGGGTGTTTGCCCAAGATTCAGCCGAGGATGAAAAAAGTGAGCAGCCGGAAACCACAACCGCTAAAACCGATGAGGAAAAGCCTGCTGAAGAGGATCTGGGACTGGAAGCCAGGATTGATGGCCTGTTTGGGACATTCAATGGCTACCTGGCATCTGGCTTTTTTTACCCCGTCAAAATTCCTACATCAATTAAGGTGCTGAGCGAGGAAGAGCAGGCAGAGACACAAAGCAAAAGCAGTTTCGTCTTTACGTTTGTAGATTTTCCGCTGGCTGTCCTTTGGCTAGTTTTCGGGTCTGTGTTTTTCACGCTTCGGATGGGCTTCATCAACTTGCGTGCCTTCAAGCATGCGCTACTGGTGACCGCTGGCAAATTTGATAACCCAGAAGATGAAGGTGAAGTTACTCATTTTCAAGCCCTGACGGCGGCACTTTCGGCGACGGTTGGATTAGGGAATATTGCCGGTGTGGCGATTGCCATTTCATTGGGAGGCCCGGGGGCCACGTTCTGGATGATTTTAGCAGGTCTGTTAGGAATGACCTCGAAGTTTGTCGAATGCACTCTAGGCCAACTTTACCGGGAAGTACGTCCTGACGGTCGAGTGATGGGCGGAGCCATGTTTTACCTGTCCAAAGGTCTGGGTGAGATGGGGTTGGGGCCATTGGGGAAATTTCTCGGCGTAGCATTTGCCGTCTTGTGCATCGGCGGATCATTCGCTGGAGGGAATGCTTTTCAGGTCCATGAGTCGTTGAATGCTGTGAAGGAAACAATTCCATTCTTGCAAGATAAAAACTGGTTGTACGGACTGATTATGACAGTCATGGTCGGTATTGTGATTATCGGTGGTATTCGTCGGATTGCGGCGACTGCGGAGAAAATTGTTCCACTGATGTGCGGAGTGTATGTGTTGGCGGCTTTGGCAATTCTTGTCAAAAACTTTGACCAAATTCCGAATGCGTTCTCAGCAATTTTTTCTGGAGCTTTCGATTTGGACTCCATGTATGGCGGCGCGATGGGCGTGTTGGTTGTTGGATTTCAGCGTGCGGCTTTTTCAAACGAAGCCGGTGTGGGATCGGCTGCGATTGCCCATTCGGCGGCCAAAACCGATTACCCTGTGCGGGAAGGTGTGGTGGCATTGTTGGGGCCGTTTATTGATACCATTGTTGTTTGCACGATGACCGCCTTGGTGATGGTGATTACCGGGGCTTATAACGATCCGGCGTATGATGGCCTCGCGGGGGCAGCTTTGACTTCGCGTGCGATGGACGCGGAAATTCCCGGATTCCAGTACGTGCTATCGATTGCCGTAATTCTCTTTGCTTACTCGACGATGATCTCATGGTCGTATTATGGTGAACGCTGTTGGGCTTATTTATTCGGTGATGGTGCTTCGATGTCTTACCGAATTACGTTCCTGGTCTTTACATTTCTTGGGGCGATTGTCTCAGCGAAGAATGTTTTGGACTTCGGCGACTTAATGATTTTAGGAATGGCGTTTCCGAATATTCTTGGCGTCATTTTGCTTTCCGGAAAAGTGAAACGCGAATTGGATAAGTACTGGAAGAGTTACAAGGCAGGCGAATTTCCGATGAACCAGAAATAACCTGAAAATCAAATACTGCATCCGTATAATGATCTGACACATTGAATGGTCGTGTAGCGAAGTGAGAGTCAAAACTAAGGAGCCGTCATGAGTTGGTTGCCCAAGAAGAGCATTGTTGTGCCCGTCGATTTTTCTGGAGAATCTTCGCATGCCTTATCGGTGGCGCTCGAACTTGTCGAAGACCCTTCGGCGTTGCATTTGGTACACGTGCTGTATCCGCTGGATAGTGTTTCCCCCGGCGTGGTTTGGGGCGGTGTGACTGAAGAGACTCGTGAAAAAGCTGTGCGGGAATGTTTTGACAAGTCCCTCACAGAATTAGGTGTTTCCGGGGCAAACGTTGATGTGCTGTTTGGAGACCCGGGGATCGAGATTGCCGAATACGCTAAAAAAATAGGGGCCGAGCTTATTGTCATTTCTTCTCACGGCCACCACGGCGTGCGGCGTGTGCTGTTAGGTTCGGTGGCCGAGCGCGTGGTTCGGCATGCGACGTGTCCACTGCTGGTATTGAGGCGATCCGACGTGAATTGATTTACCGCGTCGGGTGGCAGGGTCAGAACGAAGTGATGGCCCTGGTCCTACGTCACACATCAGGGCCATCCCCGTTGGTCTGACCCTCTAATTGGCCTGTATCTGCTACAGCGGTTGGACGGTGATGTTGCGGAAGTGGATTTCCGAACCTTCACTTTGCAGTGAAATGGAACCCGCAGCAGGCAGGCAGCCTGTGACTTCGCCAGCCATTTTTCCATTCACGACGGCAGAGATTTTTCCATCTTTGCAGGTGAGCACGCAGGTGTTCCATTGGTTGACGGGCAACGAAAGGTTTTTGGCGTTCAGCGTGTTGGCTGACTTCGCACCACCTGCAGGAAAAATGCTGCCAGCAGTTGGTCCGTGAAGTTGAACCTGAATTGACTGTGGCCAAATTTTGTTTTCCCCCACAGTATGAATGAGGACGCCGCTGTTACCGTTGGGGTCTTTCGGGTACTTCCATTCGAGTTTTAGAATAAAGTTCTTGTAAGATTTCTTCGTTCTGACGTAACCAAAAGGTTTGCCAAGACAGACCAAGATGTTGGACTCGGCACCGTTTTCTTTAACGACCTTCCAGGTGTCCGACGGTTTGCTGTCTTTCTCGGTGCAGTAATAGTCCCAGGTTTTAGTGATTTCCTCTGCTGAAACTAGCAATTCAGGTTTGGCCTGAGGTTTGACTTCCTGAGAGGACAGTTCGGGGACGATCATTGAAGTTGAGAAAACGAGCAGTGCGCACAGCAGTAATTTACGGTTGAGGCCGCTCAACGTAATTTGACCGCAATACAGTTGTCGCCCGTCGTTTGGCAAAATGGAACTCTCGTATTTAATTCAGTGGGTGATTAAGAACTGAGCTTGGGATTGTGCAAGCATCAGAAACTGATGCCTGAAAATTCGGGGCTTTCTAGGGAAAACCACTTCACTGATTCTAAATCACCTGTCGAGCGCATTCAATTACCCCGAGGCAGACGATCAGAAAATGTTGGAACTTGTTCTGAAGGCGGAAAATGTGTTCGAGGTCAGCAGTATTCAGGTGTCGTTTCTCTATTTTCTGGCAAAAAGACGTTGAACAGTACGGTCAGAAAGCCGCGTTTCCTCGTGTAATACGGCTGTTAACAGGGGGAGCAGGCCTGGAAGTTCGCCAGTTTGTAATAGAAAATCCGGGTTCTTGATGTGATTGTTCTCTCGATCAGCTTGGCCGACTGAAAAGGTCTCATAGACAAGGTGGCCACCCGATTTCAATGCCGATTGAATTAATTTCGGTAGACGGCCTCGATCTAAAAAACGAAATACAAGAATCAGATCGTAAGTTTCTGCTGGCAATTGCAATTCATCAAGGTCGGCGGGAATCCAATTTACGACTTGGTTTTGTTCGTCTGAAAGTTGGTTTGCCAGTTCTAGTCCGACGGGCGAAATATCGATGGCATCGACGTTCCAGCCCTGGGAAGCCAGCCAGACGGAGTTCTGTCCCAGGCCGCAGGCAAAATCGAGTGCCCGCCCCGGTTGTACATTTTGGGTTGATTGCACTAGCCAGTCGTCGGCGACAAGTTGATCGGTGACAGTGCGGTCAGCATATTTGCGGTCCCATTTATTGCGGTCTGAGTTTGACAAGGGAGTTCCGTTTCGAGAAAAGCAGCAATCCTTAAATCCCACTGCTGGGCAAGCCAGCAGTGCCACACTTTTGTTAAGAGCTTAGCTTTTCGATGATCATTTGCCGAACTGTTTTGGGGTCGGCGCCTTTGACTTCCTTCATGACTTGGCCGATCAGTGGGCCGATGGCGCCTTGTTTGCCGCCCCGGAAGTCGTCTGCAATTTTTTGGTTGTTGGCCAGAATGGTTTCAATCACGCCATCCAATTGCCCCGTGTCGGAAACCATCGCCAGGCCTTTTTCTTTGATGATTTCGTCAATGTGCTCAATAATCGGCATGTCGCCGCCCGCTGCATCAGTCAGCAACGTGTTGAAAATTTCTCGGGCGCTGGTCACGCTAATTTCCTTGGCGACAATTTTTGTCAGCAAGGCTGCCAGCACGGGGGGCTTAATGGGAAATTCATTGATGCCTACAGACCGTTCGTTCATTTCACGAAGAATGTCTTGCGTCACCCAGTTGGTGGCCTGCTTGCCATCGCCGCAGCCTTTTGCGACGGTTTCAAAGTAATTGGCAAACTCGGGGCCCTGATTGATGACAACGCCGATATCGTAGTTGGAAAGTTGATACATGGCCTGCAATCGTTTCCGACGGTCGGCGGGTAGTTCGCACATTTCATCGCGGATTGACTGCACGAACTCTTCTTCCACAATCACCGGAACCAAGTCGGGGTCGGGTAGGTAGCGGTAATCGGAAACGTCTTCCTTTTCTCTTTGAGCGAAAGTGATTTCACGGTTGGCATCCCAGCCGCGAGTCTGTTTCGAGGAGCCTTCAAGCGTGTTGCCAGTCTTCTTCCATACTTCGTATTGGCGTTTTTCCTCATATTCCAAGGCAATTTCTACGGCCCGAAAGCTGTTCATGTTTTTGATTTCGATAATGGGCGTGGCAATCACGTGCCCGTCATCGGTTTCGACGTGCAAATTAATGTTGGCATCGCACCGCAGCGACCCCTCCTGCATGTTGCAGTCAGAAACTTCTAGGTACGTCAACATCGTGCGAAGTTCTTCTAAGAAAATGTGGGCATCCTTGGCCGACCGTAAATCGGGCTGAGTCACAATCTCGACCAACGGCGTGCCGCAACGGTTCAAATCGACCTGGCTGTCGTTCCCGCGGCCTTTCTCATCGTGAATGTTCTTCCCGGCGTCTTCTTCGAGGTGTGCTCGGATGATGCCGATTTTTTTCGTTTCGCCTGTTTCAGAATTGGTTTCGATTTCAAAGACGCCGTCTTCACTGAAAGGTAAATCGTACTGGCTAATTTGGTAGGCCTTGGGCAAGTCGGGGTAGTAGTATTGTTTGCGGTCCCATTTGGTGAAGCTGGGAATGTTGCAGCTTAAACCCAGTGCCGTTTTGACTCCCAATTTGAAAGCGTGTTCGTTCATCACCGGTAATGCGCCGGGCAGGCCCAGGCAGACGGGGCACGTTTGCGAATTGGGTTCGTCCGGGTTAAAGCGGTTCACGCAACCACAGAACAACTTGCTGTTAGTTAGCAGTTGCACGTGAACTTCCAAGCCAATGACGGTCGTGTAACCCATTTCAATCGTACTTTCAATTGAGTCTGAAAAAACGCATTGCTGGCGTTTCACGTTACAAAGTATTAGTTGCCAAACGAAACCCGTTGTGTGTGCCAATCGGTTTCTCGTTCGAACATGGCTGTTGCCCGAAGTAATCGTTCTTCTGCCATCGGAGGAGCCAGTAATTGAAGTCCAATCGGCAGTCCTGCCTCACTGCAACCAGCCGGTACTGAGATACCCGGAATGCCTGCCAAGTTACCGCCGATGGTGTAAATGTCGGTCAGGTACATTGCCAGTGGGTCATCAACCAATGCCCCCAATTCGAAGGCCGGGTTCGGACAGACTGGCCCGGCGACAATGTCTACCTTTTCAAACGCTGCATCAAAATCTTCGCGAATCAACCGACGAACTTTTAAAGCTTTCAAATAAAACGCGTCGTAGTAGCCTGCTGATAGGGCGTAAGTTCCTAACATAATCCGCCGTTTGACCTCGCTGCCAAAACCTTCGCCGCGGCTTGCGGCATACATATCGACCATGTTATCGAAATTCTCAGCCCGCCTGCCGTAATGCACGCCATCGTAGCGGGCTAAATTGCTGGAAGCTTCAGACGGGGCGATTAAATAATAAGTGGCAACGGCGTATTTTGTATGAGGAAGCTCAATCTCACAAATCTCGGCACCTAGCGATTTGTAAACATCAATGGCCGTTTTGACGGCTGCTTCCACCTCGGAATCCAAGCCTTCTACAAAATGTTCTTTGGCGATACCGATTTTCAATCCAGAAAGTGGTTCATTCACCGTTTGAGAATAATTCGGCACAGGCTCATTGACTGAGGTTGAATCTCGGCGGTCGTGGCCAGCGATGGCTTCTAACAACAGGGCCGTGCCGAAGGCATCGTTCGACAGCGGTCCAATTTGATCGAGCGAACTGGCAAAGGCGACCAAACCGTAACGAGAAACCCGACCGTAAGTTGGCTTCATTCCCAAAACGCCGCAATAGCTGGCGGGTTGCCGAATCGAACCGCCCGTGTCGCTGCCGATTGATAATGGGGCCATGTTTGCAGCGACGGCCGCCGCTGCACCGCCGCTCGAACCGCCCGGCGTGTGGGCTAAATTCCACGGGTTACAGGTTCGTTTGAAGGCCGAGTTCTCGGTTGATGAGCCCATCGCAAACTCGTCCATGTTGGTCTTACCAAGGATCACAGCATCTTCGGCTTTGAGCCGCTCGATCACATGGGCATCGTACGGAGGGACAAAGTTCTCCAGCATTTTACTGGCACAGGTGGTGGGAACGCCTTGCGTGCACAGTAAATCTTTCACAGCCACCGGAAGCCCGGCCAATTTGCCGATTGGTTGGCCGGATGCCCGTTTTTCATCGACGGCAGTTGCTTGTTTTAATACTTCTTCCCGGTCAACGTGCAAAAATGCGCCCACTTGCCCGTCGTGGGCTTCAATGGCATCCAAATGGTCGGTAGCTATTTCGACGCTTGAAACGTCTCCCTGTTCGACAAGTGAGAACAATTCCTGAGCCGATCGGCCTGCCAGGGACATTGTGCGAAATTCCTTCTATCAGGTTCATTCAATTCAAGGTGTTAACAAGCCAGTTATACACGGTTGAATTCGTAGAAGGTAGGGTCCGGCGACAAGTCGTCGGCTTAGATTTGTTCCGACTTCCCCGTTCCGAATTCCGACTTGGGTTTCAGGCTCCGTCTAGAATTGGAGGCACCAAAAAATACTTGCCATCCGTTTTGGGGGCGTTCGACAGCGCGGCTTCCCGAGGTAATGACTCGGCCACTTCGTCGGAACGTAGCACGTTCGTCAGTTCAACGGCATTGGCCAGCGGTTCGACGTCATCGGTATTTAGCTCGTTTAAAATCTCGACGTAACCCAGCACGTGGCCCATTTGCTTAGCCAGTGATTGCACTTCCGCATCCGAAAGTTTGAGCCGGGCAAGCTTGGCGACTTTTTGGACGTCTTCTGTCGAGAAGGACGAGGTCACGGTATTATGCTCCGCGAAAATTCAAGAGCTCGTTCTAGTTCACTTTAGGCAATGTGAACGGCTTTCGCACCACGGCTTTTTGAATGTTTCCGCTGCGAATACACTGCGTGCAAACACGCTTAGTCACTGTGCTACCGCCATCTTGAACGCGAATTTTTTGCAAGTTCGGCTTGAACTTCCGTCGGGTGATGCCCGTTGTCTGGCGACCGTTACCGCCTAAATACTTGGCTTTACCACGTTGGACGACGTTGTTTCCCAAGACGGGGGTTTTGCCGCAAACGGCACATTTTGCACCCATGACGAGCCTCTTTCAATCAAACAGGTATTGTCTTAACTGTATTTTATATAACCACTTACGGTGATCGATTGTTTTTCGTCCCAACACCTTCCACGCAAACCGTCGTGCCGGGAAGCGTATCAGTATAGTAAGCAGCCACAACTTTGCAAGCGAAGCCTTGGGTTTGAGGCCTCATTGGTTGCCACACGAGATACAGGTTGACATGTGTTCTGAGTATTGTCTAGTATCCCGCCTCCTCCCTTTCGGCCATCTGTTCAGTTTGGCCTTTTCTCGCTCAATCTTCAATCCTTAAAGGATATATTCATTGTGCAAACACAACGGCGCTCGTTTTTGCCTCTAGTTGTTGGATGTCTGCTGATTTCGTTGATTTCGGGCTGTTCAGTTTTTATGGCAGCCAAGCAGCCTGATAAGAAAAACCTGGCGGTGTTAAATCCTGGAACACCAAGAGATTATGTTATCGGTGAATTAGACGTTCCATTGCATACCGAAGAAAGGAATGGTCAAAAGACCGACATATTTCATTTCACCCAGGGCTACAGTCCTTCGGCAAAGTTGGGACGTGCTACCTTTCACATAGCAGCAGATATTGGAACTCACATGTTGTGGGAATTTGCTGGTACTGCGATCGAATATACTGCCACCGGCACAGAAGTCGCCATCAAAGTGAATTATGATGAATTTGATCGAGTTGAAAATATTGACGCGATCAAAGGCGAAGAAATTGTCTTCCCACCGGAACGGACCAGTTGGGTCAAAAAACTCAGTACATTACCCCGTTTTAAAAGATCAACCGAGGAAGTGGCACAAGTTGAATAATTGCCTTTTCCCTTGGGCGGCACGGGGCTCCGGTTTGGGGCGGTTTAGCGACCGCGTATGGCCGGTTGTATTTGGCGACGAAGGACGGGAAAGTGCTTTGTTACGGGTTAACGCAGTCTGATTTCTTGGTGGGCGGTCTATACACGGTGCCCATCCTACATTTCTTCGCAGCCTATTTATGATGGTTGCAGGGGATCTGCTTCCTGATTTGGGGGCTTACGGGGCAATTTTCTCTGGATTTAGGGGAAATCCTGCACTCGTAAATAATAAATGCACCCTATGCTAATATTAAATGGCCGAAATGCCTGCCTATTGCTTTGGTGTGCGTTTTCAATAGTGTCACTCATTCTCAATCTTCGTGACAAAAAAGGAGCCTACGAATGGAAAGCAAAGCCCTTGATACTCTGGAAATTCTCGATAACTGGAGCGAACGATTGCAAGAGCACTGTAGTCCGAAGCGCTCCACGAAACGGAAGGAATTCCGGCAGACAATCAGTGTCTATGTGCCCGACTCAGAAGAGAATGCAGGCGAAGACGACGACTTTGGCATGGCCCAGGGAATTGGTCGCAATTTATCGAGGGGTGGGGTCTGTTTTATTCTTCCTCATAAACTGCCGTCGGATAGAATTATCGTGGCCTTGTGCCACAATAAGCATAAATGCGTCTACATGGAAAGCAAAATCGTCCGCCGTCGCCAGGTGCATAACGGGTATTGGGAATACGGCGTGCAGTTCATTGACCGGACCATTATGTAGCGTGATTCGATGTTACGTTTCGCTGGTTGCTGTGACGAAGCAACAGAGATTTGCGTTCGTGGACTGAGACGAATTGCCGTCCGGCTGAATGTGGACAGGGCAATTTCTGGCGGTTGTACCGATTGAAAATTTGGG
>Ga0115002_10006465_pt1 | contig 13491 bp, 9 predicted proteins | sample ArcticOcean_MG_C_8_FD_89576 | JGI IMG/M metagenome (GOLD analysis project Ga0115002, IMG submission 89576) | Marine microbial communities from western Arctic Ocean - ArcticOcean_MG_CB11_86 | ecosystem: Environmental > Aquatic > Marine > Oceanic | place: Arctic Ocean: Canada Basin | collected...
ATTCTGTTCTACACCGATTTCCCTGCGTCCCTCGCTGACGCTTCGGGTTACAATGTGATGGCGATGACGCCGCTACGCTTCCAGCTTCTCGCGATAAAACGCCGCGCCTGCTGCCAAGGCGTCGGCGAGTTTCTCTGGGTTGCGACCGCCCGCTTCGGCGATGTCGGGGCGACCACCACCACCACCGCCCACCACTTGCGCGGCGATTTTTACGCAGTCGCCGGCTTTGAGTCCGCGAGGGATGAGTTCCTTGCTAACAGCCGCCACTAATGCGACCTTGCCGTCCTCGACGGTTCCCAGCAACACCGCAGCCGGTGAGGCTTTGGCGCGAATCTGATCGGCAAATTCGCGTAATGTTTCGCGTTTGACTCCTTCGGGAGCATACGCCACGATGCGAATTCCGTTGACAACCTCGGCCTCGGCGATCAATTGATCCACGCTGCCGGCCACCGATTCACTGGTTCGGTCAGACAACTCGCGTTTCGCTTCGCGCAATTCGTTCTGCAACATTTCGATTCGTCGCGGCAGGTCTTCCGGCTTCGGTGTTTTCAACAACGCAACCATTTGCGACAGCAGCGATTCGGTCTCGCGAATGCGGTCGAGCGCTTTCGGGCCGGTCAACGCGGTGATGCGGCGGACACCTTTCGCAACCGGCTCTTCGGTGACCAGCTTGCACAGGCCGACTTGCCCCGTATTGGCCAAGTGAATCCCACCACAGAATTCGACGCTGAAATCGCCCATCGTCACCACGCGAACGCGGTCGGGGTATTTCTCGCCGAACAACGCCATTGCTCCCGACTTCTTCGCGTCTTCGAGATTCATCACCTGCGTATCAATGCCAGCCCCTTCGGCAATTCTCGCGTTGATTTCGTTTTCGACCTGCAGCAGTTCGTCGGCTGATAGCGATTGTCGGTGCGCGAAATCGAACCGTAAGGCGTCGGCTTCAACTTTCGATCCTCTTTGCGTGGCGTTCTCGCCGAGCGCTTGTCGCAGAGCGTGATGCAACAGATGCGTCGCCGAGTGGGCACGCCGAATGCCGGCTCGGCGGTCACTGTCAACCTGCACCGTGAGTTTGCTGCCGACTTTCAATTGCCCGCGTTTCAGATGCCCCAGGTGGACGAGGAGTTCGCCATCTCGTTGTGTATCGAGCACCTGGAATTCGCAATCGTCGCCGGTGAGCGTTCCTGTATCACCAACCTGCCCACCCGCTTCGCCGTAAAACGGGCTGCGATCGAGCATCACGGCAACGGGCGAATCGTGGCCAACTTCTGTCAACTCTTCGACAAGTTGTTTGGCAGCGATGATTCCGACGACTTCGCATTCGCTCTCGTTTTCGGAATACCCGAGAAACTCGGTCCCACCGGCCGTTTTTCGGATAGCGTCGATCGGTCCTTCCGCCATGACTTCGTCGGCGAACGCACCGGAACCGCTTCCCTTACGGTGTTCGTTCATCAGAGAATCGAACCGGGCCGTGTCGATGGTGAGATTCTTTTTCGCGGCCAGGGCTTCGGTTAGTTCGACGAGGAAGCCGTCGGTTTGGTGCAAGTCGAATGCGTCGTCACCGGAAATGACCGAGCTGCCACTGGCTGCGGCCTTCTCGACGAACCGTTCAAACCTTTGGAGACCCTTTTCGATCACCCCGAGAAACTGGTTTTCTTCTTCACGAATGACATCGGAAACCGTTTGCACCGTCTGTGTGAGTTCCGGATACGGTTGCTTCATGACATCGACGACCGCCGGCACCAACTGGTACAGGAACGGGTCGTGATGACCGAGCAGGAAGCCTTCGAGTAGCGCACGGCGTAGCAGTTGCCGCACGACGTAGCTTTCCTTTTCACTTCCCGGCGAGGCCCCTTCGTGAATGCACATTGTGATTGCGCGAACGTGATCAGCAATGCGACGTAACGGGCGACCTTGCGGAGAATCGAACGAGTAATTCACGCCAAGCGTTTCACCGGCTGCTAAGCAGAGTGGCTTTAGGCTATCGATTTCGAAGTTACTGACGACTCCTTGCAAGACGGCTGCGGTGCGTTCCAAGCCCATGCCGGTGTCGATGTTTTGTTTCGGCAGGGGACGGAGGTTGTCGGGCGGATCGCCAACGCGATTGAATTGCGTGAATACGAGATTCCAAATCTCGACTTCATCGCCCCCTTGCGGCGGGTGATAGAAAATCTCGCTGCACGGCCCGCAAACGCCGTCCGGCCCCTGCGAGGGTGCTCCGGCGGGCCAAAAGTTTTCGTGTTCGTCGTCACGACGGATGCGATCAGCGGGCAATCCGATTTCGTCATGCCAAAGGTTGTAGGCTTCGTCGTCATCGAAATAAACGGTGACCGAAAGTCGTTCGCCGTCTAACCCCAGCCAGCGTTTGTCGGTCAGATATTCCCAGGCCCAGTGAACGGCCTCGCGTTTGAAGTAATCGCCGAAGGAGAAGTTTCCCAACATTTCAAAAAACGTGTGATGGTAGGCGGTCACGCCAACGTTGCTGATGTCCCCGGTTCGCAAGCATTTCTGGCAGGTGGTTGCCCGGGTGAAGTCGAGTTGCCCGACGCCGAGGAACTCGTTCTTGAATTGATTCATGCCCGCTGGCGTGAACAACACCGTCGCGTCGTCGCGCGGCATAATCACGTCGCTGGGGCGGCGAATACAACCCTTCGATTCAAAGAAGGCGAGATAGCTTTCACGGAGTTCGTCGGTCTTCATGGCCTGTGGCGAAATCGTTTAACGAGGAGCGGAACGGGGAAAGATTCAGAAGGAAGTGGGAGAGGCCGACATTGACTGTCGTCTCTGGTTGTAGGTGGTACGAGACGCGAGTTACTTCCGAACAATGACTGCGGATTGCCGGCCTGCTACTCGCAAAGACACGTCGCCTTTCTTGCCGCGAATGGCTTGCTGAAACTCCGCCGGGGTTGAGACCGGGGTGGTATCGACATGGGTGATAAAATCTCCGGAACGCAGTTCAGCAGCTTCCGAGCGACTTTCCGATGCCACCTGCGCCACGACGACTGCCCGGTGATACCGAAAGGGGTACTGTAAATGCTTCCGACGGCCGGTGGAATAATCGACTGTCAGGCCCCGCCAGGCGGGAACACGAGCCGTTGTGGCCACAATTCCGTCGGCGTCGGCCACAGGCCATTTTCCGAGATTGACCGAAATCGTCAACTCTCGCCGGGCCGCTTCTCGCCAGATACGCAAGCGAATTGTCGTTCCTGGGCCGAGCAGGCCGACTTCACGTATCAATTCGGACCGCCCCAAAACGAGCTGTTCCTTTTCCATGCCCGGACCTTTCACCGAGAGAATGACGTCGCCGTCGCGCAGTCCGCCATTTGTTCCGACACCGCGACTGGCCGGTGAGTTCGCGAAAACCGACATTGCCAGCGCGGCCGTCGGTTGGTTGAAGGGGCGTGAGAATCGCTTGATGTCGTTAGCTGTTAAGTCGCGGGGTGCGATTCCGAGGAAGCCGTATTCCACTTCCAATCCGCGTGCGAGCGAATCGATAATGCGCAGCGTGGCCGCGTCGAGTGGAATGGCATACCCGGCCGATTTTTCATAGCCGTCTAACGCCGCCAACGATGTGGCGATGCCGATGAGCCGCCCCCGCAAATCAAGCAACGGTCCGCCGCTGGTTCCCAAGTTCAACCGGGTGTCGACTTGTAACAACGTGCCGAAGTGGTGAATCGTTTCCTTCTTGAGCGTTTCGTCGTCGTTGAGCGGGCCGATCGGTGCGGGTCGGCGGGCGATATTGCTAATGATGCCCCAACTTGCACTGGGCGAACCGTCGCGAGCGATCGCGTATGGGTTACCGAGAGCCAGCACGAATTGCCCCTTGCGAAATTGCTCAACGGCCTGCAAAGGCATCGGCTTTAACTGCTGCATGGGAACGCCCAGTTCCCGCTCGTCGAATTCCAGCACGGCCAAGTCGCTACGGGGATCACCCGCGACGATTCGTGCGGCGCATCCACGCCGGTTGGCGAAGCGGATGTGAAGACGATACTCGGCCTGTCCGTCAGCGGTTCCGGCGATCGTTCCGCCGCGAACAACATGATAGTTCGTGAGCACGAGACGACGATTGGCGTTGGTGGGCGAGGCGATCAGAATGCCGGCACCGAAATCGTTCGGAAGAAAATCAGGGTTGCTAGGGTTCGTGGTGTTCTTTGCGGGAAGCTGGCGAACTCCCTGCGGACGCAGGGGATCCAGCCTGCCCAACCCGGCGGCCGGTTGGAACGGTTTGTAGCGGGCGATACTGACAACCGAAGGCTCGGCCTGCGCGATGGTCTCGGTGAAGACCCGCTCCAACGCCAGCGCGGCCTGCAACCCGGGCGGCTCTTGCGCGAAGAGCGGTTTACTGAAACAGCCAACCCACAGACACGCGCACATCGCCAAGACAACGCGCACGCGACCTCGGCGTTCAGATTGTGGTCTGTCCATGTCACATCCTCCGCAAGCTTGCGCCAACCAGCTTCCCGACGAACGTCGGGAGATACCGTTATGGTATCCAGTGCGATCGGCTCGCGCAAGCAACTTACGAAGAATCGACGCTGTCGCGAGACCATATTTTCCGCGACGGCAGACATTCCCGACCGGGCGATTCACCCCGGTTCTCTATTCCTCGTCTTCGAGCTGGCCGTTGGGGTCGGGAGCCGGTTCGTCGGAAAATCCGCGGGCGGCAAGGATCTTCTGGCGAAGTTGTTCGACGAGGTCGGGGTTCTCTTCGAGGAACCCGCGAACTTTGTCGCGGCCCTGTCCGAGGCGCGTTTCTCCGTAGCTGAACCAACTTCCGCTTTTCTCGATGATGCGGTCTTCCACGGCCAGATCGAGAATGTCTCCTTCGCCGCTGATGCCACAACTGCCCAGCATGTCGAACTCGGCGATACGGAATGGGGGGGCCACCTTGTTCTTGACGACCTTGCCTCGCACGCGAATACCGATGGGGATGTCGCCGTCTTTCAGGCTGGCGATACGGCGGACATCGACACGACAGGAACTATAGAACTTCAACGCGCGGCCGCCGGGCGTGGTTTCCGGACTGCCGAACATCACGCCGATCTTCTCGCGAATCTGGTTGATGAAGATGACCGTCGTTCGCGACTTGGCAATTGCGCCGGTGAGCTTACGCATGGCCTGGCTCATCATGCGGGCTTGCAGGCCGACGTGCCGATCACCGATTTCACCATCCAGTTCGACTTTCGGTACGAGAGCCGCCACCGAGTCGACGACGATGATATCGACCGCGTTGGAGTGAATGAGCATCTCGGCAATTTGCAGTGCCTCTTCACCGTAGGACGGTTGGCTGACGAGGAGCTCTTCGAGATTCACGCCGATCTTCTTCGCCCAGGAAGGGTCGAGGGCATGTTCGGCGTCGATGAACGCGGCGATACCGCCGGCCCTCTGTGCGCTGGCGATGGTACTGAGGGCGAGCGTTGTTTTGCCGCTGGATTCCGGACCGAACAATTCGATGATGCGACCACGGGGAAATCCTCGACCGCCGAGCGCGAGGTCGAGCGACAATGCACCGGTCGAAATGCCGGCGACATTCGCACCGACATCCGTCAGCTTCATGATCGCGCCTTTACCAAAGGCTTTCTCGATTTGCCCCAACGCATTGTTGAGCATCTTCCCGTCGCTGCCGACGGACGAAGCGGAAGCCGGGGCGCTCTTGGCGCGACTTTTGGGTGCGACGGCGGTGCTGCGACTACGTGCTGACATGGATCACTTCCTTCAAATTCAGGTCGACTGGAGTAGCTTTGGGAGTTTCGTGAGATGTGTGTCGCATCAAATGTCGGTGAACTCAAATGTCGGTGAACAACAAATGATGTACAGGCGTAACTATACCGATTTCAGACATCTTCGCAAGGAATTTCGGTCGGTTTTTCAGAGGTTTTCAGAAATCAAGAATGTCAGTTTCCTACTGGGCATCCTGCTCCATGAGCAAGCAGAGGTACGACGTGCGAAGGCTGTCGGCCAATTCAAGCCGCGTCGCCAAGCGGAGTAACGCATCGCGGGCCGCTTCGCGATCGTTGGTGTTGGTGATTGTTTCGAGTTCGACGAACTTTCCCAAGCCCGTCACGTCGTCCAAGGCCAGTTCGATCGATCGGCCTTCCCAGTCGAAATGATAGGGTATTCGAGTTTTCTCGACCGTGCGTACAGGAGAGAACCCGAGGATTGTCAGGATCTGTTCGATGTCCCCCGCTGATTGCTGTCCGTCGGCGAAGGCGACTTCGATTTCGCGACGCGTTTTGGAAAGCGTATCAACCAGCGGCCCTTTGTACGTGACGACATTGCTCGACCCGGCCGAGCGAATGCGGAATGCTTCGTCGGTTTCGCCGAAGTCACGAACCGGGTGCGCGAAGTAGGTGTCACGTTGCAGAACCGGCGCGGCCGGTACGGCGTGGAGATCTTGGAGTTTCTCGATCAAGCCGTCGGGCGTGGCGAGCCGGAATTTCAGTTCGACTTCGTAAGTCGTGGTGTCTTCGTCCACGGGGTGGCGTTTCCGGGGAGTGAGGTGTTTGGTGTCGTTCGGAAGTTCTTCCTGCGTCCCTCGCTGACGCGTCGGGTTACGAAAACTCGCTGCGCTCGTTACTCGCTGGCTGCGGTGTATTGTCGGCAAAGCATCTCGAGGCGGTCCCAGGTATACAGGCCCGTATCGTGGGTGTCGCTCCACAAAATCTTGAGTGCGTAATTGCCGGTGAACGACAGATTGACGGGGTGAATGTCGTCGAGGACTGTATTCACATCGAGCGTTCGGATGCCGGTGAACTCGTCGACGCAACCGGCACAGGGGCATTGGCCGCGCAGGAACTTGTAAGGCAGCCGATCGGTGCGGTCGGTCGACCAAACAATTTCGAACACGCGATCGTCTTGCAGGGCGCGGATATTTTCTGGGGCGTTGGCCATGTTGTGAGGAGATGTTCCGATAGAGTGGCTTGGTGTTGCTCAGTCCAACCCCGGGTGCGCGATTCGCTTCCAGTATTTGTCGAACTCGAATTTCGGGCTGTTGTCCAAGTCGTGACAGGTAATGCAGAGGGAATTGCGGGCGGTCTTCAGGGAGACCTGTATGGACTTGCGAGATTCGTCGATCTTGTCGGCCTCGACCAATTCCACATGCTGGCTGCCGGGTCCGTGACAGTTTTCGCAGCCTGATCCTTTGAGAATACGGCCCAGCTCTTTCTCAATGTCAGTTTTTGCGAATTCCTCGTTGATGAATCCGCCCTTGAAACGCAGTACGTTTTCGGGATCCCAGCCGGTGACGTGGCAGGCGAGGCATTCGGGATCGTAAATGCGGGTGATGCCGAAATCGGCTTGGCCGTTGCGGGGGTGTTTCAGGCTTTCAAAGGCGTTGGCGTGGGGAGTGGCTTTCCATTTGTCGTACGCTTTGGTGTGACATTCTCCGCATTTGGCCGAGCCGACATACGTGAAGCCGCTGTTGTGGGAAACGGGCAGTTCGACTGCGGAGAGCCTCTCTTGTTCGAGGCGTTCCTGGTACTGCTTCATGTAGGCCAGCATGGCGTCGGTGTCGAGAAACCGTTCACGATCGAGGTCGACGAGTTGAAATCGCAGTCGGTGTTCTTTGTCTTCGGGATAGAATCCGACTAGCCCCACGTGTTGGGCTTTCTTGCCGACGGTGACAAGCAGCGTGTCGCCGACCGTTTCCGGTTCGCCGGTGGGATGGTCGTAGCCTCCGGCGCTTAAAATTAGGTCGAAGTCAGGGAAAGCTTTCGCAAGGCGACGCGATTCTTCCAGGTCGGCATGACTGAGCAACACGAGTAGATCGGGCTTCTCTGCTTTCAAAGCGGCGATCGCCTGCTTGAGAGGTTCATCCGGCGCGATGACGTCGAGGGTATCGCGATCGGTTGTTTCCAGAATGTCCTTCGCCATCGCAGGTGAGAGGATCGCGGTGGTTCCCACTTTGATCTTGCCGACGGAGAACACGGTGGTCGCGCGGGGCGTGCCGAGATCGGCCGAGCCGAAAAGGACCACGTTGGCGGCGAGAAACGGGAACCCGGCTACGGGCTGTTCGGGGTCGAAGGTGTGCTGTGATAACAGGAAATCTGCGCCCAACGCGAGTTCCTTCGGGCCGAGTGCCAAGGCCCGGTAATTCATGTCGTCGAGGGCTTTGGCGGATGTTTCAAACTTGATTTGGCTTTGCCGACGCGACCGCTTGATGGTGTTGCCGAGATCCAGACCGGCGGTCGGCCAGCCTTTTTCTTTGAGCCGTCGCAATAAATCGGCCCGGCGTGAGAGGCCGCCCGATTGGCGTTCGGAACAACCGCACGGTTCGAGGTATCCGATTTGGTTACCCGAGAGCAGCAACGTGGCGGCGGGCTGGGGCCAATCGGGAACGGGTGGTTTGGGGGGTGGGCCGAGTGGTTGCTTGACGACGTCGTTGGCCTTTTTACCGCCATCCTCGGCTTCTTCGGGAGGCTGCTCGTCTTTGGGCGGTTTGACATCGGTTCCGAAATCGCAGCCGCCCAGGAGGGCCACGCAGACCAGCAGCGAGACAGCCGTTCCGGCGGCGATCCAGTTGCGATAGTGCATGGGATGAATTCTTCCGGATAGGAAATCTCGGCCGGACGCGGGCAGCCGTTATTGCGTCCAGATCGATCAGAGGGGGCATTCTAATGGATCGGCCGAGTTGGCGGGAGGTCGGCTTTAAGTTTTCGCCAAGCCGCGTTCTAGGTCGCGTTAGAAGGACCGAAACTCCAACTGAAAACGCAGTTCGGGAACAACAGGGTGATTTGTCTTCAGGACGATCTCCATTCGATCTTCACCGACCTGGGACGTCGGTGGCCGACCGGCGGGAACTTCGATGGTCAACTCGAATCGTTGACGTCGTTTGCTGCGTAGCTGGGGGTCTTCGGCAAGGTTCACCTTCAGAGCCTTCTCGTTGTGAACGATCTCGGCAACCTGAAATCCTTCCTCGTCGAACCGCTTGACGAACAGCGACAAGACGACTTTCGCCCCCTTACTTGCCGGGAACGAGCCAAAATTGATGAATCGGCCGGTGGAACGGTAACTGGCCCCGGAAGCAATGATTCGAATTGGCCCTTCTCGCTCTCCATCGACAAACAAGGTGAAGACCGCCTGGTCGTTGATGTCGGTTTGAACGACGATTTTTTCGCGAAATTGTAAGTCGAGATCCTGGGGGTCGACTCGCACCTTGATGAGGTAACCGCTCTTCGCTCCAAGTCTCTGAAGCTGTTTTGTGTCGAGAGGTGTCGCCACGCCGGCGATCGAGTCATGATCGCACGCTACATCGAGGATTTGAAATTCATCGAGGAGCTTGGAATAAATACGCGTTTCGACGTCGATAGGGTCGTCGGTGGTGATCAGCGGGAGCTGCCACGACGAAGGCTCGACCTCGACCAGGCGAGTGACTTTTCCAACGATGATCAGTTCGATTTCTGATTGTTTCGGGTCGTTGGTGAAAACCTTGGCAACCTGTCGGAATTTCTTGGATACCGAGATTGGTCGCCAACTTAGCTCAATGTTCGCCGAATCGCCCGGAGCCACTTCGCCGTCGGTGAGTTCACTGATCGTGCACTTGCAACTTGTACCGCCCTTCTTCAGAACGAGCCGACCTTTGCCCGTGTTGCGAATGGCGAAGGTATGTTTTAGCTCTTGACCGACTTCCATCGCGCCGAAATCGAATTCTGCTTCATCGATCGTCACCTGCGGCATCGGCCCCGAAGTCGCGATCTCCGGGCGTTCGATGGCTTCTTCGTCACCAGGTTTGTCGCCGCCTGCGGTGGCCACCCAACTGACGGCGGTGAGGCCCGCCCAGAGAACGCCCAATGCCAAGACGATCGACAACGGAATTGCCCAGGCCAGTGTGATCGATTTCATGGGAACATTCTCCGGAGCGGCCAGACGATGATCGGTCTGAGGATTCGGTGGATTTCGGTTCGCTTGCGTCATTCTATCGTGAACGCGACCCTTGCAGAATGGCTTTCTTGAGCCGATCAACTTCTTTCCGGGGAAGAACCCGGTCGGTATGCCCCGCGTTTTGTTTGATGAGGTCCAGACGCAGCGTTTCGGTCAATTCGTCTCTGGCCTCACGTTTCCGACCGGCGAGGTGGAACGCTTCCGCTCGTTCGGCACGAAGTGACGTGCGTGTGGGGTAGCGCTGCACAGCGGCTGAAAAACATTCGATCGCGTTCAAGGCAGCCACGGACGATTTCTTTGTATCACGAAGTTGTTCACGACGGGCCTGTTCGAGGTGCATTAATCCACAGCGTCGCCAACGGGACGACGAATGCGGATCGAGCGCGATCGCCAACGTCTGTAATTCGATCGCACGATCGAAATCGCTATCGTGTCCCATTGCTGAACTTCGCCAACGACCGAAGGAGACGTCGCCGAGATGTTCCAGCGGGTCGGGAGAAAGCGGGTCGGCGACCGCCGCATCACGGTAAGCACGGAGTGCCATTTCGGGAGATCGCTCGACTGACAGGGCGTGCAATCCGGCTGACAATGACATGGTCCGCACGCGGACCGGATCGGTCGCGGTGAGATAGCAAACGACGGATAGCACGAAACATCCCCCTCCCACGGCAGGAATCGCCCACCGACCACCAACGGCATTCTCGCCGCTTGTGTTTACGCCGTCTCCCGCGCGATCGGTCTGCACCGCCAGTGTGGCGAGCAAGAACAGCGAAAGTGCGATGGCCGGCGTCTCGATTCCCCCCGCACCCAATAAGTGGACCGCCAACGCAACGAAGGCTCCCTGTAGGAATACGTTCCCGATGGCCAAATCGTTGGGGATGAATCGCGAGAGCCAGGCGACGCCGAACCAAACCAGCAACAGAATCGGCATGCGGTCGTCAAAACCACTTCCATACAACAGCCGCCCGACCATGACGGTTACGAACGCCAATCCGCCGTAAAGAAACATCGTCGCCAAGGAAGAATCCGCCGACATTCCCCGGACCACAGGCGTCTCGCCCTTGAGCGAGCGAACAAGTCGCCGGCTGACGAATCCCAACAGACCCACAAGCCCGGCCAAAGCGATCAAGCCCCCGTTGGCCCACAGGTCCAGAACGAGATTGTGTGGGTCGGCAATGTCCTCGCTCGACTCGGGGAGTTTGTGCGGCAAGTAGCTCTGCCGAAAGTTGCCCGGCCCACTTCCCAGTAGCGGGCTTCCACCGAGAACCGCCAGCGTTCCCGTCCAGTATTGCCAACGGTACTGCAACGACTGCGGTGCTTCAGCGATCACCTGTCGATCAAGGCCCCCTGTGGCGAATGCAACCGTTACGCCGATCGCCACAACAGCCAAGGCGATCACCGCCCAGCGGCTCCCGCGCTGCCAACCCGCCTTGCCGGCTCGTGATTCACGCCAGCCACACCAGGCAATACCCGCCGCCAAACCGACCCAGGCAGTACGGCTTTTCGTCAGCAGCAGACAGAATCCCACCAGGCCCGTCGCGATGCCGATCAGTGCAGCATGCCAACCCGGCCCGTTTGCACGCCACACACTTCGCAGCACGGGCAGCAGCAAGATCAGCCCCACAGCCAGCACACCACCGAAGGTGTTCGCCAACGCGAACAGACCGATGGGTTCGCGACTTCCCAACGCGCGATTTTCCCACGCCTTGCGCGACGGCCCCGATACCGGAATGCCTTGCGACGTGAACTCGTGATGCAGTTCCCCCAACCGTTGTTCGTTCGCCCGCGTTCGCTGGTCCGTCGGAATACTCGCCAAGAGGTCGAGTTCGTTCCGCGTTTTCGTGTAGTAATCGGCCAGTTCGTTGTTGCCGACGAAGTATTGGTAGGTACCCAAGCAAGACAACGTCACGACCGTGACGAGAACCAGTCGCAACAAGCCTGCAGACTCCATTCGGTTCCGCAAACCTTGCCGAATTATGAACAGCGCGACGCCCAAGCCGACCCATTCGGTGGTCAGGTTGATGGCGTTCCGCTTATGTCCCTCGGTTGCCAGGATCCACACACATCCAACGACATGCCCCAGCACGATCAGCCAAACGCAGACATCGAAACGATCCCAGCGGATCGCGAAATCACCTTCTCGCCAGCGATCCCAAGCCCACAACAGGCCCACCCCCAACCATAATTGAACAACCCACAACGTGTGGCCTTCTTCGGCGACTTCCGTCGGCATGAGAAGCCGCGCGACAACCAACGCCGCGATACAGGCACGCACGATCGATGTCAGCAAACTCGATGCAGGCACATCTGACAGGGCTAGACCCTGCGGTTTCTTATTCGCACGACGTTTTGGCGATTTCTTACTCATCAGTCAGCATTACCTCGCCGCCCGCACGATTCGAGAATCGCGATGATCGCCAACACGCAACCGACCATTGCCACAACGATCGCCGCGCCTGATTTGTCAGGCATGCGATAAAGCAACAACGCCCCCAAACCGGTTGTCAGTGTTGCCAAGTGAATCGTCAAGACGGCCCCTCGTTGAGACAATCCCAATTCGACAAGCCGATGCGAGAAGTGACTCTTGTCTGCATGGAACGGACTACGGCCTTCTCGCAAGCGAATCCACATCACCGAGCAAAAGTCGTACAGGGGGATTGCGAGAACACACAGCGGAGCCAACATGACATGCCGACTGCCACCCAGTTTGGGGTCGTAAAACGTGCCGGTGACTGTCAGGCAGGCGATCAGGAAGCCGAGAAAATAGCTGCCCGAGTCACCCATAAAGATGCTCGCCGGCGGTCGGTTGTGAATCAGAAAACCCGCACACGATCCGGCAAGCACCAGCAGCAGTCCACTCACCAGCCATCGCGGTTCACTGGTGCCCGTTAACATGACGACCGCAAACAACGCCGCGACAATCAAGCCGATGCCCGTCGAAAGTCCATCCATGTTATCGAGGAAATTGAAGGCGTTGGTCAGCACGAGAATCCAGAGCATGGTGACGACGAATCCCAGCCAGGGCGCACTCACAAACAGCGTCGCACGCACACCAGCCGAAACGACCGCGCCGGCGACCAGCGTTTGAACCAGCAATCGAGGCTTCCACGCCAGATTTCGGAAGTCGTCCAGCAACCCCATCACCGCCAGCAGCGTGCCCCCGCCGAGAATCGCCCACAACTGTCCCGAGCGATACGTCACTCCCGCCGCATGCTTTGCCAACTCTGGTGGGAACCATGCCGGGACGGTTTCCATCCCAGAGATCATCGCGGCCGCGACTTGTGCTGCGAAAACTGGCAGCAATACGCCCAACCAGACTCCAATTCCACCGCCCAACGGCGTCGGCGAGACATGCACCTTCCGGTCGCCGGGCTGGTCGATCAGACCCCATCTTGAGGCGCACCGCTTCACGCCGGTCGTTGCCAGCAACGACACGAGGAAGGCGGGAATCGAGCAGGTCAACAGAAAAAATAACATCGAATCGGGCGTTCACCGAGCAAGGAAACGACGACTTCGCAACAGGGATCAGGCTCCAGTCTCGCAGACCGCCGACAAACTGTGAACGCCCCGTTGCAAACATTTTTCAGTTTTCGCTCCAAGCGCTTGCGATCG
>Ga0115002_10006469_pt1 | contig 13481 bp, 8 predicted proteins | sample ArcticOcean_MG_C_8_FD_89576 | JGI IMG/M metagenome (GOLD analysis project Ga0115002, IMG submission 89576) | Marine microbial communities from western Arctic Ocean - ArcticOcean_MG_CB11_86 | ecosystem: Environmental > Aquatic > Marine > Oceanic | place: Arctic Ocean: Canada Basin | collected...
ATAAGAGAAGGAGCTTTGTCTTCTGGTAGAGACCCAAAGGCAGTTAAATTAGCTGCCGATTTCCATATTGTGCTTTCTGATGATTTAGAAGAGGCTAGCTATATGGGTAAATCTATAGCAGCTGGGTATTATGAATATTCTCCCAATCTTTTTGAAAACCTTGAATATTCTTGGCTGGGACCTCCTTTTGACGAATTGAAACTTGAGTTAGTTCAACAAAACAGCAAAGATAAATCGAAAGGATTGGTGGCTCCAGATTTCCATCATGCTGCCGATTTGGTAGAAAGTGGTAAATTAGTAGACTTTATATCCGAAGAATGTGCTCAAGCTTTTTGCTTTATAGGTAATTCAAGACAAATATCTGATCAAATTATAAAGTTATTAAAAGATTGCGATGGGATTGGAATCAATTTTGAATATGTATTATTGCATCCAATTCCTGACCCTCCTATGCCAGATATTGGTCCAAATTCTTATATGGAGCGAATAGCTAGAGAAGTATTACCAAGAGTTAGAGAGTCAATATAATCAAATAATATAATCAAATAATATAATCAAACAAAAAGCTTAAAAATATAATTTCAGAGTAAACTGTTGACAACGTTTTTCCCTCTGCTTACCATATATGTTCGATGTGTTTTAATTATAAATATTATCTAGAAGCAAAATAAGCTATTTAAATAATTTGGAGGTATATATTCATGGCTACTAAAGTGGCTTTTAAGCCAATCGGAAATCGCGTAGTTGTGGAACCTACTATAGGTGACGAACAAGTCAGTGCAGGTGGAATATACATTCCAGACACGGCTAAAGAAAAACCACAAGAAGGCACCATTGTTGCTGCAGGCCCAGGCCGTATGACAGATGATGCTAAGCGTGTTCCTATGGAATTAGCAGTTGGAGATACAGTTGTTTATTCTAAATATGCAGGGACCGAATATAAAGAGGGTGATATTGAATATTTAATCCTCAGAGAAGATGACATTCTGTTTAAAAAGTAAATTGATCAATAATTAGGGGGAAGTAATGGCTAAGCAACTTTCTTTCAGTGAAGACGCACGAGCTGCAATGAAACGTGGAATCGACATTATGGCAGATACTGTTGGAGTTACATTAGGCCCGAGAGGGAGAAATGTCGTATTAGATAAAAAATTTGGCCCGCCACAGGTTTGTAGTGACGGAGTAACTATTGCTAAAGAAATAGAACTTGAAGATGCTTTTGAAAACATGGGAGCACAACTTCTTAAGGAAGCCGCAAGTAAAACAAACGACGTAGCTGGAGATGGAACAACTACTGCTACAGTTCTAGCGCAAGCTATTATCCATGAAGGATTTAAAAATATAGCTGCCGGGGCTAATCCTATGGCTATTAAGAGAGGTATAGATAAATCTGTTGAAACTTTACGTAATTCTATTCAAGATATGTCTACCCCCGTTGAAGGGAGGACACAAATTGGACAAGTAGCATCTCTTTCCGCTCATGATGAAGAAATGGGCAAGCTTATTGCTGACGTTATGGAAAAAGTTGGAAAAGACGGAGTGATTACTGTAGAAGAATCTAAAGGTCTTCATTATGAGCAAGAATTTGTTGAAGGAATGCAAATTGATAGAGGCTACATATCACCTTACTTTATTACTGATCAAGATAGAATGGAAACTGCAATAGATGACCCTTATATTTTAATAACTGATAAGAAAATATCTGCTGTTTCAGATTTGTTACCTGCATTGGAAAAAATATTACAGATTGGCAAAAACGTGGTAGTTATAGCTGAAGATGTTGAAGGTGAGGCATTAGCTACATTGGTGGTTAATAAACTTCGAGGGACCCTTAATATATTAGCTGTTAAAGCTCCAGGATTTGGAGATAGGCGAAAAGCTATGTTAGAAGATATGGCAATACTAACCAACGCTACCGTTATAAGCGAAGAAGTTGGTAGGAAATTAGATTCTGTAACAGTTGAAGATTTAGGTAAAGCTAGAAGAGTTGTTGCTAATAAAGAAGAGACAACTTTTGTAGAAGGTCATGGAGACGAAGCTAATATCCAAGGAAGGATAAACCAAATCAGAGCACAAATAGAAGAAACAACATCAGACTTTGACAGAGAAAAGTTGCAAGAAAGACTTGCTAAATTATCCGGGGGAGTTGCAATCATTAAGGTTGGAGCTGCTACGGAAGTTGAATTGAAAGAGAAAAAGAATAGAGTAGAAGACGCTCTTTCAGCAACGAGAGCCGCTGTTGAAGAAGGTATCGTACCAGGAGGAGGGCTTGCACTTATAAGGGCCGCTCAGGCTTTAGATTCTCTTGAATTATCAGGGGATGAACAAACAGGAGTGAACATTTTAAAGGCTGCTTTGGAAAAACCTCTTATGTTGATATCTGAAAATACTGGTGTCTCGGGAGAAGTTGTCTTAAATGAGACTAAAAAAGGTGAAGGAGATTATGGGTATGATGCGGAAACAGGCAAATATGGTAATTTGCTTGAATTAGGTATTATGGATCCAGCTAAAGTTACAAGAGCTGCGATAGAAAATTCAGCTAGTGTAGCGGCTATGGTGTTGACAACGGAATCATTGATTAGTGATATTCCGGAAGCGACTCCTGCAGCGCCACCTATGCCTCCTATGGGATATTAAATAGGTAGATTTGAAATTTCAAAAAGAGGTCTTCTTATATTAAGAAGGCCTCTTTTTTTTGCATTATTACTGATCGGATTGTTATTGAGGCCCCTTGCACATATATATATCATCCATACATAATTCGTATAGGATAATTGAATCAATTCTTGGGAAGGTCGAATTTTGTTCACACACCTACATGTACATACTGAGTATAGTATGCTCGATGGCTTAGCTAAATTAGAGCCCCTTGTTGACAGGGCAAAACAACTTAACATGAATTCTCTTGCTATTACTGATCATGGCGGTATGTATGGTGCTATCGATTTTTACAAATTAGCAAAAAAAAATGAAATAAAACCTATTATTGGCGTTGAAATGTATGTGGCTTCAGGAAGTAGGTTTGACCGTAATCCTTCTGACAAAATCCACCATTTAACTGTGTTAAGTAAAAATGAAATCGGATATAGAAATTTAGTTAAATTAGTGACGACGGCTAATCTTGAAGGGTTTTATAAAAAACCTAGGGTAGATAAAGAAATTTTAGAACGTCATAGTGAAGGGTTAGTGGTATTGTCAGGATGCCCAAGTGGAGAGGTTCCTTGGCTTATTGCACAAGGAAGACACGATGATGCTAAAAAAGCGGCATCTTGGTACAAAGATGTGTTTGGGACATATTTTTTAGAGATTATGAACCATGCGGGAATTCCAGAATTGCCTAATATTAATAATGGACTATTGGAATTAAATAAAGAAATGGGAGTTCCCATTGTTGCAACTAACGATTCTCACTATATTCTTCAGTCTCACGCTGTCAATCATGATGTTCTTTTGTGTATACAGACAAACACTAAAATAGATGATCCTAAGAGAATGCGCTTTGAAGATAATACATATCATCTGAAATCGCATGATGAGATGGTCAAAACATTTTCTGAAATACCAGAAGCGATCTCGAATACAGAATTAATTGCTGAAATGTGTAATCTCAACTTAGATTTTTCACAAGTTCGATTGCCTGAATTTCCTGTTCCTGAAGGAATGTCTTCTGATGAATATCTATCTAAAATTTGTTTAGAAGGATTTCAAAAACTCGTCCATGTACCATCTGATAGATACAAGGATCGATTAGCGTATGAATTAGAAGTAATTAAACAAACGAGATTTGCAGAATATTTTTTGGTTGTTTGGGATATTGCTAAATTTGTCAGGAAAAACAATATTTTCTTTACCGTTAGAGGTAGTGCCGCTGCAAGCTTGGTTCTTTATTGTCTTGGAGTTACAGATATAGATCCTATGCCGTTTAATTTAGTTTTTGAAAGATTTTTGAACATTGAACGTAAAGAAATGCCTGATATTGATATGGATTTCCAAGATGACCGACGCCAAGAAGTAATCAATTATTGTTCACAAAGATATGGGCGCGAACATGTTGCTCACATCATTACTTTTGGTACTTTTGGAGCCCGCCAATCAGTTAGAGATGCAGGAAGGGCTTTAGGTATGCCTCTGGATAATGTTGATATTATTGCTAAGATGATACCTGAGAAACTTAATATTGATTTAAACACATCTTTGAAAGAAAGTGCCGCACTAAAAAATGTGTACGATTCTGATGATTCAATTAGGAAATTGGTTGATACTGCAAAAGAACTAGAAGGTGTGACTAGGCATAAAAGCTTACATGCTGCTGGAGTAGTTATATCTAAAGAACCATTAGATGACGTTGTTCCCCTTGAACTCACTTCATTGGCAGATACTAATGGCGCTGTTATGACTCAGTACGCTATGGCCCCTATAGCTGCCTTAGGGTTGTTGAAAATGGACTTTTTGGGTTTGGTTAACCTTACAGTTTTGGCGGATTCTTTTGCTTTAATAGAAAAAAACCACAATGTAAAACTCACTTTGGGAAATATTCCATTAGATGACAAAGCAACATTTAAACTTTTAGGGAAAGGGGAAACAGTTGGAGTTTTTCAGCTTGAAAGTGCTGGCATGACAAGGCATATAAAAGAGTTAAAACCTAATACTATAAATGATATTGCGGCAATGATTGCATTGTTTCGACCTGGTCCTATGGATCACATAAAAACTTTCATTGACGCAAAACATGGACGTAAGAAGGTGACTTTTATACATCCAGGCCTTAAAGATATTCTTGAAGAAACATATGGGGTTATTGTGTATCAAGATCAAGTGCTGCACATTGTGAGAGAATTCGCAGGATATTCATTAGGTGAAGCTGATATTGTTCGTAAAGCGATGGGAAAAAAAATCCCTGAGATAATGGCAGAAGAAAAAGGAAGATTTATCAATGGAGCATTAGATAAAGGCTACTCTAATGATTTGGCTGAAGCGGTATTTAATTTGATTGAACCTTTTGCGGGGTATGCCTTTAACAAAGCCCACAGTGTTAGTTATGCTTTGGTTTCATATTGGACTGCTTACTTGAAGTCACACTATCCTGAAGAGTATATGGCAGCATTTATGAACTCTTATATAGATAAGAAAGATAGATTGATTTCTGCCATAGCAGATTGTAGACGAATGCGAATAGATGTTTTGCCCCCTAATATTAATAAAAGTAATATTAAATTTAGTATTGAAGAAGTTGATAACAAAAAAACGATAAGATTCGGATTAGCGGGTATAAAAAATGTTGGGTCAGAAGCCTTAAAACCTATGCTGTATGCAAGGCAAGAATATGGGGAATTTTCTACAATAGAAGACTTTTGTAAAAATAGTGATTTTGGGAATTTAAATAAAAAAGCTATTGAAAGTATTATTATGGCTGGCGGATTTGATGATTTTGGAGATAGAGGAGCATTGCTTGAAGTTGCAAGTAAAATAATATCATTAGGTCAAAATGAATATTATCTAAAGAATTCAAATCAGACATCTATGTTCGATTTGTTGGGAGATTCTTCAGCAGATTCTTTAGTGTCGATTGATATACCTTTAATTAATACTAACGATCACGAGAAACGGATGTGGGAAGTTGAAATGATGGGCATAACTTTGTCTTCGACTAAGCATTTAGTGAATATGTTATCTGCGTTGGGTGAAGATATTGTAGTAATGGTATCTCAATTGGACACTTCTCAAGGTTCTAAAATCATATCTGTAGCAGGCCAAGTTTCAACGATTATTGATCGCTCGACTCGTGATGGCCGGCCATTCAAAATTGTCACATTAGAGATGTTAGATGGAAGTGTTGAGCTTCTTGTATGGGAGGATGCATTAAATAAAACAGCTACTTTATGGGAACCAGGTAGGATTTTAACAATTAAAGGATTATTAAAGGATCGGTTAGGAGAATCGACCATTAATGTTAAAAATGCAAAGGGATTAGATTTAAAAAATATGCTTAATACAGATGATAGCTCTAAAAATGTTGGACTTAATCAGGCAATTGACTCAAATACCAACAAACTCGAGCATAAGAACAATAATACAGATTTGCCAGTTTCAAACGTAGAATCTAAAAAAAAGTTAATTCTACATATTAGAGAATCTGGAGATATTTCAAAAGACCAAAGTTTAATTGATGATATTAAAGTTGCCCTTTTGAATTCATCAGGTAATGATGAAGTAGGATTTGAAATAGAGACAGACTCTACGGTAGTTCTCATGGATTGGCAACCTGTTAAAGTAAGAGTCACTCAGGATTTGCAATATGAACTCAATGAAATTTTAAAAGATTACGGTAAAGTTTCAATTCAAAGCCTTATGTTTTAAATTGCTTTCTTCTAGGCTCAGAAATTTCATTTTCATAGCTATATCGTGCGTTTTTCCTCTGAATCCGGTTAATTTACCATTCGATCCAACAATTCGATGACAGGGAATGACAATTGGGAATTTGTTTTTAGCCATAATTTGACCAACAGCTCTATAAGCTAATGGAGACCCTGCATTTTTTGCTAACCATTTATAACTTCTAGTTTCCCCCAAAGGTATTTTTCTACATGATTCCAAAGTTTTTTTTGAAAATGGAGTATGCGCTGAATAGTCTAAATGGATTGATTTAAAATCCACTTTTTGCCCAGAAAGATATAAAGAAATCCTTTCTTTTATATCTGAAAAACCTTGGTTGCATCTCTTTGAATTTTTATTAATTAAAAGTATACTGTCTTCACAGTCTGCATTGCTTTTTAAAGGGAACGTTATTAAAGCTATGTGATTAGCTGATTTTTCTAATCCAATCCACCCTAAGTTTGTGGTCGATGCAGTAAATGTTTTTTTCATTTTGTTATCATTTTACGCTTTTTATAAAAGGTTTAAATATGAAATACGATTTTATTATTATTGGAGGAGGATCAGCAGGGGCTGTTTTGGCTTCTCGTTTATCTGAAGATCCCAGTAAATCTATTTTACTACTAGAAGCTGGCCCAGATTTCACTAAGCTTGCTTATTACCCTAGTGAGATTAAAAATGGCGATAATCCTTGGCTTGCATCTTATGGGACGAAATATGTTTGGGGATATGAAGCTATTCCAACTCCTGATAGGGCTCCCATCCCTTTGCCACGAGGTAAAGTGATAGGTGGTTCTAGTTCTGTTAATGGGCAGATATTTTTAAGAGGAATACCTGAAGATTTTGATGAATGGGATAGTCTTGGAAATGAGGGATGGTCATATAAGGATGTTTTACCTTATTTTAGGAAATTAGAGACTAATCTTAATTATGGTTCAGACGATTTTCATGGTGGCGAAGGACCACTTCCTGTGAAAGTTTACGCTAAGGATGAATTACTTGAAATCAATTCAACTTTTATAAATGCATGTGTGTCACTCGGATTTCCATATTGTGAAGATTATAATCTACCTGATTCTACTGGTACGAGCCCGATGACTGTCAATAATATTGACGGTATTCGTATGAGTACAGCCATAACATACTTAGAAATGGCAAGGCACAGACTGAATCTTACAATTCGTGGTGATTCCTTTGTAAAAAAGATTCTTATTAAAGATTCTAAAGCATATGGAGTTGAAGTAGAGGCCTCTGGTGAATTATTTAAAATATACGGAGATGAAATCATTCTATGTGGTGGTGCGATAAATTCACCCCAATTATTAATGCTTTCAGGTATTGGTCCGAAAAATTACTTGTCTGAATTTGGGATAGAAGTCCAAAAAGATGCCCCTGGAGTTGGGCAGAATCTTAGAGATCACCCGGTAGTTTTTTTGTTATTTGATTCTAACCTCGATAATCTTACCGGTCCTGTTCCTCATACACAGGTTATTACTAGATATACTTCTACTAATTCCAGTTTACGTAATGATGTTTCAATTCAACCACTTAAAATGAATAGTGAACATGTTCCAGCATATATTACTGTTGATGTGGATGATACATGTTTTGGATTAGGTGTCGTACTTCAAAAACCTTTAGGAAGTGGAGAATTAACCTTACAATCTGATGATTTTAAAGTTCAGCCAATACTGAATTACAGATATTTAGAATTAGAAGAAGATATAAAACGTATGAGAGAAGCAGTGAAACTTATTTTGAAAATTTCTGAAACTAAAGAATATAAAAATATTATAAAAGAAAGAATTTTTCCTAAGTCAGAAGATATAGAAACAGATGAAAAAATGGACGCTTGGATTAAATCTGTGGTTTGCTCAGCTCACCATTCATCGGGAACATGCAAGATGGGTCCAGTTGATGATGAAATGGCTGTTGTTAATAATGAAGGTAAAGTTTACGGAATAAGTTCATTGAAAGTCATTGATGCTTCAATAATGCCTGATGTTGTAAGCGCAAATACAAATGCAAATGTCATTATGATTGCTGAGAAACTTGCTGACGCTATATTGAATAGTGGGAACTAATCTATTTCACGAAGTTCTTTGATCATGCCTTCAATAGAATCTTTAGCGTCCCCAAATAGCATATTTGTTTTTTCTAAAAAGAATAAATCGTTTTGTACGCCAGAAAACCCTGATGCCATAGACCTTTTTAGTACTATGACAGTTTTTGCTTTATCAACATTTAAAATGGGCATACCATATATTGGAGAATTCTTATCAGATCTAGCGCTAGGATTTGTTACATCATTAGCGCCAACAACTATTGCTACATCAGTTCTATCAAATTCGGAGTTTATTTGATCTAAATCTTTTAATTCATCGTAAGGAACATTTGCTTCAGCTAATAGAACATTCATATGCCCAGGCATTCTTCCTGCTACAGGATGAATAGCATATTTTACAGATATGTCACGATCTTTTAATAAGCTCGCTAATTCATTTATTTGATGTTGAGCTTGGGCTACTGCTAGCCCATACCCGGGTACAAATATGACTGATCCGGCATATGCTAATATCATGGCGGCATCTTCACTAGATAATGATTTCACTGGCCTGTCATCAGAATTGTTGGATGAAGATGTAGTACTTTGTGCGCCAAAACCACCTAACATGACATTCCCTAAAGACCTATTCATAGCCTTTGTCATTATTCTTGTAAGAATTAATCCAGATGCACCAACAAGGGATCCGGCAATGATTAATAATGGATTACCTAATACAAAGCCTGCTCCTGCACCAGCTATTCCTGAATATGAGTTCAGTAACGCTACCACGACTGGCATATCAGCACCACCTATTGGCATTACTATAAGAATTCCAAATAATAAAGATAAAGCGACTAGTGCATATAGATAATATGAAGCATCAGTTGCTGTGATACACAGCATTACTGCAACTGTTAGTATTCCTATAGCAATAATTGAATTTATGACATTTCTTATTGGAATAAGAAATGGTTTGGTAGTAATTATGCCTTGGAGTTTTCCGAATGCTATGAAAGATCCAGTTAGTGTAATTGCTCCAACTATAGTAGCAAAAGCAACTGAAGCTAATATGAAAATTTCGGTATTAGTTTCTTTAGAATAAAGAATTTCATACATGGCTACTAACCCACTTGCAGCTCCACCGAAAGCATTAAATAATGCTACTAATTGCGGCATAGCAGTCATCTTTACATATTTAGCAAGGATAGAGCCGATTGTTCCGCCTATTACTAATCCAGTAATGATCCATTCTATATTTATATCAGTATATTTGAGAGTTGTTGCAATTATGGCGACTAACATGCCAAGTGCCGAAAGCCTATTCCCATTTCTTGCTGTTTTAGGGGAAGATAGTTTCTTTAATCCAATTATAAAAATCGAAGCTGCTATTAGATAAATAAGATTTTCAATATTTGTTGATATGTCTATCATGATATATAGGGTTACTTTTTACTTTTTTTGAACATGGCTAACATTTTGTCAGTTATTAAGAATCCCCCAACCACATTGATAGTGGCTAATGAAATTGCTACAACTGAAAAAATTGTTCCTAAAGTGTTATGAATATTTGAAGCGATTATGATGGCCCCAATAAGCACTATTCCTGATATGGCATTTGATCCAGACATTAAAGGAGTATGTAATGTTGGAGGTACTTTTGTGATCACCTCATATCCTATGAATATCGCCAAAACGAAAATTATTATTAGTGGTATTAGTTCCAAATTATCATTTCTCTAGTCTTGATTTACCATTTTCAAATACTAACATTGCGTCAATTATTTCGTCTGCAAGATCGATATTAAGAGATCCTGTTTCTTTGTCAATTATAAGCTCTAGCAGGGCAAGTATATTTTTAGAATACACTTGTGATGCATCATAAGCCATTTCGGCAGGAAGATTTTTGGGTCCGTGGACCACTACATTATTAATAGTAACTACTTCACCCAGTTTAGTATATTCGCAATTACCTCCAGATGGGGCTGATATATCTATTATTACACTGCCTGGTTTCATTTGTTCGACGGTAGATTTCTCAATTAATATAGGAGCTTTTCTTCCAGGGATAGCAGCAGTAGTTATGATGGCATCTGATTTTATTATGTGTGGTTTTAGAAAGGCTAGTTGTAATTTTTTTGTGTTTTGTGTTTGATCTTTTGCGTAACCACCCTTAGTTTCAAAATCATCAGGTATTTCATCAGATATAAATTTAGCTCCCAAAGATTTGACTTGTTCGCCAGTAGCCATCCTTATATCATAGCCTGTAACGTCTGCTCCTAATCTCTTTGTTGTGGCAATAGCTTGTAACCCAGCTACACCAGCTCCAAGAACAAGAATTGATGCTGGGGGGATAGTTCCGGCGGCTGTCATCATCAAAGGGAGATATTTTTTTAAGGATGTGGCAGCCATTAACCCAGCTCTATATCCGGCTATTGAAGCTTGGGATGAAAGGGCATCTAATTTTTGGGCTCGTGCTATTCGAGGGACTAATTCCATAGCAAAAAGAGAAATGCTTGTCTTCTTACATATTTCAGCAATTGCAGGGTTGGTTTTTATATCACTAATAGTGATTATATTATTATTATTGATTGCATTAGAGTTGGGATTGTAAAAAGCATTTAAGGAAGTGATTATATTCATCTTTGATGATAGTTCAGTAACTACTTCAGCGCCAGAATCGACGTATTCTTGGTTTGAATATCCCGATTTAATGCCGGCATTTTCTTCAACAAATACTTTAATGCCCAATTTGATAATCGTTTTTGCATCTTTTGGAACTATGGAAACACGATTTTCAGACATGTCTTGTTCTTTCTGAATACCTAATGTTGTTTTTCCAGACACGAAATCTCCAAATTTAACATTTTAATATAATGCTTATATATGGTAACAGAGCAAAAAAAAATAAGAATTAGAATGACGAGATAGTTTTTATCAAAAAAATAAATATTAATTGTTTTTCGGCATAGAATATTTGACTAAGGTCGTTTGGTTTTTTCAACATTCCCTTCTATCGAAATGTTAGGGATCCAATTTAAGAATTTAGGTAAATACCAGGCTTTCGGACCTAGGATTTTCATTACACTTGGCACTAAAATTGATCGAACTATAGTGGCATCTATTAATACTGCCGCACCTAATCCGAACCCCATAGATTGAAAAAAGGCTATATCCCCAAGTGCAAAACCGCCAAAAACAGCTACCATAATTAGAGCAGCTCCTGTGATTATGCTTGCCGTTTTACGCAACCCGAAAGCAACTGCTTCGTCAGAAGATTTATTCTCGTCAAAATGCTCTTTAATCCTACTAAGCATGAATACATGATAATCCATAGATAGTCCGAAAAGTATGCTAAACATAAAAAGTGGTAACCAAAACTCAAGTTGATCGACTTGTTCAAATCCAAAAAGGCCAATCAAAAATCCTTTTTGGAAAACTAGCACTAATAATCCGTAGGATGCTCCGACAGACAATAGATTCATGATTATTGAGGCTATTGAAATTGTTATAGACCTGAATGCAAAAAGTAAAAGTATCAAACTTAAACTTAATACTAAGCCTACGACGATAGGGAAATAGTGATCAGTCATTTTGACTGAATCTACAACTTCAGCGGACATTCCTCCAACATATATCTGGTAGTCAGATTCGTCAATTCCTGCAAATGAACCTGGAATTAAATTATCCCGAAGTCTTATTATAGAATTTAACGCTAATTGGTTTTGAGGATCTCCTGGGATTAGTGAATTTAATTCAGCATACTGGATTGAAGGTTCTAAAATGACCGTAGGTTCTAAAAACCCTTCATCTTTTATTAATTCGTCCACTAAGTTTGTAATGGCGTTTGCTATTGCAGGTGATTCTACATTTGCATCTATAACTATGGTAGCGGGGGCATCTGATCCAAACCCGAATTTGTCATCCAATAATTCAAACCCAACTTTGACAGGCACATCATCAGGGAGTACTGATATCCCGCTAGTCCCTTTTTCTAAATCAAAGTAAAAATAAGATAGTGACAACAAAATTACTACAGCAAAACTCATACTTATATAGGGTCTTTTCATAACTTGGGCAGTAATGGTATCCCAAAAACCTTTTTTTGAATCAGTAGATTTTTCTTCGTCCGTCAAAAATTTTAAAGGGAACCCTAATTTACGGAACCCGGAAGCTAATATTATTAATAGCATAACGCCACCAGATACTAATAATAATTGTGGACCTAATTCTTGTGTGAATGCTACAAATAAAAAACCGGCTGAGTATATAATGATTGTTATTTTTCTAGGAACACGGAAACTGTCAACTTTGTCTCCTAGTAATCCCAATAAAGCCGGAAGTAAAGTCACTCCTGCTAGAACTGCTACGAAAACTACTACTATTGCCCCAACTCCAAAAGCTTGGAATGTTTTTTCGGGGATTATGAACATTCCAATAAGAGCCAACACAACAGTTAATCCGCTAAACAGAACAGCGCGCCCAGCAGTACTTCCAGAAGTAACTATTGCATCTAATTTTTCTAATCCTTTCTGCCTTTCTTCCCTATATCTAGATAAAATAAACAGGCAGTAGTCAATTCCTACAGCTAATCCCATCATTGACATTATGTTAGGAACAAAGTCATTTAGAGCTATAACTTGTCCGAGAATTGAAACGACTCCTATCGCAACAAATATTGCCACAATTGCTAATATTACAGGTATGAAAGCAGATGCAACAGAACCAAATACTAGTGCTAAAATGATGATTGCGACCGATATCCCGATTGTTTCTCCCGTTACTAAGTCTTTTTCTGCTAATTCTTGGAATGTATGTTCAATTGATGCTGTTCCTATGAAATAGAATTCGAAATCTTTTTCTGTGTAATTTTCTATCAAATGCATTAGGGGACTTACTAATTCACCTTGTACGAAAGGTGCTGATATCAATATTGTGCTTCCGTCTTGAGAAGAAGTTATTTGATAATCTTCTAATGCGCCTATTGGTTGATCTATTTTAGATTTAGCTACTGCAATTTGGAGTTCTTCAAAAAAATCGGTCACCTTTATTAAATAATATTCAG
>Ga0115002_10006470_pt1 | contig 13481 bp, 7 predicted proteins | sample ArcticOcean_MG_C_8_FD_89576 | JGI IMG/M metagenome (GOLD analysis project Ga0115002, IMG submission 89576) | Marine microbial communities from western Arctic Ocean - ArcticOcean_MG_CB11_86 | ecosystem: Environmental > Aquatic > Marine > Oceanic | place: Arctic Ocean: Canada Basin | collected...
ATTATTTTACTCACACCTTTCGTTGCGGCGTTCGCCCAGGACACAGAAGATGACGAGAATATCTATGACCTCAATCCTTTTGAAATCGATGCTTCAAAGGATACCGGCTATTATTCGGAGAATTCTCTCGCGGGTAGTCGACTCAACACCAGCCTCCGCGACACGCCCGCATCCATCCAGGTCTACACCAGAGAGTTTATCGATGACATCGGCGCGACGAATTTGGAGGATATTCTCAATTATTCAGCGAATGCCTCAGATGGTAGTGGAGATGAAGAAGCTTTTTTTGGAGGCCATTTCGCCGTGCGTGGTTTCGTCAGTTTCCAACCTAGAGTACGTGGATTGCCCAGTACTCGGGCTAGGGACTATTTCAGATCGGAAATGCCCTTCGACACATACAATATAGAGCGGATCGACGAGTCTCGCGGGCCTAATTCCCTGCTCTTCGGCGTTGCCAAAGCGGGCGGTATTCAGAACCAGACAACCAAAAAAGCGTCGGTAGCGGATAACTTCGGCAAGGTAACCTTCCGTACCGACAACGATGGCCTGATTCGCGGGGAGGCTGATTACAATCAAGTGCTAATTGAGGACAAGCTGGCCTTTCGATTGAACGCCTTACACGCGGATGGGGATGGTTGGAGGTTAAATAATTTCAACCGGAAGAATGCCATTCATGGGGCTCTAACGTGGCGTCCGGATGATAAGACCGTTATCCGCTTGGGTTATGAGTCCTTTAGCCAGACTGATATTCCCAGCAACGTCTTCGTGGGATTGGATGATTTGAGGTTCTGGATAGATGCGGGAAAGCCTACTTTCGACCTGTTTTCGGATAATCGCATTTCCATCGCCGGCGCCAACGGAGCGGTAAGCGGTGCAAATCGAAACCAAATTATTCGGGCTGAGGGAGCAACGACTGTGAACAAACGTCTCCGGGTCGCCTTTATTGAAGGCGGAGATCCGTCGTTCGAAGGCACTTTGGTTAATCTCTCCCGGTCGATGACAACGGTGCCGTTCCTGGATAGGGGAGATGGGAATTATACCACCCAGTGGCGACTTGCCCGAGACGAATCGGAGTATCCCTATGACGTGGCCATGGATGGTCCGTCGAATATAAGGCGTCTACACACGGCTGATTTTGCTGCCAGCCTAGAACGTCAGTTGGCCGAGGACCTTTATGTGCAGATGGACTATAACAGATGGAGTTACTACTGGGCCGCGGCGCCTAATAATATATGGGTGCAAATGAGGGGCGATCCCAATGAATTTTTTGTTGGTCATGATGCAACGCCGGCGACCGCGGTTGCTAATCCCAATGCAGGCGGCACGTTAGCGTGGTCGCCGGGGGGCATTGCTAGCGGTCGCCAAGATACGGACCGGGATCAAGAAACCTTGCGCGTGACCTCCATCTACGAATTGGACTTTGCCGAACGCAGCGATGGGGCGCTCTCCAAGCTGGGTCGGCACCGGCTTGCCGGTGGCCTGGAACGACGGATTTACAACTCCTTCCAACCGAATCGTCGCTTGATGTGGCGCGATGCCGCGACGAACCTGCCTGCCTATGATTTGAGTCAGCCTGGTGGAGTCTTGAATCGCGCTGCCAGCCATTCTTACATTGACTTTAACGACCGGAGCACGTGGAAAGGGGCTGACCTTTCCCCCCTTGGTGTCGACGGGACACTCAACGGCGTTTCAGAACGTTTTACCGATCCGACCGATCCCAGTCGCCAGGTCTATGCGGCGTATTCGTTTGACTCCGCGAATCTATATCATGGCGACCAGGAAATCGACACTTTGATGGCTTCCACCCAAAGCTTCTTTTTCGACGAAAAGCTTGTGATCACGGCGGGGTATCGGGAAGACGAAGGGAATAATAAAAGATGGCTGTATGAGAAAAACTCAAACAACACTGATTACGTGCTCTCGGGCGATTACGAGCCCACGAATTACAAGCTGTCTAATTTCACGGCGGGCGCGGTTTTCCATATAGATGACCAGTTCTCGGTATTTTATAATCAAGCGACTAACTTCGATATTCCTAGCCCCGAGAATAGGATTATCGGGTCGCTCACGGATACGCCGATTGGACAAATGGGATGGCCGGGAGAAGGCAAAGGCCAGGACTACGGGGTCATGGCGGACTTCTTCGACGACAGAATCAATATTCGCGCGACCCGCTACACTTCAACGCAGGGTAACGCTTTCAAATCCGGTAGCGCTCTCGATAGTTGGCTCCACGATCCGACAATAATGTGGTGGGACGATATTGGGTTTGGTCTGCCGGACGATCCTCCCGGGCCGCGCCGGTTCCAGGACTACGTTAACCGTATGGTGTATGCCGCAGAAAGCAATGGTTACGAATTTCAGATGGTGGCCAATCTCACAGATAACTGGCGCGCCATTCTCAATTATTCTTACACGTATAAAATGCAGAAGGATGTCGGTATCCTAGAGAACCAATGGTTAAATGAAACGCTCGAATGGATGAAGCGTACGATTCAAACATGGGACACCTCAACGATGACTCAAGCGTGGGAAGATGCCGGAATCATTCAGACCAACGATATTAATGAGTTTGAGCTCAGCGACGGACGTACGGGCGCGGAGATAATCGAACGAATGACAGATTGGCAGGCTGATAATTTAGAGCCCGGCAATCCGATCGGTATTCGCAGAAACAAGTTCAACTTCTTTACGAACTACACGTTCACCGAGGGTCCTTTGCAGGGTTACTCCATTGGAGGAGGCTACCGACATCAGAGCCCTAACGCCCTGCACTGGGCAGACGATTCCAGCGGCAATCGAACGAGATTCTGGGGCGAATCGACCGGCTATGCCGACGCGATGATCCGCTACCGGACTCGAATGCATATCTGGGGAAAGGATGTTATGGCGTCGTATCAGATAAACGTGCAGAACCTCCTTGACGATCACGATCCGATAATCGGTAGGCATTGGAGGAACGACAGTACGAAACCTGCGGACCGGCTTTACTTCGTTCAACCACGCAACGTCCAGGTTACCGCGACCTTCAGTTTCTAACAATCGCATTGGATGCTATCGCTAGGCCTTTGGCTTAGTTTGTTTAGTGTTTAGTGTTTAGTGAAATCGGTAGTTTCATTTAAGCTCCTCGCGGAAGGATCCGCGAGGAGTTGCATTCTTGTTTATAATATTCCTTTCAACTTAGCCAAGAAAGGAAATGAATTGTGTCAAAGGTATACTACATTGGAGATTGGGCGGTTCAAATTGGGCCGGTTTACGCAGAGACCTCATTCAATCATGCGCCCAAGGGGCTCGACATAATTAACTACGGCAAATGGCTGGTCAAAGGGGTGGAGTCCAGCGGACGGCATGAGATTGTGAGTGTCCCCACCTGGGACTTCTACAATCTGCCACCAGGAGAGTTTGAGAAGGTACTGGAAGAATACGACATCATCGTCTTCTCCGATGTAGAGGCCAAAAACTTTCAGCTACATCCGCAATTCTTCAACCGTCATCTATTTGGCACCAAGGTTCTGACCTTTCCCGACCGAGTTAGGCTGACGGTGGAGGCAGTGAAGCGTGGCACTCATTGTATGTTTTTGGGCGGCTGGCTGAGTTTCAACGGTGAGATGGGAAAAGGTGGCTGGGGCCGCACTCAGCTGCGCGAAGTGTTGCCCTGCGAATGCCTCGAGGTGGAGGACTTGCGTGAAAGTACGGAAGGGTTCACGGCAAAAGCGACCGCTGCCGATCATCCTTTGCTTAAGGGAATCGACCTGACCAGTATGCCCCCGATCCTAGGCTTCAATCGCGTGAAGCCCCTTGAAGGCTGCGAGGTAGTCGCCGAATGGTCCGGCAATGGCGAACCAGCACTCTGTGCCGGCCAGTTTGGCGAAGGCCGCGTTCTGGCATACACATCTGACCCCGCCCCTCATTGGGGATGCAACTTTGTCTTCTGGGAACACTACGCAAGGTTCTGGACAAATGCCTGCGACTGGCTCTCGGATGAATCAATTTAAACATCGGACAACGCGCTGGACGGTATGGCATACTGCCGCCTGTGAGCGCGGTCGTTCGCTTTGAAAGGAAAACAGCATGAATAGATACTCAACTAGCGCATTTGTCAGGATAGTCGGAGCCGGTCTCTACTTCCTGGCCGCCACAGCAGCCGCAGAACTGAGAAACTCGGAAAACAGCTTTGGCATTATTCCGATGCCTTTCTCTATAGAATCAAAGAAGGAGAGTCCATTCGAGATCACTGGTTACACCTCGATTGTTTATCAGGGCGAAAAAAGCAAGGCCTGTGCGGAATATCTCCGAAGCCGGATTGCTGCGGCAACGGGATTGAAACTGGCGGTCCAGGAATCCGGCGCGTTGAATGCGATCATTCTTAGGATCGCTCCAGATATCGTCGAGTTTCACGAACACGATGCGTATTCCTTCAAAAGCAGCAAAGACAACGTCACGATTACGGGGAAGAGTGATCCTGGCCTGTTCTATGGCGTGCAGACGCTGCTCCAGCTGCTGCCGCCCGCAGTCTACGGCGATACAATCCAGGCCGGGCTTGAACTGAAGGTTCCCGCGGTCAGCATCAACGACAAGCCGTCCATGGATCGCATCCGCGGCCTGCATGTGGACCTTGCCCGCCATTTCCGTACCAAAGAGGAGCTGTTCAAGATCATCGACAGTATGGCAATGCACAAGCTCAACATGCTGCACATCCATCTGACCGACACTCAGGGCTGGCGGGTTGAGATCAAGGCCTATCCCAAGCTGACGACGGTCGGCGCAATCGGCAACAAAACGGATCCTAATGCGCCTGCTAAATTTCTGACGCAGGAAGAGGTTAAGGAGATTAGCGCCTATGCCAGGAGCCGTTATATCTCGATTATTCCCGAGATTTCCATGCCCGGGCATATGGGCGCCGCCATCAGGGCCTATCCTGAATTAAACCACCCGAAGGACGTGAAGAATTTGGGGTTCGCGATTCGCGGCGATGCCATGGCGCGCGACTTCGTAAAAACGGTACTGACTGAGATCAATGACCTGTTTGACCCTGTGTACATCCACCTCGGCGTTGACGAGGTGAATTTCGGAGCCAAAGCGGAGCTGTACACGGAGGCCGAGCTAGTCGATTTTATCAAAGAAATCACGACATTTATCAAAGAAGAACTGAAGAAAACACCGATTGTGTGGGACGACATTTTTATGCACGGACTCCATGACAAAGATGTGGTGGTGCAGTGGTGGCGATACGATAGAAAATACTGGTGGAGGAATCTCAAAAATACGGTCGATGAAGAACTAAACCAGAGGCAGCAGCCCTTTATCTTTTCCCCGGCTTACTGGACCTATTTCGATATGCCCAACGTGGCGCCGAAAGAAGGCCATCCCGGATGGGCCAAGCCTATCTCAACTGCAGAAGTCTATAACTGGGATCCCTTTGAAGATATGTTCGAGGTGAATGAACATACCCGCGATTTGGCTCTCGGCGCGATTGCCTTTACCTGGAGTGAGCGAATCAAGACCATGAAGGATTTCGGCGACCGCACCTATCCGCGTCTTGCCGGCTTCTCCGAACGCCTCTGGAGCGGAGGAAAGAGCGAGAATCCATTAGTTTTAGCCTGGCCAGACTATCGCGACAAGGTGCTGATTCCCTTTCAGCTCGACCGTTACGACGCATTGGGCGTCTGGTACTGGAGTAAGGACAAACCTGAGCTGTTGCTGAATCTGCCAGACGCGCGCAAGCGGCTCTAGTGTGGTTTAAACAGAGCGATAATAAAACCACGAAAGGACACCGTGATCAAGATACTCACCACCACACCGGCGCTCATTATCGCAAGCTTACTGGCGACTTCCTTCACGGCCTCGTCAGAAGAGAACAGCCTCACTCCTTACACCAATGCCTCCGAGGTCCCGCAAACTGTTGTTGACCTCTGGAAAGACTACGACCCACGCAAGGAAGATCTCGAGGTCAAGACCCACATGGAATGGAAGCAGGATGGCGTTGTCTCCCGGCTCATTAGTTTTAAGGTGGGCACGTTCAAAGGCAGCGATTCCCGCATTGCCGCTTACTACTGTTTTCCGGACAACGGCGAAAAAAATCCCGCCTTTGTTTGGAGCCATGGCGGCGCCCAGCGAGCCCACCGCAACCGCGGCCATGGCTTTGCCACCCAGGGCTTTGCCACCGTGGACATCAACTGGCTGGGACGCCCGCTCGAAGCGGACCTCGACCCTGACAACACGTGGGGAACGGACTGGGGCAAAATCGACCCAACCCATGGAGGGAACTTTTACCCCAAGGCCCTACGCAATGATTGGAAGAGCAGCTTCCACCCGGATGAGCACAGTGTGGATCCCATCATGAGTCCGCGTAACTCGAACTATTTCATACTCTCCGTTGCAGGACGCCGCGCGCTCACCTTCCTTGAGCGGCAGCCTGAGGTTGACCCCGACAAACTCGGCTTCGCCGGCTTTTCCATGGGTGGCACCATCACCTCGATGACGGCCATCGACAAGCGCCTCAAGGCAGTTGCTCCCTTTGTCGGGGGCACGGCCAACCGCTATCAGAACTACCCCGGCATGAACTCAGGAGGTGTCATCGCGGGAAGTGACATCGACGATATCGGAGATTTGAGTCTCTTCAAAAACACCATCGACCCTGGCGCCTACTGGAAGCACGTCTCCGTACCTGTCATGTTCATCACCTCGTCCAATGACCAACACGCCACCCTGGACCGTATCTACCAGTCCATGGACTTGCTACCTCATGACAACTGGCGTGTTACCTGCAACATGCATGACCAACACCGTCCGGGACTTGAGCAGTGGGTCATGCTTGACCATTGGTTCAAGCAATACCTCGCCGGTGTTGAGCAGCACATCCCTGCCACACCACCTTCTACTTTCAAAATCGAGAATAACACCGCACACTTTACCGTTACTCCCGCCCAGCAGGAGCGCCTCGTGGACGTTGAGATCTACTACAGCTACGCACCCAATACGATTACCCGCTTCTGGAAAAAAGCCGAGGCCACCAAAGAGGCGAACACTTGGAAAGCCGAGTTGCTGGTGCACGCCAAGCTTCCACTCTACACCTTCGCCCTTTGTCGCTATACCCTGCCCGAGGAGAGCAGAGCCTTTATGGAATCCAAAAAAAACCTCTCAATCCAGGCTACTGCATTGGCAGGTAGAACCAAGACCTTTACATTGAACTCTTACGAACACACCCACATCCCCCGGGACATTGACCTGACTACCTTCGACAATCTGCCAAAATCAGGCCTCATCGATGACTTCTCCAATGGCATGGCCAACTGGAGCAGCCGTGATCAAGCCAGTTTTAAAACCTACAAATTCCAAGACCCTGAGCTCGACACAACCCCAGGTAACAAACTCGCTATATCCCTGGATCTCAAGAAAGGAAAAGAACTCCTCATCAGCCTGGATATCGATGGCAGATACAACGCCCCCGACAAAGAGATCGGTAAATTTCATTATGAACGCAAAGTCAGCGGCAATGGGCCTCAGACCATCCTGCTCGAAGCCGGGGACTTTAAAAAGGAGCCAACCAATAGCAACGACAAACCCCTTGAGTGGTCAAAAATATCGACCTTCACCATCACCCTCATTGACGACAAAACCAAACAGAAAATCAAACTCGCCAGTCCGGGAGGCGCCGAGATTCTCAAACGCATTGAGCTGGTAAAAAGTAGCAAAACATCATGAAACGACGAAATGTGATTCAATTGATTTGTGCTACAGGAATTGCAGCAGCCATTCCGCTTTCTGCTTCCGCAAAAGACGGGACCCGTAACCCGAATATCGTTGTGATTCTTGCCGATGATATGGGGTATGGCGATGCCGGTTGTTATAACGCAAACTCAAAAGTCCCAACGCCACACCTTGATCAAATGGCAGGTGAGGGGATGCGCTTTACCGATGCGCATACGCCGTCCGCGGTCTGTTCGCCGACGCGATATGGATTGCTAACCGGGCGTTATGCCTGGCGGACGGAATTGAAAAAGGGAGTGCTTGGGGCGTGGGACCGGCCGCTGATAGAGAAAGATCGGTTGACGCTGGCATCGATGCTCAGCCAGCACGACTATCACACCGCATGCATCGGTAAATGGCATCTGGGGTGGGAGTGGAAGACGGCTGACGGCAGAGCGCTGCAGATCGGTCAGGTCAAACATGAATTGCGTGTAAAGCTGGCCAAAGCGGTGGATTACACGCTACCTCTCGGCGGAGGAGCTTCCAGTGCAGGTTTCGATTACTACTTTGGCGACGATGTGGTTAATCAACCGCCCTACGTGTGGATTGAAAACAATCAATGCATGACACAACCGACAGAGCCCTTGCTTGAGTCAATCCGGCATGGATCGTCAAATGGGCCTGCCACACCTGGCTGGGATCAGACCAACGTTTTGCCACGCATTACCCAAAGAGCGCTGCAATACATTCAAGAGCGCGGTAAGGAGAAAGACACGCCCTTTCTCCTATACTTCCCATTGACTGCGCCGCATGTGCCGGTGATGCCCAGCACACCCTATATTGGAAAGTCAGTCTTTGGCCCTTATGGAGACTTTGTGCATCAGGTCGACGACATTGTCGGGCAAATTATCCATGCGCTGGACCGGAACGGGTTTGCGGAAAACACGCTTGTGATTTTCACATCAGACAACGGATCATTCGCTACTCCCAAAATGGGACATTCACCAAACGGTGAGCTACGCGGAAGGAAGACACAAATCTTCGAAGGTGGCCATCGCGTACCCTTTCTTGTTCGCTGGTTGGGAACAATCGACGGTGGCTCAGTCAATCATCAACTGGTAGGGGTCCATGATGTCATGGCGACGGTCGCGGCGATCGTTGGTCATGAACTGCCGGCTGATGCCGCGGAGGACTCCGTCAACCTTATGCCAACCCTGTTGAACGCATCGAGGTCTGTACGCCAGGACTTGGTGCACCATTCCCGCAGCGGTGAATTCGCGATCCGCGACGGTGATTGGAAGCTGATCACTGATAGCAAGAGAAAACCCGTGCTCCTGTTCAATGTCGGTAACGATCTCGCTGAAACAAATAGCCTGTACGACCAACATCCGGAAGTCGTCAAACGTCTTGCCGACAAACTGGAAAAGCAATGCCAATCAGGCAGGAGCGTTAAGCCTGATCGGTAAGCCAACCGTCAGAATTGCGAACCAAGAGGGCAAAGACAGCCAGCACAGCATAGATAACAATCGGAGAAATAAGTGACTATGAATCAAAACAACTTCATGAAATTCGTCAGAATAGCGGGATCAATCCTTCCCAAATTCGCCTTCACCATAGCCTTGCTTTCTTTACCCGCGGCTGCCCTGCAAGACAGCACCACCAAGCTCCGAGTTGTAGCGTATAACGTTGCTTGCGGCCAATGGGCAACACCCGAGCAAATCGCCGAGCTTCTCAAGCCCCTGAAAGTCGATATCGTATTGCTTAGTGAGGTTCCCAAGGCTAATCGAGGAAAAGACGTCAAGAATTGGTCGCATCGCTTAGCGGAAGCACTCGAGCTGGGTCACGTACATGTAGGAACGGTTTCATCCGCGAATCACAAAGCTCCCAAGTGGGGCGATGTAACAGGTAATTACGGCGGCAAGTTTAAGTCCATTCTAAGCCGAACCCCTCTGTCGGAGGGCAGGGATATCCCGGTGGAAGGGAGTGGATGGAAACGTGCCAGCGCAGTTCGTGTAGAGACTGAAATCGGTGGCAGGAAGTTCGCGCTCTACTCTCTGCACTTGCCGGGATACGCGCACCACAAGAGCCAGCCTACCTCATCCGATGCCTGGGAGGGTTCGAAACACAAAAATCTGGCGGAGCACATCAATGCGGAAGATGCCTCATATGAAGTCATTGTCGGGGGAGATTTCAATGAATGGACGGATAGCGTTGTCATGCGTGGCCTGTTGAAAACCTGCAAACTCGAGAACGCGAGCACATCGCAGTCGATCGATCACATCCTGTACAGCACGGCGAGGCCGATTAAGCTTCTTGAAGCCCAGAGGGATTGGGGCCCAAAGAACCAGAACGATCAGAATATAAAAGCCGAGGGTTGCCTTTCCGACCATCCCTGGGTCTATGCCGAGTTCGAGATGCCTGCCGACACCGGCTCTTTTTAACCTAAATAAAAAAGATAAACACATGAAGAATTTGTTAATGAAAGCCGCTTTATGCGGCGCAACGACGTTCCTGACCTTGAGTGCATCCGCGGCAGAGAACCGCCCCAACATTGTGCTCATCATGTGCGACGACCTTGGATACGGGGAGGTGCAGTGCCTGAACCCGGAAAACGGCAAGATCAAAACCCCCTGCATCGACAAGGTCGCCAGCCAGGGCATGATCTTTACCGATGCGCATTCAGGATCGTCGGTCTGCACACCCACGCGTTACGGGCTCCTGACTGGCCGCTACAGCTGGCGCACACGGCTGCAGTATGGAGTGGTGAGCGGATTCGTTCCCAGCCTGATCGCACCGGACCGCCTCACCGTGGCGGGTTTACTCAAGAAACAAGGCTACGCCACAGGGATCATCGGCAAATGGCATCTTGATTTCCAGTATCAGGATCCCAAGACAGGCAAGTTTATACCCAAGCAATCGGGATGGAGGGCCATGAGGGCATATCGCGCTCCCATCGGAACCACCATTCTCGATGGCCCTACCACGCGTGGTTTTGACTACTTTCATGGCAACCATGACGCAAGCAGCCAGGATACCATCATCGAAAACGGCAAGGTCATCGAGCACCAGGATCCGATTCGCTGCCTGCCTCGCCTGACCGAAAAATCAGTGGCCTACATCGAGGAGCGTGCCAAGTCGCCCGATCAGCCGTTCTTTCTCTACGTGCCACTCGGCTCACCGCACAATCCCATTCTGCCCACCAAAGAGTGGCAGGGCAAAAGCGGCCTAGGAGCCCATGCCGACTTTGTCATGCAGACGGATGCCACCGTCGGAGCCATCGCGGACGCGTTGGAAAAGAATGGTTTCGCAGATAACACCTTGTTGATCTTCACCAGCGACAATGGCACCGCGAAGGGCGCTGATATTCCCGGCCTGCGCAAACAAGGCCACCACGTCAGCGCCCATTTCCGGGGATCGAAGGCCGACATCTGGGATGGAGGGCATCGGATTCCGTTCATCGTCCGCTGGCCGGGTAAGACCGAAGCAGGCTCCAGCAGCGACCAGCTCATCACCCTGGTGGACTTCTTTGCCACGGCTTCGGACATCACTGGAGAAAAAGCCCCAGATATGGCCGAAGACAGCGTGAGTTTCCTGCCGGCCCTCTCGGGTCAGCCCATCAAATCCACTCGTAAGGGCGTGATTCACCATTCGATTTCCGGCCACTTTGCCTATCGTCAGGGGAAATGGAAACTGCTTCTCGCCAAAGCCTCCGGGGGGTGGTCAAGCCCCACGGAAGGCCAGGCCGACGCCGATGCGCCACGGGCGCAGCTCTACGACATGGAAAAAGACCCAAGCGAACAGAACAACCTCTACCTCGCCAATCCCGAGATCGCCGAGCGGTTACTCGCCGACTTGACTTCAGACATTCAGCGCGGCCGCAGCACGGATGGCCCAGAGGCGCAGAATGATGTCGCTGACATTAGGCTCTGGAAGAACGCGCCAAATGCTGATGTGAAACGTTAGCATAGGGAATATTGGATATGATGAAAAAAACATTTTGCACGATTAAATCTATAGGAATACTATTCGCTCTTGGGCCGGTGTTTGTAACCTCCCTGCACGCACAAACCGAAGAGTCCAGCGTGACGGTCATGTCTTACAATATACATCGCGGCGGAACGATGCTCGGGCAACCCTTGTCCCAAACGGTCAAGGTGATTCAGGAGGCAAAGGCAGATGTTGTCGGCGTTCAGGAATTGCAGTCCCCTAGCGGTGTTAATGCGAAGAAGTTGGCGCAGTTGCTGGGTTGGAATTACTACAAGGACCATTGGAGCTGCATCTTGACGCGTTTTGAGATTGTCGATCGCCGCGATGGTGGCATCAAAATCAGGCTGACTTCGGACCAGGAAGCCTACGTCTTCAGCCTGCACCTACCATCCGGCCCCTATCAACCATACCAGCTTTTGAGCATCCGGCCAACATGGCACAAGAACTGGAATAATCCCTTCATCAAAACAGAAGCCGAGGCGATTGTCGGCGCAAGAAAGGCGCGCGGTGGAGAAATCTCAAGCCTTCTCAGGCAGATCCGTTCCCTTCCCGACAAAGAGGCTCCTGTTTTTGTGGTAGGGGATTTCAACGAACCATCACACTTAGACTGGACCGAAAAAGCTGCCAAGTCCGGTCGCCATCCTCTCAAGGTGGCATACCCGACTTCCCAGGAGATGGCCAAAGCAGGCTTTGACGATGCCTGGCGCACGATCTATCCCGACGAGATGAAAAAGCCGGGCTTCACCTGGTCGCCTCTGACGAAGGCCGATGACCCCAAGGATCACCACGACCGCATTGATTTTGTATATTTCAGGGGAAAGGACATAGAGGTAACCGACGTAAAGATCGTAGGGGAAAACAAAGAGAATGCAGACATTGCTGTTACGCCCTATCCATCTGACCACCGCGCAGTGGTTGCGACGTTCACGCTACCCAGTACTCCAACATTGAAAAAGACAGCTGCTAACAAGCCGGTTGCAGGCGAGGGCAAATAGCCGCGCCTGATCCGCAACCGTTCGGTCTCAAAAAAAGGAAAACGATATGATATACGAAAGATTTTCACATAGAACCCACATGACGGTTTTATCAGCATTTGTTTGGGCCAGCATCGCCGTCCCGCTAATGGCCGTTGAGAAACCCAGCGCCAAACCAAATATCCTGTTCATCATGGTGGATGACCTGGGCAAGGATTGGATCAGCTGCTACGGCGCAGAGGATATCACGACCCCGAACATCGATGCGCTCGCTAACGGGGGAATGAAGTTTCATAACGCTTACTCGATGCCGTCATGCACCCCTTCGCGCGCGACCCTTCTGACCGGCAAATACCCCTGGCGCAACGGCTATGTCAATCACTGGGACGTTCCGCGTTGGGGAGTGGCCTACTTTGACTGGAAAAAGAAGGAAAACACCACCTTTGCTCGCCTGATGAAAGAACTTGGCTACGCCACATGCGCGGCAGGCAAGTGGCAGATCAATGACTTTCGGATCGAACCGCAGGCCATGAAGAAGCACGGGTTCGATGACTGGGCAATGTGGACGGGCTTCGAGACGGGCAACGAGGTGAGCGCTGAACGCTATCAGGACGCTTACATCAACACGCCCACTGATGGAAGCCGGACCTATGCCGGCGAGTTTGGCCCCGACATATACACCGACCACCTGATCAACTTCATGCGCCAGCACAAAGATGAACCCATGTGCCTCTATTACCCGATGGCACTCGCGCATCCTCCGCAGGTTTCCACCCCTGATGAGCCCGACGCAAAGATCCACATCGATAAGCACAAGGCCATGGTGCGCTA
>Ga0115002_10006471_pt1 | contig 13480 bp, 17 predicted proteins | sample ArcticOcean_MG_C_8_FD_89576 | JGI IMG/M metagenome (GOLD analysis project Ga0115002, IMG submission 89576) | Marine microbial communities from western Arctic Ocean - ArcticOcean_MG_CB11_86 | ecosystem: Environmental > Aquatic > Marine > Oceanic | place: Arctic Ocean: Canada Basin | collected...
GAGCTCCAACGAGGAGTCCGACATCACACGCGCCGCCCTCTCAAACTCATCCCGTTTGAACGCGGACGCATACGTCATGGCGACAGAAAACCCGTCCCGTTCCCAATTCTTCCGCGCCGACTCCATCTGAGACTCGATAGGCGAAACAACGCCGATACGCCGGTTTGCGGCTACCGCACCCGCTATCCCGGCAAGAAGACGTCCCGGATAAAGAACCGGCGCGCCACAATCGATATCCGGGAAGTCTCCGGCGCAACACACTGCTATAGCCCCTGCCCCGCGCTCAACCATCGCGCGTAGACCCATCGGCCAGGATCGTCTGAATCGGGTATGACGATGGACGTGCGGCAAGCGCATCGATCTCATCCAGCGACAGCCCATCCAGCGCCCCCACCAGTTGGACATCGACCTCGGACTCGGGGCCACCAAACGCCACCTGAAACGCATCAACGAACTCCGCGTTGGGTCCCTGGTCCGTCGTCACAAGCCCGATCATCGCCCTCAATTCACGGTCGCACAAGTCGCCAAATCAAAACCACCGCCACAGCGATATTACCGGGCGGCGGTTTCATATTTAGCGTTATGTACAGCGCCTAATTAGCTTTACGGCCTGTACTGGTCGATACCTTCAGTGACCGGCGCAGGACCGCTCGGTAGGATCGCCGTCTTCGCTCGGTCCGCTCCCACCACCAGGATGTAACAGTCGTCTGCCGAGTCCATCACCGGGAACTCGATCTCGAGCCGCTGCTCCTCGGACAAGTTCTCCAGCCACTTCCACTTCTCCGCCACCCGGGCCTCGCCCTCAAGCGGCATGTACTGGATCATCTTGCCGAGCGAATGGTTGGCGTTTTGCTGGATGAACTCTTTGGCGGCCTGCTTGGTGAACTCTTGCTTGCCGACAGGTCCGGCGACGTCCGGCGGCATCAGGATCAGGCGCTGGGTGTGGCCCTTTTCCTGGATGCTCTTGGTTCCGAACACACAGCCGTAGGCGAGGTTCTTCAGGAGTCCCTCTGCGGTCGTGTTGCCCTGGTCCTGTTGATCAAGTTCGCCGTCCGTAATGAAGAGGCTTACTGTGCTCTCGTTACGATCGAATCCCTGGTCCACGTGGAAGGGATCCCACGGGCTCATCTCTTCGTTCTCGGCGATGCACTGTATGAACTTTCGGGTTGTCCCAATCGTGTCCATGTCCATCTTGCCCGGGTACCAGTAGCCGATATTCCGGAAGCACATCGCAAAGGCGCGCCCGACGACCGTGTTGACCTGGTTGTCACGTCCGGGTCCGATCGCCGACTTTGCGTTAAAGCCAAGTTCGTCGATTATCGGACCATTCACGATCAGAAACGGCGCTTGCGGGCTGGTGGACATGAGCAGCGACTTGCCGCCGTCCGCCTGGATATTTGAGATCGCTTTGACGGCTGCGATCACCACCGGAAGGTGCTCCGGCTTCGCGCCGGCCATCACGGAGTTGATGGCGATCTTTTCGACAGTCGCGATGCCAAAACCCGGGGGCATGTCGCAAACGACGTAGTCCGGCGGGAGGTTCGTGCCGGTAAGCATCTCCGCCACGGCTTCTTTAGTCGCCGGGAACAAGGGCAAGCCGTCGCCGAGGTCCTCGCTGATCAGGTCGTCATTCATCGCCAGTACGGCTTCGTACTTGTCTCCGGCCTCGTAGGAGCGACCACCGACCGTGTCGATGTCGGATACCCGGGCATCCATATCTGAGGTCAGTTGCCCGATCAGCTCATCAATTACATCCGCCGTCTGGCTTCGGCACAGGTCGTGCTCAAGATTTCGGTAGATTCGCGGCACCACCACCCACTGGAGGGAAGGCATGCCAAAGGCCCGTGTACTCGCAACAGCGTCCTCAACGAAGCGGCCGGATACGATCGGAACGGCGGGGACGCCGGTCTTCTCGATTTCAATCATGTCGTAGCACATCCACGACGCGCAGGTCCCTCAGTCAGCAGTGGCGCCGATAACGACGTCACTCTCCTCTGCACACTTCTGCCGGATGTGCTCCGGGGCCGGGTAGTTGTTCCCGTTGTAGAAGTTGACGGTCACGTTCTTAAAGCGCTGCTTGATCAGATCGGCAGCGGTGTTAAGCGCAACGTCGCCGCCGTGTGTGCCGCTCCAGAGCAAGCCGACGGTCAACCCGTCCAGGCTCTTCGGGCGCGGGCTGGTCGTAAACGAGTTAACGACGCCTCGCTGCTCCGCTACGGGGTTCTGAACCTCAAGCGTGTACATAAAGAGAACCTCTCCGTCCTAGTCGCCAGATCGCCCGGTCCCATACCGGGCCGGTTGTGGCCGGAATCCTAGCGGATTCGAGGCATTAATGGGCGTCCACAATAACCGACACCACATCCCGCGCCGGCTTGTATACGGAGCAATATGCCGGCGACCGGTCTAACGTGGCAGACGAGCGGCACACTCACCCCCCGGGCATTCAACGAACGCCATCGACTTCAGGAGGACCGTCTAAAAAGCGGTAATCGTTGATGCGCCATTGCTCACCTTGCTCGATGAGCTGGAACGCAGCGGACCAGTCTTCCCTGGTCGGCGTCGTAAATCGGACGCTGATCTCGGCGGTCTCGTTGTCAATATCGGTCGACCACAACCTGGTCGTGTCGTGAAGATCCAATCCCCGACCACCACACGTCTCCACGAACTCGGTAAAGATCTCCCGCTGGCGGAGATCGGCGTGAAACAGCGAGTAAGCGGTGTCGAAGTCGTTCATTTCAACCGAGGCGACGAAAGCCTTGACGGTAGACAGCCGAGCTGAAGTACGGGTCAGCATGTACCCCACCGTCAGAAGAGCCACCAGCGCGGCGCTAACCAGCCCAACGGCGACCAACCGGCGCTTGCCCATCTCTCTTCTCATCATGTCCCCCTGATCTGGGCCGGTTGTGGCCGGAATCCTAGCGGAACTTGCGCGTACGCGTGTGAGCGGCGCTCTCAAACCAATCTGCGATGTCCAGTAGATGTCACAAATGATCACTGATCGCAGTGGTGCTGCCCCCCTCTCGGCCCGCCAGTGTGCTTCGTGAGCCGTCCACCAGCGCCCTCGCCTCAAGTGGTCTTGACCTGTTCGCCCTCCCGATCTCCAGCGCTTCATTGATCAGAGCCACCGCCCGCTCCAGGTCTCCCTCTCCATAGGCGATGTGGAACCCGTACCCGCCGATCAACCAGCCGTATTCCAGCGAGCCGCTTTCCATCAGCTCAAGGGCCTCTCTTTGGTGCTGTCCAACGGCGTTTGCCATCCCCATCGCCATCCGTGCGATGCGAGGGCTACCGCCGATGCCCGGTCGCCCAACTGGAGGTAGAGATCAAATGCCTCGTTCATCTCCTGGAACCCGGGCGATTGCGATGCATATGTGGACATCGTCGCAAGTCTGGCAAACCCGGCCACATCGAGGCCCCTGGCCCGTGACCGCATCGTGTTTTCAGACTCGGCCGAACCCTGGCGGTCCAGTGCTGCGATCACCACCTCGAAATGCCGTAACGCGTCGGCCCAAGCCGATGTACTCATCCCGTGATCACCGGCTCGCAGCGCGTAAACTGCGAGTCGTTCCGGGTCGGCGAGAGTGCCGGCCCGCTCAAGGTGATGGGCCAGCTCGGCGTCGTTGAAATCGGAAGGCGTTTCCCCTATCGGCTCCAGGGCGTCCGCCAGTCTGAGGTGGCCGGTGGCGCGTTCCATCGGCGACTGCCGTTCCACAAACGCTGCCTGAGTGAGGGGGTGTGCAAACCCGATGCGGTCTACCGGAGATTCGCGCTCTTCAATCAATCCGGCGGCGGCTCCATCGCTTATGGCCGATTGAACAATCGAAGTCAGGCCTTGTGGAACTACCTGGGTTAACAGTTCCACTTCGAACTCTGCGCCTATCAAAGACGCCACTTCTAGAACATGACGGTATCGGATGAGAGCGACCGCAGGCGCGCCTCCAGAATGTCCTGGACGCTTTCCGGAACAGGAACCCGTAGGGCGTTCAGGTCTTCGATATTCCCGGCATCCATGAAGCCATGGGAGATCAGATGTTCAACCAGTTCCCGAACGAAGAACGGGTTGCCGCCGGTGTGAGCGTGAACATAGTCGATGACCGCCGGGTGCCCGGGCTGGCGTGTCCGGTTCTCCACCAGCCGAGCAACGCCATCTTTCGCCAACCCGGACAGCGCAATGCGGCGATGACCACGGCGGTGAGCCAACTCGGCCAACGTCCGTCGAAGTTGTCCAGCGTCGTTAGCTTCTCCGTCCCGGATGGTCACCGCCATTAATATCTGACCATGATCGAGCGATTTGGACAGGTGTCGGACCATATCCAGTGTCCCGGAGTCCGCCCATTGCATGTCGTCGATCGCCAGAACGATCGGATTTACCGCGGCGCTATCCGACAGGAATCGGGCGACGGCGTCAAAGATTCCGAACCGAATTGCGTGAAGTTCGTGGTCGTTGGACGGTCTTCCACGCCCCGGCGATGCGGAGTCCGGCATCAGTTCCGATACGAGTTCGGTCCCGGCCTTCGAGATGTCGCCAGGACCGCCCTTTTTATGATGGTCGGTTAGCGATCGAATCACCTGTTTCAGCGGCCAGAAACCGGGCGCGCCATCGTCAAGTGTGGCGCGACCACCGGCCACTACGAAACCGCGACTCGCTACAATATCGGTTATTTGATCTACAAAGCTGGTCTTGCCGACCCCCGCTTCACCCGAGACAACAAGAATCCGGGGATTACCGGCGGCGGCCAGAGTCAGATCCTCAAGGGCTGCGTCGAGCTCTTCCGATCGTCCAACGAACCCTCGCCCGAAGGATGTCGACGGCGGCGCCCCGTCCCCAATCGAATCAGACTTTGCGCGAACGTACCGGACTCGGCCACGATCAATCCGTACGTCGTATCCGTTGGCCCCGAGCCAGGCGATATCTCGTCTGAGGGTCCGGGCGCTCACACCAAGTTCGGCGGCAAACCCAGATAGTTGCGGCGGCGCGGCCAACGGGCAACTCCAGAATTCTTGTTCGCCTCGGGGTCATGTCGTGAAAATCGCCTCACAGACCGCGTTCGGGCCCGTCCACATCCGGGGGCATTGGTCAATCAACTACGTCGGGATGATACAGGCGTGGCCCTACCTGACAATTACACATTGCGGGCGTTGAAGCATTCGTCGACAAGCACACCGGTGACGACCTTTATCCGATCATTCCACGAGGTCATCTCCACCATCCGTTCCGCCGTGTAATCGCCCCATTTCGTGGTTCCCGGATCAGGTCGGCCGCCGAGGACCATAGTCGATATGCCTGAAACCAGGATCACCCCGCAACACATCGGACATGGCTCGAAGGTGGAATACAGCGTCGCTCCTGCCAGGATGCGCGGCTTGAGTGCGTACTCCTGCCACGACTCTTGAGTGGAGCCTGCAGCGCTGGCGGCTGCGTAATTTCGGATAGCGACCGTCTCGGCGTGGGCCGTCGGGTCATGTTCGGTGTTCTCAAGATTCCGGCCGACCGCAATGATCTCACCGTCCATGACGATCACCGATCCGACGCCCTGATTTCCCTCAGTTGCAGAGATCGCAGCTTCGGCCAACGCGGCACACATAAACCGTTCGTGCGTTTCCCAATATGCCATCCGTCCCTCTTTCAAGCCGATTCGATGATCTTCCAGAACAATCCCGGGCTGCGTCACGAAGCCACTCCATGAGCAGCCCTTAATCCGTAAATCCGGCGTCCACTGGTATCGCCGCTCCTGTCATGAACGATGCAGCGTCGCTCAACAACCACGCCACAAGCTCTACAACTTCGGAAGGCTGTCCATACCTGCCGAGGGCGTGACGTGCCACAAGCTGCTCCATTACGACAGGATCATAGATCAGCGGCAATGCGATAGTGAGCGGCGTTTCTATCACTCCGGGACATATTGCGTTCACCCGGATGCCGCCCGACCCGTACGCCACGCCTCTACATCCGTTCGCTCGTCATCAAGCTGCTCCCTCGTCGTGAAGGCTGGATGATACAGCCCGGGGCGCTATGCGGTTGACACAACACTTGCCCGTAAGGCGATCCTCGTACATGATCTCGGCTGATTCACCACAAATCACCGCCCACACCCGATCACCACGGAGACGACCCTTCAATTGATATCGCCCTCAGGTTCCCGCCCCAAAATCCTCGTCACAAGACGTCAGTTCCAGGACCAGGTCGATCGCTTGAACGAGTTCTCAGACGCCCTCGTACTTGACCGGCCCGCTCCGGCAACCCCGGAAGAATTACAAGCGGCGGCAACAGACGCGCACGGCATATTCGCCCACATCACGGACGCCATCGATGCAGCCGCCATGGACGCCGCCGGCCCAAATCTCAAGGTGATCGCCGAGTTTGGAGTTGGCTACGACAACATCGATGTGGACGCCGCATCTGAGCGCAACATCGCCGTCGCCAATACACCCGGCGTGCTAACTGAGGCGGCGGCGGACTTCGGGTTCACGATGATCCAGACAGCGGGCCGCCGGATCGCTGAAAGTGATCGATTTGTCCGTCGTGGCGAGTGGAAGTGGTTCGAGCCGTTGGACCTTCTCGGCGTGGACATATTCGGATCAACGCTGGGGATCGTCGGCTTCGGACGTATCGGCAGCGCCGTGGCGCGTCGGGCGCTAGGTTCCGGGATGAACGTTATTTACGTGACCCGCAGCCAGCCGGAAGACGACCTTGGATGCGAGCGTGTGAGCACACTGAACGAGCTACTAGAGCGATCAGACTTCGTGACGCTTCACTGCCCTCTCACGCCGGAAACGAACGGCCTGATAGGGACTGAAGAACTCAAACGGATGAAGCCGGAAGCGTCGCTTATCAACACAGCCCGGGGTCCTATCGTGAACACGGACGCACTGACGGCGGCGTTACGCGATGGAGAGATCGCCTACGCAGCGCTGGACGTTACAGACCCGGAGCCGATCCCGGCCGACCATCCGCTGGTGAGCATGGAGAACATCACACTGGTCCCACACATCGCATCGGCAACTATCGGAGCGCGCCGGAAGATGTCGGAAATGACGGTGGACAACATCCTGGCCACCATCGACGGGAAACTACCGCCAAATTGCGTAAACGCAGACGGGATCAACTGGAGTTAAGAACCCGCTTAGTGGGTGCTGCCGAGCCCTCGCTGCCATGCGAAAAAGGCGACGATGATCGGGAATGCTAGGAATCCCAGGATGAAAAATGGCATCGTGATCTTGATCATCATGTTCATGTTCATGCGGGACTCTTTCACACCTTCCTGTGGGGAGACGGCGGTTTGTTTCGCCGGAAGTCGCAACATCATACCGTTCTAGCGCGGGAATGGTCCCGAAACTGGACGGCCAATTGGAGTAGCAATGTTTGACGTCGTGATCAAGAACGGACTCGTGCTGGACGGCACCGGATCGCAGGGATATCGGGCAGACATCGGCGTCCGCGGTGACCGGATCGTGGCCATCGGAGAGATCGATGGCGAGGGCAAAAAGATCATCGACGCCGCTGGATCCGTGATCACGCCGGGCTTTATAGATCTCCACGCACACAGCGATCTTTCGTTCCTGATCGATCCCCATGCCGATAGTAAGCTTCGCCAGGGCGTAACGCTTGAACTGGTCGGCAACTGCGGCATGAGCTACTGCGCGCCGCTGAACGACTGCACGATGGAGACTTACGAGGGTTGACTTTCCCGCATGGGCGGAGACGGATTAGGTGGCGAGCCGGGATGGACCGAGTTCGGAGGGTTCCTGGACGCGCTCTCGGACGCGGGCTCCGCGATCAACGTTGCGACCCAGATCGGTCACAACCAGGTCCGGAGCGCAGTGATCGGCGCGGACGCACGTGCCTCTTATGAAGAGCTTGAGGCGATGCGCAGGATCGTCGCTGAGGCGCTTGACGCCGGGGCCATGGGATTCTTTGTACCGGTCTCTACTTCCCGCCCGGCGACTACTCGCTGACTGACGAGATCATTGCCCTCAACCAGGAAGCGGCAGATCGCAATCGGCTCTACTCAAGCCACACGCGGTCTGAATCGGACGAGCCGCCCGGTCTTTTCGTGGCGCTCAACGAGGGGATAGAGATAGGCCGGCGAACCGGCGGCAGGGTCGAAATTTCGCACGTGAAGGCGCACGGCATGCGGGTGTGGGACCGATCCGCACAGATACTTGAGACGATGCGTGACGCCCGACGTGACGGCGTTGACGTGGCCGGCGATCAGTACCCGTACACGGCGTGCGGCACTCCGCTAAGCGGGGCGATCTTCAATCGGTGTGCACACGACGGCGGCAGATCTGCCCTGCTGGAACGCATAGGCGACGCCGATCTGCGACAAAAGCTGCGTAACGAGGCCGAGTACGCGATGGTCCGATTCCAGGGTCCATCCGGGTGTGTGATCTCATGCTACGACCCGGACCACTCCCTTGAAGGTCAGACACTGGCGGAGGTGTCCGAGGCTAGGAATACCGACCCCATCACCACAGCGTTCGAGCTGCTGCAGGACGGCGAGGTGTCCGTGGTGCTCACGTCGATGTGCGATTCGGATGTCGACACGATCGCAGCGGGCGAGTCCATCTCGGTCGCATCGGACGGCATGTCTCTGCGCACCGAAGGCCCGCTTTCCGCAGGCAAGCCACACACCCGCAGTTACGGCACGAACGCCCGGTTTATCGAGCGCATGGTGCTTGAGCGAAATGTGGTAGGACTTGAAGAAGCGATAAGAAAGATGACCACCCTGCCCGCTCATAGACTCGGGCTGGAAAACCGGGGCCGCATCGCCCCTGGACAGTTCGCGGACATAGCGGTGTTCGACCCGGCGGCCATGAAAGAGCACGCCACATTTGCCGATCCCCACCAGTACTCGACCGGCGTTTCCACGGTCCTGATCAACAGGAAAATTGCGTTGGACGGGGGCATGCCGACAGGTACAACCGTGGGACGAGTTATACGAGACAACGCCGGTTAACCCCGCATGCTCGGAACGACAAAGAAACCTTTTTTGCGTGCCGGCATCGTATGCGTGAGAGTCCATCAAACGGTTTCCAAGGATGTGTGCCGACCATCCCCGCCCGTGGCACACTGCCACCGTCACTGTGGCGTGAGGGCAAGCCGAAATCATCGGCATTAACCCGGCAACTTGAGTCCGAGAACAGCAGGCATAGCGCTTGATTTTCTACGAAGACCCGGAGGAAGAAAAAGGCTCCTTAAGGCTGCGGATATTCCGCAACCTTCTTCTGGGCTGGGCAATGTTTGTCGCCCTCTCCGGTATCTCCATAATCTCCCTGCTGATCCTGTTCCCGCCTATGGAAGCGATCTACCAGTCCATAACCGGGAGCAGTTGCGAAAGCGGCCCTCCCCATCAGGCCACGATCGATATCGGTGACGCCACACTTCTGCGGGTTATCGGCGATCGCGGTGATCTCTCTGTCATCGGGAGAGCGGAGCAAGCCACTATTGAGATCGAGGGACGCACCTGTGCGGGGCTCGATTCAAAGCGCCACCTCGAATCCATTGTCTTGAACACCTCGATCATCGACTCCGGCGAAATCCTCGTGACGGTGATATTGCCTGCCGGGGTGGATGACATACGTATGGACCTTGAGATCATCGTTCCCGAAGACTTCCCCCGGGTTGAAGTCGCTAACACCGATGGATCGGTGTACATATCCAATATCCGAAACCTGCAGGCCGCCATCGGTTACGGAAATTTTGATGCGACCGGTATCGGCGGTACCGTCAACGTCCTGGGACTTGAGGGATCAATGTCGTTGATCGATATCGACGGCGACGTGAACGTATCTCTCATCGAGGGATACGGCGAGGTAGACCTCTCGAGAATTGGTGGCAATGTCGTAATCGACGACAACCAGAGCGGACCCGCAAGGATTTCTGACATCGGAGGCGATGTGACGATAGGTAACGCCTGTTACGGGCATCTCACCGTCACCGACATCGCCGGAGATCTCTCCGTGGATAAAAACCCGGGTGGACACATCATCGCCGAGGAGATCAATGGCTCGGTCGATATTCCCGGAAATGAGGAGCGGTCAGGGACATGACTCAACGTATCGCATTTAGCAACGTCAACGTAATCGACGGTCTTGGCGGCGTTATCCATTCAGCTACGGTGATCGTGGACGGTGCGAGCATCACGCCCGGCGATTCAGGAGCCTTGCCCGACGATGTTCAGGTCATCGACGGCAATGGCGGCTGGCTCATGCCCGGCCTCATCAACTGCCACGACCACCTGTGCAATAAGTGGCTGCGAACCACGCCCGCAGGCGACTACACCACGGGGCGACTGAGTCGTTTCCACCAATCCCCTGCCGCTCATGCTCTGGAGGCGGCCGGGAACGCTGCCTAGGAGCTGCGCCAGGGCGTCACCACCGTCCGCTAACTGGGCGGACCCGGGATGGCCATCGGCCAGGAGATGTTCACGGACGTGGACATCCGGGACGCCATCGCTAACGGCCAAATCCCCGGCCCTCGCGTGATCGCAAGCCGCATGATGATTGCCAAGACGGGTGGCCACGGAACGCCCTGGTATGGCGTGCGGGAGGCCGATGGCCCGGAGGAGATCAGGAAGGCAATCCGTGAGCAGATCAAAGGCGGAGCTGATTGCATCAAGGTGATGAGTACCGGCGGGCTGGCCAACTACCCGCATGAGAGCCCTGATATCCATGAGTACACGCGGGAGGAGCTAACCGCAGCCGCCTCGGAAGCACACCGCTTCCACAAGCTCATCACCACCCACGCCATGTCTGATTCCGCCGTCAGGAGCGCAATCGAGGCCGGGATAGACAACATCGAACACGCATTCCTGGCGACAGCTGACGGTGTGAAGGCCATGGCGGACGACGGCGTGTCTTTTTGTGCCGACGGCGCGTGTCTCTCTTGTTATGTCCCGTCACGCTCCACCCGAACTTGCCAGCCTGCTTGAGAGTGCTGCCCACAGGGACCGGATCCTGGAGGCTGTCGATTTGGGCGTCCCGGTCGGAGTCGGAACGGACTCCAGGTTTACGGTGCTTGAGGAGATGGAGACGCTCGTAGATTACGGCGTGCCTGTAGAGACGGTTCTTAAAGGCGCAACCGGCACAGCAGCCGTAATATGCGGGCTGGGAGATTCCGGCGTAATCGCACCCGGTAAACGAGCCGATCAGTTGTTGCTACGCGCAAACCCATTGGAGGGGCTGAGATCAGCCTTTGAGCAACTAGAACTGGTCGTTAAAGCAGGAGAGATCGTGGTCGCATCAGACCGATCCGGCGTCCCGTTACGGCCGTTGACGCCGCCCGCCCTGCTCGCCTGAACAGCAAGTCTGGTCCAGCCAGAACCGAGGCTCAAGGCGTATCAATCTGCACGCTGAAATATTCGAAGGGCGCAGTTCCACGGCAGCGTTACCCGCCGGGTTGGTGCTTCGCGACCAGTTCAACCACGATCGGATCGAACTGGTCGTCGAGTGGTTTCTTGGCATCGAAAAGGGCAATCGCCAGGTGGGTCTGTTTCAGAAGCCGGTCGTAATCCTCGGTCGCTCCATGCGACCCTTCAAGGTCGTTAAAAAGCTCGTCCAGGTCGGACTTCTGAAACAACGATGCGCTCCTGTTTATGAACTGCCCTGGATAAAAGCCCAGCACGTTTGGAATGAACCAAACGTGCTGGGAAAATCTCTTACTCGTCTCCGATTGTTGTCGTCCCTTTGGCGAGAATTTCCTTCAGCTCCTTCAAGAACGCCGAAGTCTCCTCCGCCGTTGGTCCGTCGCCGTCTTCAACCTTGTCTTTGAACTGGGCGAATAGCCACTCGTCCTTCGTCCCCTGAGGGAACTCGAACAGACTTCTGTCGAATGACGGAAGCTCTCCCGGGCCGAAGTAGCCTTTGTCGCGGAGTGAGAACCCTTCCAGGTTATCCGTGCCTTTGCCAAGCACCTCACCCTCCTCAACCCAGTGATCCATAACCGGCTTCATGCCATAGCGCTGGATCGGGCAGACCTTCATGCAGACGGCACAGCCCTCATATGTGGACATGACCGGTCGGCATCGATCGTAGATCAGCTTGTTCTTCTCTACGCCCCGGTACCACACCTTGTCACGCATGATCGCCCGCGCCGGGCACCTGTCCGCGCAAACCAGGCATTCCTGGCAGAACTTCTGGACACCGTAATCCACCGGGTCGTCGTAAGTGAGCGGCGCATCGGTCGTGATGATCGCAAGTCGGGCACGTGACCCGAAATGCGGCGAGAGAAGCTGGCCGTTGGCGCCCAACTGGCCCATTCCCGCTTCCACGAACATCGGCAAGAACGGCGCGCTGTTGTCGTTCGGGCTATGCACCTGTGCGTGGTATCCAAATGACCTGATGAAATCTGCCAGCGCGAGACATTGCTTATTTTCAGTCTCGTATGTACCGAAGTGGGCGTACTCCGCTTCAAGACTTGGCAGGCTCTGCGTCTGGGCGTAATCCTGTTCCAGCGCCACACAAATAGCGCCCTGGAACTTCACCCATTTCTTTTTACTTGCAAAAGCGTACCGACGGTCATATCGGGTGAATCCGACATCGCCGAATCCAAGTTCGTACGATTTCCTGCGGATATCTTCGGTAATATCCCGGCCCACTGGTTCTACAGTCGGCTCGATATCCCCGGTGACCGCGGCGGCGGCCACTAACGGCGCGTTCGCCTTTTCATGGAGTTCCCTGTACTCGAAAACCTCGGGCGTATACACGCTCCAGGACCACTCACGGTCCGCGGCTTTCTCGATGTTTTGAGTTTCCAGCGGGTACTCACGACTGTAAAAAGAGACGTCTTTTTCAATCTGGGGTATCCCGGGAACACCAGCAATATCCTCGGCCACCGGGATCTCAATTATTGGATCCTCGAGCCTCGTGCCAGTGCGCCGCACGACGTGATGGACTTTCTTCGGCATATGGAACTCCCTCCTCAGGCGTCATGAGCACTATATCGCGCAACCGCCAATAATGTGTATTAAACGGTGCCAGCACGGGGGAATTCTTCGTATTTCGCTACTCCATCATGCAAATAACGACCAGATCCAACGCGGGCCGACAAACTGGTGACGCCGGGAAACTCCGATAGCGTGTAGTTCGTTAGAGGGATTGAATTGCGACGAGTTCGACGTATCCGTGTTGTCCGCCGTAGAAGGCGTACTGGTACCGCGCCCGATGCCGAACCCAGAAATCCAAAGATCGAACCGGGCAGTGTTTATAGAGCTGTTGCCGGCGAGATATCAGATGGGATTTCCCTGGTCAAGGCGGAATCTGCTCCCACTCGACGGCGAGCCGTACTCCCCATAAGCGACAAGTATCTTTCTTCGGTAGTGGTCGGGGTTCTCGGAAGGCCCAGATTCCGCGAATGGTTGTGCCGCGTACTAAACCTCACCACCGGCGTCACGCTGGCATTTGAATGTGAGGGACCGGTTACGGTGCCGATCATCGAGGAGATCTCCTACACGGGCGTCGTGCTGGTGGACAAAGAATC
>Ga0115002_10006472_pt1 | contig 13480 bp, 11 predicted proteins | sample ArcticOcean_MG_C_8_FD_89576 | JGI IMG/M metagenome (GOLD analysis project Ga0115002, IMG submission 89576) | Marine microbial communities from western Arctic Ocean - ArcticOcean_MG_CB11_86 | ecosystem: Environmental > Aquatic > Marine > Oceanic | place: Arctic Ocean: Canada Basin | collected...
GGTTGCGTGGATGAACGCACTCGGCCTTGAGGACCTGAAGGGAGTTGAGGCAACGAACATCTTTCGCGAAATTCGCATGGTGAAGTCTGAGGCCGAAATCAAGATTATCCGCGAGGCCGCGCGCATCAATGAAGACGGGGTCAATGCGGGTATCAAGGCGATGCACCGAGGTGTGACGTGGGCTGAGATCGAGCTCGCCTACGGCATGGAGATGGCACGCCAGGGCGGCCGCGCGGTTTACATCACGGCAGGTCCGGGCGGGATGTCACACGAAGAAGCACCGGTCGGCGAGCCCATCATGTTCGACGCGTTGGGTGAATATGGCCGCTATCACGGGGATATCGGTCGCACCGCGATTATCGGCGAGCCGACACCGGAAATCGTCAAACGCAACAAAGCGATGTCGGTCGGTTGGCAGACTGCGTTCGACATCATCAAACCGGGCGTGACCGGGCGCGAAATGACCGAGAAGGTCATCGGCGTGATCGAGCGCGAAGGATTTCCGGGTTTTTTCATCGCGACGCCGCATTCAGTTGGCCTTGAACATACCGATCACCCCATTCCGATTGGCCTGGAACTCCCAGGCTCCCAGGGTGATCTCGTGTTTGAGGAGAATATGGTAATCAACGTCGATCTGCCGTACCACGAGCTCGGTTTTGGTGGCATGCACCTGGAAGATATGATCCGGGTGACCAAGGATGGCTGTGAACCGCTCACCTCCATGGAAACGGACCTCATCGTGATCCCGGAATAGAGGCTTTCTGCAAGCTGGAGCCCGAAGGCGCAGGCTCTGAGGCCCCCATCAGTGGGCTTGGCCCAATAGCGCTTGGGCCTATGACTGGCCTTTAGCAGCGCTGTAAATCGACAGATTTAGATTGCGTCCCAAATCAGGTTTTGTTCCAAATCCGCCAAGATTTTACATGGTTGAAAAGCCTATTGAGATCAGATAGATAGACGCCCTGTGACCCCATCGTCTAGAGGTTAGGACACGACCCTTTCAAGGTTGAGACACGGGTTCAATTCCCGTTGGGGTCACCAACCTTAAGCAGTAAATCCTAGTTTTCTGCGGTTTATTGCTGAGCCCGCTTCACATTGCCATGAATATTGCCATGAAACTTTGCCTGACGGTGGTTTCATATGACAATGATGACAAAGCGGTATCTTCGCGAACCTCGTGGATCACGTAAGCAGTGGGTTTACCAAAGAAGCATTCCATCAAAGCTGCAAGCCTACGAGCGTGGTCGCAACGGCAAGCCGAGAAACCAAATAGAAATCGGCTTGGGTCGCACCAAGAAGAAAGCACTTGCCAACTACAACGCAGTGCATGAGCAGCAATAAAATCGCTTAGCTCGCTTCACGCAATATTTTCTCAACCGCACTCAGCCCAGCTATTGAGTAGAGCAGCTTCAATTGTTCTGCCGTAAGTGGCACATCGAAGATCGCAACAGCGCTGATTTGGAAAGCTACTGGGAGATAATGTGGGATGCTGAATTTGCACCCTTTCTCGATGGCCAGAAACTGCACGATCTGGAACAGGCCGAGGAAGTTGGAGCCGACGTTGACTACCTAGATGCTCTGAAGATTCCTCAATGGAAGAAAGAGGTTTATCAGAACCTTAAGTCGATGAGGAGTGAAGCTGACTTAACAAGCATCAAAGATACCTTCAGCTTTTATAAAGAACACAAGCCAACGATCAGGACTAAAGCCGCACAAAGAAGAGAAGATAACGAGCTAGCCCGGTTGCAAAAGGATCTGCTCGATTCGATTAGGCATTTGGTTTAATCACCGATTGTCATGGATGGTCTGCGCCATCCCGGAGCAAAGCGGAGAGCTCTTGAAAGAAATGGCGGCGATTGAAGGTGGATGGCAGGCCCTGTTGGCGGACATGGACATTGCGTCACCAACAGCAGTGGCACCGCCAAGGCATCAGATGGTTGTTCTTCTATTAAAGATGGCCCCGGAACCGGAGCCAGAAAGAGTTGAAGAGATTAACGAAATGCTGAGAACTTGCATCCCGGCCTGATAGGCATGAGGGCAACAGGACGCTCCTGTTTGAGTGTTAGGCACACTATTTATCGGAGCCTGCCGAAAATAAATCTGCGCGGCCAGGCCCGACGGTTGTTCCGGTGAGAACCGAAAAACACTCATACCATCCGCTTACAAAGGTGGGATATTTTGGGGGGCGAGAACCCACAGAAATCAATATTATCTTTTAATATCAATTGTTTATGTAGAGTGAATGGCGGAGAGAGAGTCCTTCGGTCCAGTACGACGCGGGTTGTCCGTCACAATCCAGCGGGTCTTTATTGGCCGGTGAATCGCGGCTCGCGCTTCTCGATGAGGGCGCCGACGGTGGTTCTGAGGGTAGCCTTTCGCGGCGCCCCCGCGGTTGTCGCATAACCATCGGTTCACGTTGCCGGTATTGCCGGACATTTCCACGACTGGGAATAACATCCTCGAGTTGACGGGGGCCCAGGTTACGCCTGCCCCGCCCGAGTCGTTCCTTAGCCCAGCGTGATCGTTACTTGGTTCCCTGCATGACGAAGAAGACCTCGCAGCCTACTCGAGCTCCTTGCGGATGGGCGTCCGTCTCTGCTGGCTTCGGGCCCAGAACTGTCTGATCTGACTCGGGATGTTCGCTTCGTTCCAGATAGCCACTCCGCGCTTCGCCGAAACCGACCCGCCGCGCGATGTCCGCCGTATCCGTTGAGTTGATCCGAGTCCAGAAGGGCTCGGCGTTGTTGAGCGTTTGCCAATCGTGAATTACCTGCTCAATGAGGTCCATATCGCGATAGGGCAGGCCCAGTTCAAGATGGACCATCATGCCGCCCGGACGTAGAAGGCGATGGCATTCCCGGATGATGTTTTCGAGGGCACCGGTGGCGGTTTCATGAAAGAGAAGGTGAGAGACGATAAGATCGAAATGTCCGTCGGGAAAATTCGTTGCTTCAGCATTCTGTTGAGAAAAGTGAATGCGCCGACCTAGCCCCTCGGCGCGCGCGTACGCATATCGGAGGAGCGGTGCCGCGACGTCGATTGCGTGAACCTGGGAACCAGGAAAAGCAGGCGGGTAGGCGACCGTTGCCTGGCCCACGGAGCAGCCCATATCGAGAATTCTTTTTGGCCGAAAGTCCGGGTAATTGTGTCGCAGAAAGGAGCATATCGTTCTACCGCGCGCGTCATGCAAAGCGCCTTGGGTCCCACACACGTTGATGAACGTGCCACGATCGAAAATGGCGCCTGCGCGAACATCATCGTCGGTCGACTCAGTTGCGTAGCCGCCAGGCATGACATGGATGTCGACTGCGGACATATAGCGAGGCACCTCGAGCGCCGGATCCAACTTCAAGCTTCCGCCAGCTCCTACAGATTGAGATTGTTTGGCTAGTTGGTTGAGGTTCGGAAGCTGCCTCGAGACACTTTCCTCGACACTGTCCCACATAACTTCCTGGGCGAGACGGGTGAGGGACCCCCACATTTGATGGTAAGGGTCACGGCTCATCGCATCTCGGAGCTCAACTCTCGATGTCGGCGATTGACCGGATGCCTTTGCCGCCTTTGGTATCACTCTCGTTTCTGCGACCGATCTATTCCCCGGCCCGATATCTGTAGAAATGTGAATCTTGAAGCCGAACGCAAACTCTTGGCGGGCAAGCTCGTCATGATTTGCACTAGGAAGTACTGGGTGAGCAGTTTGGAGCAACATTGCGCGGTCTCCGATTGGATATATTGTGTCCGGGCTCGTTCGCGAAGGTAGGCATCATCATAATACGATTTCGGCTGGCCGGTCATATCGGTCACGGTCGATGGCGCTAAGCCAAGGACACCGGAAGGTCCAAGCCTTCGACTGCGGCGCGAATGTTTACAATTTCGGAATCTGTGACTTGCGTGATCGATCTTCCGGGTTCTCTCGGTTCAACCCGCGCAAACTTGAGGTGCAGGCCACCACCACCTATCGTTTGGCGTAGACGGCTGCGCCGTGGTGCGCTCGGCCGGTCGCACTCGCATCCCGCGAGTTTTATTGGGCGACAGCCAACTAGGGAGGATACGAAATGCCAGGGGTTATCGATTTCAGACTGCGGCCGACGGCGATCGAAGCCGTCGAGCACGATTTTGTTCGCGAAATTCTACGCAAAATGAAGGTTAAAGGGACAGAGTCCTTCGAAAAACTGTCGCAAGATCTTTTGCTGGAGGAAATGGATGCCGCCGGCATTGCGATAGGCGTAATTGGATCGCGGACGGGGACAGTAAAGCCCGGGTTCGCATCCACTTCTAACGAAGATATTGCTAACTTTGTCGCCGACCATTCGGGGCGTTTTATTGGATTCGGTGTCATCGACAGCAGCGATCCGGCCGCCGCGTGCGACGAACTCGATCGGGTCATCGAACTCGGCCTCGTTGGAATTACCATAGAGCCAAGCCAGGTCGCGGTTCGCATGAAGCTAGATGACAAGCGTCTCTACCCAATCTACGAGAAAGCGCAGGCCAAAAACCTCGCCGTCTTTACTGCTATGAGTTGCCTTGTGGGTCCATACCTCGATGACACCCGGATCGAACTCCTCGATCACGTTGCGACCGACTTCCCTGATCTTACGGTCGTGATCCAGCACGCCGGCTGGCCATACGTGCGAGAGGCGATTGGCCTAGCTTACAAGCGGCGGAATGTGAACCTCGTGCCGAGCCAATACGTGCACTATGGTTTTCCTGGTGCACAAGACATCGTAGATGCGGCCAATGGAATCCTTGAGGATCAGATTCTGTACGGTAGCGTGTATCCGGTGTGTGGACCGTTCACAGAGTTGATGAAGATTGTGGACAACCTCGGCTTCACGGATCGGGCCAAAGAAAAATACCTGGGCGGAAACGCTCGACGCATCCTGGGTCTTTCCAAATAGGAGCGACCCGACGCCGTCATATAAGACAGGGCGGCTGACCCACTCCAGCCAGCACTCTGGACCGGCAATGCTTGCTTAGAGTAGCCTCCCCACAACAAATAGTATTATTTGGTCGCGAAGCTTATTCCCAAAAAAAAGAATGTTTGAATCATATCTAACTTGCGGGGAGACATTCGATGAAGACGTTACATGGCTTTAGCGCGCGTGCGCGTCTAGCACTTGCTTTCGCATTACCGTTGCTAGCAGCTGTTTTGCTACTGAACGGTGCGTCAGCACCGGCCCACGCTCAGAATAACAAGACACTTGTTGTTGCGGCCGTTACCACGCCGAAGGGCCTCGATCCGGATTTCTGGGTACCCGGCATGATTGAAAGTATCGTCAACGTCTACGAAGGCCTTACCAGATACGGCCGTAAGATGGTGGACGGTAAAGAGGTCCTCGATTCAGACACCATCGTTCCGCATTTTGCGGAGAGCTGGACGGTTTCCGACGATGGAACGATCTACGAGTTCAAACTCCGCGAGGGCGCGAAAAGTCCGTACGGCAATGAAATGACGTCCGCCGATGTCGTGTGGGGATGGGAAAAATCCATTCCACAGAAACGAACCGGCTTATTTCTGAGGACCGTTAGTCAGGTCGAGACGGTCGAAGTGATTGACCGATATCGCGTCCGATTCAAGCTAAAGGCCGCGAACAGGATATTTCTCAAGGTCCTAACTCTGTATTCGCCGAGCGTCTATGACTCGGTCGAGGTGAAGAAACACACCACTGAAGCTGATCCTTGGGCTCTAGAATGGATTTCCAAAAACACGGCAGGCTTCGGCGCCTACCACATGGAATCCCTGCGTGCCGGCGAGGGCGCGGTGTTCGTTGCCAATCCTGGCTATGTCTTCGATCAGCCGCACTTCACGCGCATTGTCTTCCGCGAGGTCCCGTCTCCAGCGACCAGGGTGACGCTCCTTAAGGCCGGTCAGGTCCATTGGGCGAATAGCGTTCCGATCCAGCAGGTAAAGGAGCTGATCGCCGACCCCAACGTGAAGGTCGAGTCATTCGAGGGCACAGGTCCGGCCATCTTGCCGATGAACCCGAAGTTTCCTCCGTTTGACGACATTCGGATCCGGAAGGCCATGATTCACGCGACGGACTTCGAGGCCGTTAACAAGGCCGTCTTCTTGGGCCTCGGGACACGGTCGCGGTCATTCCTCGACTCCGTTCTGCCGGGCTATAAAGAGACGTACCTATATGAATACGACATCGCCAAGGCTAAGCAGTTCTTGGCGGACGCCGGCCATCCCGACGGCATCGAAGCGACGCTGGAATACTCCGACCTTTGGTGGTGGGAGGAAGGTCTTGCCGTGCAAGTCAAAAATTCGGTGGCCAAAGCGGGGATCAAGCTTAACTTGAAGCGGATTCCGGCAACCGAGATGCTGACTAGGCGTGCCCCGGGGGAACGCAGTCTCCCGTTCTTCACCTACCAGACTGTGCCGTTCGTTCTAGATCCTGGATACGCTCTGTTGCTCAGCGCGCACTCCAAAGGATCGAATAATGTAAATGGTTACATCACGACTGAACTCGATGCTCTAATCGACGAGATTGTTATCGAGCAGGACGACGACAAGTGGTTAGCCTCTATCGAGAAGGCCCAACAGATGATCGCCGATGACGCGGTGTACATCACCACATTCCGGCCGGGGCAACACGCGGTAATGTCACCGTGCATCTCCGGATGGACATGGCGTCCCGTGGTCTTCGGTACGTACTGGCGCGACCTTAAGTGCGAGTAGAGTAGGTCGTTCGCTCACTCACCTAACAGCCGTTCCAGTTGCCTCGATTGGCGACTGGAACGGCTTCTTTTGTGTCTTCGGCGCGTGCGCCTCGCGGCAATCCTCCCTCACTTGAATCTCATACGGACTAGTAAGGGGCGAGGCCGCGTGGGCCGTCCGATTCGGGTCCAAGCATGATAGTTCGCGTTTTCGTAATCCGCCGATTGCTACTGATGATCCCGCTCCTGCTTGGGATTGTTTTCGCGACGTTCATGCTGGTCAGAATCGGCGGGCAGGACGCCGTCGGTATGCTCTCCGGTCCCATGGCTAATGAGGCCGAGATAGAAGAGGTGCGACGTAGCCTTGGCCTCGACCGGCCCATCTTCGAACAGTTTTTTGTCTACGTCCAAAACCTGCTGCGTGGCGACCTCGGTAAGTCTTGGCAGTCCAACGAACCCGTCCTCGACGAAATCCTACTGCGCCTGCCTGCAAGTATTGAATTGCTCATTCTTGCCCTCGTCACGGGAACAATCATCGGCGTCCCGACAGGGCTTTATGCAGCCTACAGACCCAATCGTCTCTTCGATCAAATCACCCGGTTCGGTTCGCTCCTTGGCTTCTCGATTCCGACATATTGGTTCGCCCTCGTTGCGACATTTGTTTTCTTTTTTCTTCTTCGATGGGCGGCGCCACCCTTGGGCCGCATCGGCATGGAAGTGTTCCCGCCGCCTGACATAACCGGCAGCTACTTCGTTGATTCACTGCTAACTGGGAATCTGGCTGCCGCGAGTTCTGCGGGGCATCACCTGCTTCTGCCGGCAATCGTATTCTCCATTATCGTGTCGGCGCCGATTATCAAACAGACGCGCGCGATCGCCCTGGAGGCTCTCGGTAGCGATTACGTGCGGTACGCGCGCGCCTGCGGCTACGGTCCAGGGCTGGTGCGCCGTATCGCTTTGCGCGCCAGCTTCGCGCCGATCGTTACGTTCATCGGATCGGAAACGACGACGATGCTCCTCGCCGTTTCCCTGATCGAATTCATCTTCTCATGGGGTGGCTTCGGACAGTGGGGTCTCAATGCAATCTTGTTCGGCGATTTTGCGGCTGTGCAAGGGTATGTTCTCGTACTCGCCACCTTTTCTGCCTTTGTTTTCTTGTTCGTGGATCTTCTTGTTCTTTTGTTCGAGCCACGTAGCGGGTTACTAAAATGACGACCGCGAGTCGCACCGCGCCCAAACCTATCGGGATGAGGCTACTCAGCAACTCGCGCGGGCTGACACGGCGCAGTCCGACCTTTGCAGCCGGTCTGATTATTGTCGGCTTCTTTGCATTCCTCTCGTTCTTCGCATCGTGGGTTGCGCCCTTTAATCCCATCCAAGTGTTTCCCGACTCCGTACTGACAGCGCCAGGTGGCCAGTTTTTTCTAGGGACCGACGGCAATGGCATGGACGTTTTCTCGCGGGTTATTCATGGCTCGCGTTTTGCTTTCAGCATCGCGATTCCGTCAGTTGTTCTGATGATTGCCATTGGGGTGCCCCTCGGCCTGATTACCGGATACCGGGGCGGCATGCTGGACGAAATCCTTCTTCGGATTCTCGATGTCATGAGATCCTTCCCCGCCATCATCCTGGCGCTCGCAGTCGTCGCGGCGACGGGTCAGACGCTACTCAACGTGATAATCGTTCTTGGTCTGGTCGAGGCGCCGATTTTCGCTCGTGTCGTGCGTGCAGAAGTCTTGACGCTCCGATCCAGTGGGTTCGTCGAATCCGCGGTTGCCGCCGGCAACTCGACTCGACGCGTTATCTTCGTGCACATTATGCCAAACGCGATCAGCGGCGCGACGGCGCAGATCGCACTTAGGATGGCGTGGGCAGTCCGCGCAAGTGCCACGCTTGCCTTCCTCGGGATCGGAATACAAGCTCCAGCACCGGAATGGGGAGCAATGATCCGTCAAGGTGCCGAGTTCATGATCAGCGGACAGTGGTGGATTGCATTGTTTCCAGGGATTGCGCTCGTCTGCATCGTACTCGGGTTCAACCTGCTGGGGGACGGGCTTCACGACCTGCTGGACCCCAAGCGTAAACCGACGGGAAAATGAGCCTGCTAAAAGTCGACAACCTTCACACCCACTTTGTAACCCGCGACCTAAAGGACGAATTGCGGGTGGCGAAGGCGCTGAATGGCGTCAGCTTTGCGCTTGAGCAGGGCGAGATTCTCGGTCTAGTTGGCGAAACAGGCGCTGGCAAGTCGCTGACCGCGATGTCGATTATGGGACTGCTTTCACCGCCGGCGCGCGTTGTCGAAGGCTCTGTACGTTTCAAGGAAACGGAATTGATCAATTTGCCCGTCGGCGATCTCGACCAGCTTCGTGGCCAAGAGATCACGATGATTGTCCAGTCCCCAGTTTCGTCGCTCGATCCGCTAAAACGAATCGGACGCCAGCTGATCCGCATGCAGCAGGTCCACCGCGCCATTACGACGGCCGAAGCTCGCAAACGAGCAATCGAAATGCTTCGGATCGTTGGCATACCCAATCCCGAGCGGCGCATAAGGGCGTGGCCTCACGAATTGTCGGGCGGTATGGCGCAACGGGTCCTGATCGCCATGGCGCTTATCAATGAACCGAGTCTCATTATTGCCGACGAGCCAACCACCGGACTGGATGTGACCGTCCAGGCTCAGATTCTTGACCTCCTGCTGGATCTCGTTAGTGAACGCAGTATGAGCGCCATCGTCATCACTCACGACCTAGGAATCGTGGCCCACTATTGTGGGCGAATGGCTGTGATGTTCGCCGGGCGCATTGTCGAAGAGGGACCAACGCGTGACGTGTTCAAGAACCCAAGCCACCCCTATACCCAGGCACTGATCTCGTCTGCCCCCAGCCATGCCGGAAGCCGGCAGCGCGCGTCGGCGGCGGGCCCGCCGCCCAATCTCTACAACCTCCCCGAAGGGTGTCACTACCGGGATCGCTGCCCGAGTGCGCGCGATATCTGCGCGACACAGCCGCACCCGGTGATGGTTAGTGCCGGTCATCAGGCGGCTTGCCATTTCGTTGCCGAGACGTCTTCCCAGGAGCCCGTTGGATCATGAACGAACAGCTCCTCCAAGTAGATGACCTCGTCAAGCACTTCCCGGGTCAAACGTCGGGCGAGACAATTCACGCAGTGAATGGCGTAAGCCTGTCACTGCGGCCGGGAGAGACCATGGGACTTGTCGGCGAGAGTGGGTCGGGGAAGACAACGATCGGACGGTGCATCGTTCGACTCCTTCGACCGAGCACCGGGAAGATTCTTTTCAAGGGGCGCGATATTTCGCAGCTTTCGGAGAAGGAAATTCGGCCATTGAGGGGCAAGGTGCAGATCGTGTTCCAGGATCCCTACCGTGCGCTCAATCCGCGCATGCGAGTCGGATCTCTCATCAACGAAATGCTCCGCCTGCATACTTCGCTGGATGCAGCTGGCCGTCGCAAGAGAACTCTAGAAATTGCGGAGCAGGTGCGGCTCAACGCTGATCTTTTGTCGCGCTTTCCGAATGAGCTGTCTGGTGGCCAGTTGCAGCGTGTATGCATCGCGAGGGCGCTTGCGCCAGAACCCGAGCTCATCGTATTGGACGAACCCACGAGTTCCTTGGATCTTTCCGTTCGCGCGGGAATCCTCGATCTTCTTCGTGATTTGCAGCAGGCTACGGGCGTCGCGATGCTGTTTATCTCGCATGACCTCGAAACGCTAAACCTAGTTTGCGACCACCTTGTAGTGCTGTATCTCGGTTCGGTCATGGAGAGCGGCCCCGCCGACAAAGTTTTTAGCAACCCAGGGCATCCCTACACCCAGGCGCTCCTGTCGGCTCAACTACCAGCGGACCCAGAGAAGGCCCGCCATCGCCACATCCTTGAGGGGGAGGTGCCGGGTCCGGTCAATCTTCCTTCGGGGTGTCCATTTCAGCCACGATGTCCTCTAGCGATCGACGAGTGCGGCACTGCAATGCCGGATCGGATTCAGGTGGGGGAAAACCATCACGCGGCTTGCATTCGCATTCGCGACGGTTCGAACATGCTGCGTTTCGAATGAGGTAGGGTTCAGCGCAAACATGCGTAAAAAACCGAGCAGAGAGGTGCACCATGCGTTATGTGTTTATTGGCAAACACGATCCATCTTGGATGGACCGACCAATCGAAAGACGTGACCGAAGCCGGGCCATTCTGAAGAAACTAGGGATCAAGCATGTCCTTGGAACATACGTCCAAGGTCCGTTCGATTTCGTCGACATCGTCGACGCTCCGAATCCAGAGGCGATGCTGGCATTCTCGGTCTGGTATCGCAAAGAGGGCTTGGGCACGATCGATGCGATGCCCGCGTTGAGCTACGACCAAATGGTGGACGCGCTTGGGCGCCTAGAATAGATCTTGCCGAGGTCAGCCACGACGACTTTGATCGCTAGGCCAACTCCTGATCGATCCAACGCGTGAACATTTTCCCCAATTGAACGAGTTCGTGTTGGCTCGCGTCGCCAATCGGGTTATCCGAGGGGTGATCCATTCGGGTCCCGTTTGACACATGACCGCTGACTTCAGCCTGGAAACGATAAGGACTGTCGTCGCGCGCGCAGCTGAGGAGTGTTGGCAACGTCAGTTGCTGTAGGCGATCCAGTGCCGGGTATGTCAAAGCTGCCTGATAGCACAGGTGGCCCGCACTGATGCTTTTGAACACCTGCAGCGCTTCCTGGTGCATCGCCTCCGCAGATGGAAGGCCTCGTTGCCGCAAGTGTTCGGCGTCGCGCTGATATGGCGGCCAAAAAATATGGCCGTCACGCAATTTCTGCCACGCCTTCACGAACTGCGTCCCATCTTGATCAATGTGAGCGCTCAGATCGATGGTGTGGGCGTACTCATCGTAAAAGCTTCCGCCGAGACCCATTCCGTCCAATATCAGTCGGCGGCTTGACTCGGGATGCGCGAGCGCAATCTCCAGCGCTATTCTCGCGCCTGTATGGGTTCCGAAAAGGTCGAAGCGAGCTTCTGCTAATCCGGACGCCTGATAGGCGCGGTACATCGCGTCGGCCACGTAGCCCATGTCGACGTCGCCGCTTCGTGGCGGGCACGAGTCGCCTTGCCCCAAGGTGTCGAGCGCGATGACCACGCGTGACTGCCCGATGATCGACGCAAGTTTCGCCAACATCTGCGATGATTGTGGCGACGCGTGGAACATGAGCAACGGAGGTGCCTTGGGCTCCTCGGGAATAGCTGCTCTGAAATGAACCTGACCTTCGACAATACTGGCAAAACCGCGAACGATTCTTTGCATAGTGGAACCACCTGGACGCCCCGAACGGCGTGTCGTTGCTACTCTCGGGACAGTCAAATGCAGAACGGACCGAGGCAGTGTGGATCGAAGTCTAGCCGCCGTGGTAGCATTCTTCTAGGCGGCTAATCGGTCATGGCGGCAATCTGGTCGCGGGCAGCCACGCGAGGCGATTACACAGCATGAATACGAAAAGCGAACCTACTGGAACGTGGCGGGGTTTCTCCGCACCGTTAGCGGTGGGCGGGCGTTTTTCGTTGTATGGGCCGCCGCCATGGCACTTTGAAGGTTATTCGGCAAGCGTCAGCCTTCGCGTGTCGGCCGATGCGGTGCGCGGGCTTGTGCCCCCGCAGCTCACGGTGTCCGACGATCCGGTGGTTCGTCTCTCCGTGTTCGACTTCGTCTGCGACTGTGGGCACGGCGAGGGATTCGTTCAGAAACATCCCGACCTCGCCCAACAATCCGAAGCTGTAGTTGGCATTACAGTCACGCACGATGGTCAACCGGCATATTGGCCAGCCCTTTTGTGGTGCAGCTCTGACGCCGAGATGGCTGTTGGCCGCGAGATGTACGGATGGGCGCAGCGACTAGGTTCAGTTGCTCTAACACGCATGCCTCGGCGAGGCTGGCGTGACGGTGACGTTGTGACCGCCTTGGTCCGTCGTGGCCACCGTTCGGTCTTCACGTTTTCAATCGCACTCGCCGGGGAATTGGAGGCGCCCCCTCCCGTGGCAAATTCCGCGACGATGGCCAGTCATCTCGGTCGACTTCCGATCTATACGCAGACCGCGATCGCCGACCCAATGCGTCCCGGCGTGGTCGAACGTCGATTGGTCGCAACCGACATCGAAGACGTAAAAACTGGTCCAGTCTGGCATGGGCCAGCCCAGCTTGACGTTGTAGCGCAAGAGCTCGCGTTTCTTAATGACGCCGAGGTCATCGAAGGTCGTTGGCATCGTGCATCTTGGACCAAGCCCTATGCGTCGCGCGTTGTGAGCAGCAACGAGGGGCCGGCATAGACGTCCGGGGAGCAACGAACGATGGATGATTGGCGCGGGTTTTCTCTTCCTCAAGATTCAACGGGTGAGCTTGCTCTCTATGGGCCGCCGCCATGGCATTTCGAAGGGGTTTCTGCTTCGATCTTTCTTTCGTACGACTCGCAGCGTGCGGCAGCCCTTGTGCCTCCCCCGTTGAAGTTATTCGGTGATCCGGTCGCGCGGCTGAGTGTCCATGACCTAGTGTGCGATTACGGCTTGGGCGAGGAGTTCGTTCAACGGAACCCAGACATCGCGCTTCTCGGCGAGGCGGTCGTCGGATTCCTCGTAGAGCACGACGGTGTGGTCGGCCAATGGTGCCCCTACCTTTGGTGCACCACCGACGCTGAGTTCGCTGTGGGCCGGGAGTTTTATGGCTGGTCTCAGCAGATTGGAGAGATGTGCCTTACCCGCAAGCCCTTCCGTGGGTGGCGCTCAGGTGATGCAATATCCGGGCTCGTCAGCCGAGGAAATCGCGCCGTTTTCGA
>Ga0115002_10006479_pt1 | contig 13468 bp, 21 predicted proteins | sample ArcticOcean_MG_C_8_FD_89576 | JGI IMG/M metagenome (GOLD analysis project Ga0115002, IMG submission 89576) | Marine microbial communities from western Arctic Ocean - ArcticOcean_MG_CB11_86 | ecosystem: Environmental > Aquatic > Marine > Oceanic | place: Arctic Ocean: Canada Basin | collected...
AAGCTCACTCGTGTGCATTGATCGTGCCGCCCGTGATGCGTGGGATCACGAGTGCGCCGCCTACGCCGCCCGCGAACTCACCGCCGCCAACGCCGCCTGCGCCGCCTACCAAGTCGCCCTCGTAGCGGTATACGCCGCCCGCGAGCAGGCCGCCAACGGATAGCAGCAACCACCCGAGCCGGGGCGGTAGTCCCCGGCACAGAGCACAGAGCACAGAGCACAGGAGCCAACGATGACCGACACGAACATCACGACGCGAGACCCCGGCACGAACATCTGCCTTTGCGCCATATGTAGGGTGATGATCATGCAGTCAGACCTTGACAAGCGTAAGGTCGCGGACTTGATGATTTACAAGTTAGGCGAGCTTGACTCCATCGAACTCGCGCACATTGCTTGCGTGAGTGACGGAAGCGCGGGCAGCGGATGGCGGTGGGGCGATTGAGAACTGACCGACCAATACAGAGCACAGAGCAAGGAGACACGATATGACCTACAGGAACGACACCGAGCGACGACTGGCCTACGATGCCAGCCGCAATGCTCGCGACGTTTATCACGAGGCGCTCACCGCGTATGCCGCCGCAGCGAACGCGCACTCTGACGCCTGCTCGGCTCACGCGCCCTCAGATGAGATCATCGCGACTGGCAAAGCGAGCGATGCCGCTGAGGCGGCATTTGATATCGCGAGCGAGGTTTACGCCGCAACGCCCGATGCAAGGATGTCTGAATGATCTTTGCACTGACACTCGGAGCGATGCTCGGAGCGGCCAGCGTGTTGCTGGTCCAGCAATACATCGGAGATGTGTTTAGGAGTGCGCGCCGGGTCGAGACACTGACCCGGCGCGCCGCACATGAGGACAAGAAGAGAGTACACCATGATTGAGGCAACCGCTGAGGGGATCGAAGTGAGGACGCCATATCACTTCGCTAACCTCATGAAGTCGATCCCCGGCGGGCGCTGGTCGCCCGCAAAAAGGGTGTGGGTATACCCGCTGACGGAGGCGTCCGCGACAGCGCTCGCCGACGCGCTGCCTGAGACGATGGCTCGCAATCCGGAGTTTGTCGAGTTGGTCGCCGCCGGGTTGAACAGCGCCGTCACCGGCGAGGCGATCAAGCTCACCTTTGAACCGCTCGACATGCCACAGCCTAAGACTCAGGTGGGTGAGCAGTGGGGCTGGCAACGCCGCGCGTACAAGTTCGCCGAGACGCGACCAGCCACGATGCTCTCGATGGCGATGGGCACCGGCAAGACGAAGGTCACGATTGACCTCGTGCAGAACAGCGACGACCGGCGCGTGCTTGTCATCGCCAAGCGCAAGGTCGGTACGAACGTATGGCCGCGCGCTCTTGCGGAATGGCTCGCGCACCCGGACGAGTGGATCGTTGATTCTCTCGCGGGCGGCGGGTCAGTGGTGAAGCGCACCGCCGCAATGAAGGCATCGATGAAACGCGCCGCCGAAGAGGGGCTCGGCTACATCGGGATTGTGAACTACGAGGCCGTCAACAATGCGCCGCTGAAGGCTCTACTGCTCGCGACGAAGTGGGACAGGGTTGTGCTCGACGAAAGCCAGCACATCAGCGGCCACGGCAGCGTTCGATCCAAGCTCATCGCCCGCCTCACCGCGCGGCGGAGGCTCGCCTTGTCAGGTACGCCGATGCGGCAGACCCCGCTCGACGTGTTCGGGCAGTACAGGTTCCTCGACCCCGGCATCTTCGGAGTCTCGTGGACGCGATTCAAGCATCACTATGCGCGATGGGGCGGTTACGGTGGCTACCAGATGCTCGGGATGGATAACGAGTACGAACTCAGCGAGCGCTTCAACTCCATCGCGATCAAGGTCGAGCGTGACGTGCTCGAACTGCTGCCGTCTCAGCACATCACGCAGCACATCACGCTCGACCCCACGACACAACATCATTACGACGCGATGAGCGATGACTTCATTACAACGCTCGCCGGGGATAAGTCGGTAACAGCGCCCATCGTCCTGACGAAGCTGCTGCGGATGCAGCAGCTAACGAGCGGATACCTGACAACCGACAGCGGCGAGGACGTGACGCTGGGAACGGAGAAGCAGGACACCCTACAGGAGTTGTTGGAAGGGCTGCCGATTGACGAGCCGGTCGTGGTGTTCGTGAGATTCAGGCATGACCTCGCAGCGGTACACGCCGCCGCGAGGGAGGCGGGACGCTCTAGCCTCGAAGTGTCTGGCGCGTCAGACGATATCACGGAGTGGCAAGGAGGAGCCGCGACCGTTTTGGCCGTTCAGATCCAATCGGGCGGGGAGGGGATCGACCTCACCCGCGCCGCGTACTGCGTGTACTACTCGATTGGCTACTCGCTCGGCGACTACGAACAGAGTCTCGCCCGCGTATCACGTCCGGGACAAACTCGGCATGTCACGTACTACCACCTCGTTGCCGGGGACACCGTTGACGAGGTGGTCTACGACGCACTCGATCTGCGAAGGAACGTGATCGACATGGTGCTTGCGTCTGTTCGCAGGGTATGATGAGGATGAAAAAGAAGAAAATCGAAAGGGAATGATTGAATGAATATCACCGAGGTCCGACCGTGGAGAGAGCGGAACCCGATGCGGGTTTGGCGAAAAGCGAACAAGCTGACGCTGGCAGATGCTTGCGTCTTGCTCGGCAACGGAGGCATATCGACTCTCACGAAGTGGGAGAATGGTGGGGCTCGTCCCGCGCCAGTACGCATGGAGCGTTTGGCGGAAGTAATGAAGGATGGCGGGATCGCGCGGAAGTGGGACTCGTGGCTGGAGGAGGCAAAGTAGCACCGAGACCGCAAGCCAACGGATACCGAGACACCGAACGAAAGCAAGGAACAAATGACTACGAAAAAAGAACAGCAAACGGAAGTCGTGGAGTACGCGCCCGGAGGAAGCTCAGCGCTTGAGGTCATCCGCGAGAATGTAGGCGGGCACGGGCTCAACTCATTCGACCTCCCACGAGTGAAGATCCCAGCAGGCGGCTCAACGACGTGGGAGATACCGACGCTCGAAGGGCCGAGCGCCGCTCGTGCCGTCGATGGCGTCATCATTCACTGGAACACGCGTCGCGCTTACTGGCAGGACAAGAACGTCACCGGCGCGCCGCCTGATTGCAGCAGCAATGACGGGCTCATCGGCTTTGGCTGGAACAGCCAAGAGCCTGACGCTGAATCGAAGGGTCTGCAATACGATCCTGACGGGCGCGCCATATTCTCGCACGTATGCTCGGCCTGTCCGCTTGGCGGAGATAACGCGTGGGGCTCAGCCGTCGATGCCAAGGGTGAACCGTCACGCGGGAAGGCATGCAAGGAGATTCGGCAGCTATTCGTCCTGATGCCGGGAGAATTGCTGCCGATCATTGTGAGCTTGTCCCCGACCAGTATCAGCGAGTCTCATAAGTTCTTTATGAGAATGGCGAGTGGCGGCGTGCCGTTCTACGGCGCGGAGGTGAGCCTCGGGCTCAAAGCCGCTAGCAACAACGGGCAGTCTTATGCGGTACTCTCTCCGAGCGTCACTCGACGCCTCGACGAAGAGGAAAGCGACCGTATCAAGTCTTACCGCGCAGGCATCCTGCCGATGCTTGAAACAGTTGGAGGAGAAGCCGTCGCAGATTAGCCACTAGCGAGCATGTCAGAAAGCCGGTCGTTTTTTGCGACCGGCTTTCTGACCAGAGGACAGAAATGAACCCCGAAGAGACACTCACGTTTTTGGCGGCGCTGTACCCGTCCGATTTGCCAGAGGGCACCGCGCTGCTGACGTGGACACTTCCCGACAAACGCAGCACATGGCACTCCAGCACTTCAACCGTTACAGCAGACGACAAGCAGGACACCTACATCGGCGCGGGACTCGCGCCTGCTCCGGGTTACGGCGCGGTGCGCCGCGCGAAGTCAGCGCAGATCATCGGCATCCCCGGCCTCTGGCTCGACCTCGATTATCAGGATGGCGAAGCGCATCGGAAGCCGAACCTGCCGACCGAGGCGGAGGCTACCGAGTTCATATCTGAACTCTCATCGATGCGAGCGCCGTCGCTCATCGTCCGGTCGGGTCACGGGTTCCAGCTATGGTGGCTGTTCGACCAGCCGTGGCAGTGGGAACCTGACGACGAGTACAGCCGCGACCGGGCGGCAGCGATGCAAACCGGGCTTGTCTACCACGTCCGCGACTTAGCGCGGGGCCACGGCTGGGACGTGGACGCCACTATCGACCTTGCCCGCGTGATGCGCCTGCCGGGCTCTATGAACCTCAAGGCAACGCCGGTGCCGGTCACGATGACCGATACCGGCACCGAGCGACGCTCGGTGGAGTCGTGGGAAGCGATCCAGAGCGCCCTAGAATCGCCGAGAGCGCCCGCGCTGGTGGGAATGGGTGGAACGCCACCACTCCCCACGCCGAGCAAGCATCTGCCAGCGGCGGCTTTCAACCCGACAGCGGTTCCTCCATTCGAGAAATGGGAAGCGTTACAGGCAGCCGACCCGAGGGTGCTCAAGACGTGGAACCGCCGACGTTCAACGACCGGGCCGCAGGGGCTCGCAGACCAGTCGGCGAGCGCCTACGATATGGCGCTCGCATCGTTCGCCTCTCGCGCACTCTGGAATGAGCAAGAGATCACCGACCTCCTCGTTGCGCACCGGCGCAAGCACGGTGACGACCTCAAGCGCGCGGATTATTACGTGCGAACCATCGACCGAGCGCGGCTCGATGGCAGCAATGACCAGATGGGCGACGACGGAGAGACGCCGCCGCTCGCCGCGCTCTCGACCTTGTGGGGCGTGACGGTTCAGCGGGTGACAAAGTTCCTCGCCGATCCGCCTACCTACACGCTGACCCTCTCCGTTGACGGCGTTGATCGAACCATCACGCTCGGCGGCGTCGGCTCGATTCTGGAGCAGCGCGCGTTCAGATCGAAGGTCGCCGCCTCGGTGGACATTGTGATCCCCTCGTGCCCGTCGGCTACTTGGGAGCAGCGCGCCAAGATGATGCTGGGCGCGCTGACCATCGAGGAATTAGGGCCGGAAGCCGAGCCAGCGGGAGTCGCGGCTTTATGGGTTGACGAGTACCTCGCGCAGCAGACTCCATCTGAGGACGATTGGCAGGTGTACCTGCTACTCGGCAAGCCGTACCGGCTCCCAGCCGATCCCGGTTGGGTGTATCTAACCCTGCGAGGGCTCGCGTTCTGGCTGAGGACGACACGCGGCGAGCGAGTCACCGAGCGAGAGCTTGGCCGCTATCTTCGGATGGGCGGAGCGGAGCGCCGCGTGCAGAACGTAGCGCGCGAAGATGGCGCGATGACCTCGCGATCAGTCTGGAGGATTGAGGGGTAGCTGGTGCCCTATAAGGGCACCAATCGAGATCACCTATGTATTGGATTTTGGCTATTTGGCTATTTGGCTATTTACTGGCCGGGACAGCCAGTGGATACGGGGATTCGCCCGAATAGCGAAAATAGCGAAAATAGCGTAAGGTGCGGACGGAAGAAGAAGAAAGCGAGACACGCATGACTGAAGAGTTCCGAGTATTTGGGCCACCGGGGACTGGCAAGACCACGATGCTGAGCACGTGGATATCGCAGGCCGCCGAGCGCTACGGCAGTGACGCGATCCTAGTGGCCTCGTTCACGAGGGCAGCAGCGTCGGAGTTGGTGCGGCGGAACTTGCCGCTTGATCCGTCGCACGTCGGGACGTTGCACGCGCTTTGTTACCGAGCGCTGGGCGCGCCACAGATCGCCGAGACGAAGGCATCAGAGTTCAACGAGGCACAGACTCATTACAAGTTGAGCGGCGGACGGTTCGATCTCGACGAGCCTAACGTGGCGTTCGTCAGTGACAGCGACAAGCTCATGAACTCGTACCAAGTCGCACGCGCCACGATGACGCACCGCGACGCGTGGACAAGAGAAGTTCGCGCGTTCGCTGCGGCATGGGAGGGCTGGAAGTGGGACACCGGATATATCGACTTCACTGACATGATCGAGATCGCGCTGGATGAGCGGATGGCTCCACCATTCGGGAGCACAATCGGATTCTTCGACGAGGTGCAGGACTTCACCCCGCTGGAGTTGGCCCTTGTTAGGAACTGGGGCGAGCAGATGGACTTCATCGTGCTCGCCGGGGATGACGATCAGTGCATTTATCAATTCAAGGGCGCAACGCCAGACGCGTTCCTCACCCCGCCAGCGGACGACGTACACAAGCGTATTCTGCGCCAGTCTTACCGAATCCCCGCGTCGGTGCATCGCCTGTCTCAGAAGTGGATCAGCGGAGTGAGGGAGCGCGAGCTAAAAGAGTTCAGCCCGCGTGATTCTGAAGGCTCAGTCGAGCGCCGCGAGGAATTGACGTGGCGTTATGGGGCGGAGGCAATCGCTAAAGAGTTAGAGCACGCAGGCGACGTTATGGTCATCGCGTCCTGCTCTTATCAGATCGCACCTATCGTCGCGAACTTGCGTGAAGCGGGGATACCGTTTCACAACCCGTTCCGACGGAAGCGCGGAGATTGGAACCCGCTCAAGAGCGGGCGAGGCATGGCGACCGGCGAACGTATCGCGTCGTTGCTCAGTCCCACGTGGACGTATGGCGATCTTGCTAGCTGGATGCCTATGACCAGAAAGAAGAGCAACCAGAACCCCGGACGCTGGGCGGAGCTAATCGCCGATCAACCCGAAGATCGGATCGTGTCTGTGGCTCTGCTCGGGCAGGTGTTCCAGCCCGGAGTTATCGACGAGATCAGGAGGGAGCCGCTCACGTGGTTACAGGAGAATGTGCTGGCGGCGAAGTCGAAGGCGATTGAGTTCCCGATCCGAGTGATTGAGCGGTACGGCGTGAAGGCGCTCACTGAGACCCCGCGCATTGTCGTCGGCACGATCCATTCGGTGAAGGGCGGCGAGGCGGATAGCGTGTACCTGTTCCCCGACTTATCGCCCAGTGGCTACGCTCAGTGGGAAGCGGGCGACGATTCGGTGCGGCGCATGTTCTATGTGGGGATGACTCGACCGCGCGAACGGCTCGTGGTGTGCGGGCAGTCAACGCCTCACGCGGTGCAGCTATGAAGAAGATCGACCTCACGACGGAGGAGCGGCTGGCCGAGATTCGCGGCATCATCGTCCGTTCGGAGAATCGCGAGATGATGCTGGACGCCGAGCCGCGCCCGACCCGCGACGCGCTGACTCAGGACGAGATGCAGCGCATCTACGATCTGGCGAGGGGGTCGACATGGTGAAGGAGAGCGTGGTGCAGTCGGCGATAGTCGGCTGGCTTCGCAAACAGCCTGACACGTTCGTAGTCAAGTTCGCGGCGGGGCCATTCACGCTCACCGGCGTGCCGGATTTGCTGGTCTGCGTCGCGGGGCGCTACCTCGCGATGGAAGTGAAAGTGGGAAAGAATAAGCCGACACCAATCCAACTGAGACGGATTGAAGAGATCGAGATCGCAGGCGGGCGAGCGCTCGTTGTGCGGTCGCTCGCCGAAGCACAGGACGCATGGAGGGACACTCACGATGGAACATGACGAGATTGACGCAAAGGTATTGCTGGTGCTCGACAACGGCACGGAGATCCCCGCGCTAGCGGTACGGTCGGCGGTTGATTCGCCGGTGTGGAAGCGCGCGGGATATTCTCGCTCGCAGTACGTATTGCTGGTCGACCTCAACACCAACTTTGCGACCACCGATCCGAACCGGTGGCCTGATGCGTATGGGCGGACGATGCGAGTGGCGCATCAGATGTTGCTGGCGGATTGGAGCGGGTTCACCTCGTCGGTTGACGTGGGACGGCACCAGCCTCAGAATCCTCGACTTCATTTGGTGTAGGATCTTCGGGTGCCTCAGCGGCAGCGCTGAGGACTATGAAGGGGACAGCCATCTGAATAGATTGTTTTTTGTGATTGTGCTGATGTTGACGTTGTTGTTTGTGGTGACGACCCCGTCACCTCGCCGCTCTGCATTTGCGCCGAACACCGCTGAGCCAACCGCGACCGCGCCAGCAACGCCGACCGCTGAGCCGACCGCGTCGCCGACTGCGACCGCGACGCCGCCGCCGACCGCGACGCCGCCGCCGACCGCGACCGCGTCGCCTCTCAGCTACAGCCTGCAAGAGGCAATCGCTGTCGCGTTCCCGCCGGGGGAGCGCGCGGCGGCTCACGCCGTCATGATGTGCGAGTCGAGTGGAAACACGAACGCGCGAGTGTTCGATACGAACTCGGAATGGTCGGTTGGCGCGTGGCAAGTCCAGCCGCGCTGGTGGGGCGAAGTCCCAGACGACGCACTCGGCCAAGCGATGCAAGCCGCCGCAATAGTCGCAGAGAACGGCTGGAAGCCGTGGTCGTGCTCGTCGGTGTTGCTACCCAGTTGACAGGGGGAGAAGAAGAGGAGTAAGGTTCTCCTATCGAGCACAGAGCACAGGAGACACCAAGATGACCGACACGACGACCACTACCTCGCCAGCAGACTTCGCAGTCGTGACCGTCATCGCCGAGGTAGGCTTCGTAAGCATCAAGGGCAGCATCCCCCCCCCGCCAGCAGACTTTGACGCCAATGAATCGCCCGTAGCCTACCGACTGCGAATCAAGATCGCGCGCATCGCTGAGCGACGGACGGCTCAGCGTGCATCAGCAGCACGTCGCGGTAGCCGCCTCTAAGGGGGGGGGCACTTGACAGGGGGAGAAGAAGAGGAGTAAGGTACTCCTATCGACCAAGAGCACAGAGCACAGGAGACACCAAGATGACCAACGTAGCAGCAGCCGAAGCCCTTATCGCCTCCGCTATCGCCGCAGGATTTCACGCCCTCTCTTGCCTCGTGGGGACCGGCGCTGACGAATACGCCGCCGCCGACGCTTGCCCGACCTGCCGCGCTGACCTAGAGGCGTCGTGGGCATCCGAACAACTCGGCGAACTACAGGCCGAACGAGCCATGTGGAACCACCTAGAGACCAACGAAGAGCACCGCGCAGAGATGGAATGGGACGACCGACGCGTCGCTGCGATGGCCTAACAAGCCATCCGCCGGGGGGCTTCGGTCCCCCGGCACCAGAAACTAGAGACAACCGGAGACACGCAATGGCCATCGCAGACACACCCACTGGTCAGGCAATCAACCTAGATGTCAGCGTGGATACGCTGATCGAATGTACCGACGCGGGGAGCGAGCACGCCGTAGCCCTAATGGACGCCGCCGCGAGCATCGGCCTGCGGCCTTATGAGCAGCACGTCGCTTGGCGAAAGATTCGACGCATCGTCCCGAAGGCCGTCCGAATCGCCATCGAGGCAGACGCGCTGCTCATAAGGCCGCGATATTGACGCCGATCCGAGGCGGCAGACCTCGGCACCCAGCGATCACAGGAGACGCAGAATGACCGACCCAATCGACCCAGCCGAGTTTGGAATAACAGACTGGAGGAGCGCTGCCGAGGAGTCGCTCCACAGGATCGTTTTGCTCGACGAGCAAATCAAGGCGATGACGGAGGAACGAGAAGCACTACGCGCCGCCGTGAAGCTGGAACTGTCCAGTGACGGCACCCCAATCATCGATGGCGAACGCGGACTGGTGGCGACGCTTCGAGAGCGTCGCAGGAACGCCTCAATCGACCTCATCTCGATGGCTAAGCGCCCGGAGATGGAGGCGCACATCATCGAATCGGCGCGAGCGGGGATGCTCAACGCGAGCCTTACCCCATTGCGAGCGATGCGTGGGAAAGTGGCGTGGGCTGACGCTCTGCTGAGCATGGAGATGCCCGGTGGAATAACCTCCACACTCACGATCCAAGACACCACTAAAGGGGGCTAAGAACATTCGAGGTGGCGCGTGTCGCTCCACCGAGTAGCGGCACGCGCCACTCAGAGCGTATCCTCCTCGCGCATCCGAGGGGGAATGTAATGGTTGACACTGTAGACACTGATCAGGGGGGCTGGCGGTCGCGCATCGTCGGCCACGCGGAGGTCGCACCCGGCGACCTGACCGAGAATCCGCGTAATTGGCGAACTCATCCGCAGGCTCAGCGCGACGCCCTCACGGGAGTGCTCGATACCGTTGGATGGGTTCAGGACGTCATCGTCAACAAGCGTTCAGGATTTATCCTCGACGGCCATGCTCGGGTGGCCGTCGCCACCCAGCGCGGGGCTGAGACGGTGCCTGTTGTCTACGTCGATTTGGATGAGGATGAAGAGTTACTAATGCTTGCCACCCTTGACCCACTCTCGGCGATGGCCGAGGCCGACGACGACGCGCTTGCGGACCTGCTCGCCTCGGTCACGTCCGAGGATGAGGCGTTGACCGCGATGCTCGATGATCTGGCCGGTGCGGAATCGGACGATCTAGAAGGGTCACGTGGCCCTGAAATGGAGATAACGCCAACCTTCATGGAACGCGCTGATTACATCGTGCTCCTGTTTGACAATGAATTGGATTGGGTGGCGGCGGTCGATACGTTGGGGATCACTGTGGTGGAGGCTCCTAATTCACGCGGGAAGAATCGCACCCACGGGGTAGGCCGCGTCATCCGGGGAGCCGATGTCATCCAGCGCTTGAACGGCGCTCAGTGAGCGCTCGAATTATCGTTCCTTCGTATCATCGCGCAGGGAAAACGACTATTCGGCAGGTCGTCGAGAGCGCGGCGATAGCGGTGATCGAGTCGGAGGCTGATGAATACCGCTCATTGGAAGGCGGTGAAATCATAGTCATGCCGGAGAAGGTCGGCGGGAACATATCAGTTACTAGAAATTGGATACTCGATTACGGGTTCGAGCAGTCGGAGCGCGTCGTGATGATGGACGACGACGTAACCGAGTTTGGGCGTTTTGAGTGGAACTCAAGTCGTGCTCAATATGATTACCTAAAATACGATCAATCGAGGATGTTGGAGTTTATCGAAAACGGGTTTGATATGGCTGACGAAGCGGGGGTGAAGTTGTGGGGGGTCGGCGTGGTTGCCGCACCGAGGGCTTACCGAGAATACGCTCCTTTCTCTTTTTTATCTCCGGTGTTGGGGCCGTTTACTTGCGTATCGAATAACGGACTCAGGTATGACAACCGACTGAGGCTAAATGAGGATTATGACTATTTTTTACAGCAGATCCAGAAGTACCGGAGGGTGCTACGGTTTGATTCTCATTGGTACAGATGCAATCATTTGACGATGCCGGGGGGCGTCACTTCATACCGGACGCTCGATGAGGAGTACAAACAGGCTGAAATCATGGTCAAAAAATGGGGGCCAGAGGTCGTGCGATACAATTTTGATAAGAGCACAAACCCTCGCATTAGGGTTCCTATACCCTGATGACCACCCTGTCATACCGCGAAGCCGCCAACGATTCTCGCTACCGTGTTCGTGACATGGACTTGGGCGGCTTTACATTCTCGGAAACGATCTTGCACGCTGGCCAGTCTACGAGGGGCCACGCGCATCCGTGGCCCGAGGTGTATCTGGGCATGGACGGGTTTGGGATTATCTATCTCGACGGCGATGATCATGGGATCGCGCCGGGGGCCTTGTTTGTGATTCCGGGCGGAGTCCATCACCGTGTGACGACGGAATCAGGGATCGCCTTCGCTTGCTTCTTTAGTGGAGTTCGTGCGAATGACAAGTAAACCGCGTGGCAAGAATTGGCGACCGAGGTTTATCGAGGTTCTGCGGAACAGCGGCAACGTCCGCGCGTCCTGCACGGCGGCGGGCGTATCGCGAGCCGGGGCGTATCGTGCCCGCAGCACGTCTGCGGCGTTTGCGGCGAGTTGGGACGAGGCGCTAGCCGATGCCGTGGACACGTTGGAGGCAGCGGCATGGACGCGCGCTCGGGCGGGGACATCTGACGGGTTGTTGATGTGGTTGCTGAAGGCGCACCGGCGCGACTTCTACGGCGACAAGATTCAGATCACGATCACCCATGACCAGCGCGTCGCCTCGTTGGTCAGCGAGGGGTTCACGCAGTCCGAGGCCGAGGCTGCTGTTGAAGAGGCGGAGCGAATCGCGACCACCGCATGATGGCTGTGAGCAGCGATCCCATCCTCCAGATGGCGCGGGATCGCGCTGTCGCGCGGCGAATGAGGCCGGACGGGCGACCCGACTGGCGCGACATTGCTCGCGCGGAGCAGATCGCACCGGCTGGCGACTGGCGCTCTTGGCTCTACATGGCTGGCCGAGGGGCTGGCAAGACAAGAGCGGGGGCGGAGTGGGTACACGAGCAAGTGGCCGCAGGGGCGCGCCGGGTGGCCATCGTGGGCTCTACCGCCGCCGATGTTCGTGACGTAATGGTGGAGGGCGAGTCTGGGATCATCGCCACTGCACCCGCGAGCGCTCGCCCCGTCTATGAACCGAGCAGACGCCGCCTGACGTGGCCCAACGGTGCCATCGCCACAACCTACAGCGCCGAGGAACCGGAGCGCCTGCGAGGCCCTCAGCACGACACGGCTTGGGCCGATGAAGTTGGCGCGTGGCGTTACGCGATGGAGGCATGGGACATGCTGATGCTCGGTCTCCGAATCGGTGATGACCCGCGTATCGTAGTGACGACCACTCCGCGCCCGACGCCGCTGGTGCGGCACCTCCTAGAGGCGGAGACAACGGCAACCACGCGCGGCACCACTTACGACAACCGAGCTAACCTCGCACCCGCTTTCCTCGACCAGATCGTGAGCCGATACGAAGGCACGCGACTCGGTCGTCAGGAGTTGCTTGGAGAATTGATCGAGGATGTGGAGGGGGCGCTGTGGACGCGCACAGCGTTGGACGAGTCGCGCGTGCCGGACTCGCGGATCTGTACGTTCGACGACCATGAAGGCATGACCAGCGCCGAGCGAGGAGAGCACGATGCAGCGACGATCCACCTCACGCGAATCGTTACCGCCATCGACCCGGCAGGGAGCGCCCGAGAGGGGTCAGACGAAACGGGCATCGTGGTCGCGGGGATCGGCCCTTGCGATTGCAAGGGTGTGGAGGAGCGCCACGGATTCCTGCTCGCCGACCGAAGCGGGAAGTACACGCCGCAGGGCTGGGCGTCAGCAGCGTGCCTCGCGCACTATGAGCACCGAGGTGATCGCGTCGTCGCTGAGATGAACTTCGGCGGAGACCTCGTCAAGACGAATCTCCAGCAGTACGATCCCGATGTGCCGTTCACCCCAGTCCACGCGAGCCGAGGCAAGGCCGTTCGAGCCGAGCCGATCAGCGCCTTATGGGAGCAGCGGAAGATGCACCTTGTTGGAGCACACCCGGCACTCGAAGATCAGATGTGCAATTTCGTCCTCGGGATGAGCGGTGGCCCGGCGACTGATGACCGGGTGGATGCTATGGTCTGGGCGTTCAGTCACTTATTCATCACCGGATCACCCGCGAGGATTACGTGGCTATCATGATTCGCCGATGGATCGGTATAGTCGTGGGGCTCGACGACATCCGCACGGCTGCCCAATTACTGTTCACCGCAGTAACAGCGGCGGCGCTGTTTGTGATCACGTCGGTAGCGGTAGGCGT
>Ga0115002_10006480_pt1 | contig 13467 bp, 6 predicted proteins | sample ArcticOcean_MG_C_8_FD_89576 | JGI IMG/M metagenome (GOLD analysis project Ga0115002, IMG submission 89576) | Marine microbial communities from western Arctic Ocean - ArcticOcean_MG_CB11_86 | ecosystem: Environmental > Aquatic > Marine > Oceanic | place: Arctic Ocean: Canada Basin | collected...
GGTTGTCCAGCCTGGGGTTGTCCCGCTTGCTGCGCTGCCTGTCGGAGAGCTTCGGCAGCTTGTTTCGCGGCTTGGGCGGCCTGACCGGCATCGCCCTGAGCCAGTTGGTTGGCGGCTTGCTGCATGGCTTGTTGTGATCGCTGTGCAGATTCGCCTGCGTCTTGGGCTTGTTCGCCGCGTTGACCGAGATCGAGCGGTTGCTGATTTAATCGCTGGGCCGCTTCGCCGAGTTGTTTCGCCAATTGACGTGTTGCTTCGGCAAGTTGTTGCTGACCGGCTTGCCGAGCCGCGTTGCGACCGGCGGGGGATGCGGCCTGTTCGGTGAATTGTTTGGTCAACTCGGCCTGCTGTTGCGCCATTTGTTGGGCCTGCTGGCCGAGGTCTTGAGTCGGGCTGTCGGGGTTGTTGGCTTCCAGTCGACGTGCGGTTTGCTGAGCGGCATCGGCGGCTTGTTGAGAGGCTTCACCGGCTTGCTTGGGTTGCCCCGCCATCGCCTGCTGGGCGGCTTGATCGGCTTGCTTGGCGAACTCTCGCGCCTGCTGCGTGGCTTTCGATTCGGCACCGGTTTGACGAGCCGTGTCGAGGGCGAGCTTGGCGGCTTCGCGTGCCAGTTGTTGCTGCTGAGCGGCGGCCTGCTGTGGTTGTGCGGGTTGTGGTTGACCAGGTTGGGGACCGTTCTCGGCAGCTTGTGGGCCAGCAGGATTCTCACCGTTTTCCTGGGCGAGTCGTTCTTCGCGAAGCTGGGCCAACTCCTGTTGCAAGGCGCGTTGTTCTTGGGCTAATTGTTCGAGGAGGTCGGCGGTCGATTCCTGACCCGGCTGTGGGTTGCCGGCGGGCATGGGGTTGTTCTCGGCTTTCGCGAGGGCTTCAGCTCGTTTCTGCAGACGTTGCAAGGACTCTTCCGCCTGTTGTTGTTCAGCGGCGGCTCGCTCTGTCTGACCGTTCTTCAGGGCGTCGGCTGCCTCTTGCAGATTCCGCATGGCTTCGGCCCGTTCGAGAGCCGATTGTTCGGCGGGAAGTTCTTCGGCCCGTTTGCGAAGTTGTTCTTGCGCTGCGGCCAACTGCTTTGTTTGCTCGGCCTTGCGGGCTGGGTCTTGTTCGTTGTCGAGTTGCTCGGTCTGCTTGCGAATCGCGGCTTGCTCGCGGGCGAGTTGTTCGGCTTGCTGGGCGAGTTCTTGGGGGTCGTTCTGGTCTTGTTTCGTCAATTGCTCGGCTTGCTGGTCTTCTTCTTCATTGCGACGCGCCAATTGTTCTTTTGCGTCTTCACCGTCGAGACGTTTCTGGAGTCTTTGAAGTGCGTCGGCGGCTTGTTGTTGGGCGTCGGCTTCGCGCTTCATTAACTGCTGCAATTCCTCGTCGGGTTTCTTTGCGACCAATGTGGGATCCGTGGCTTTCGGATCGGCGGCTGGTTTCGGTTGTTGTTTCTTGACGAGTTCGTCCGTTTGCTCGCGGGCGTCTTCCGCTTTGCGGAGCGATTCGAGGGCTTCTTGTTTCTCCGCCTGAGCTGCGTCGCCGGCGCGGAGTTGTTCGGTGTCGCGGGCGACCTGGGCGAGTTGATCTTGCTCTTGCTGTCGTTTGTCGAGCGCGGGGACACGATCGGCTTCGGCTGCTTCACGGGCTTCGGCTGCTGCCTGCTGTTGCTGTTTCGCCAATTGCTCGGCTTGTTTGGATGGATCTTGACGGGCCGGATCGACGGCTTTGGCCAGTCGGTCGATGGCTTCGTCGGTTTTTTGCAAGCCCGCGTCGACGTCCTGTGGTTTCTCCGCGTTGGCGAGTTGCTCGGCGGCTTGTTGAGCGGCTTGCTTCGCGGCGGCTACTTCGGGGCGAGCGGCGGGGGCGTCGAGCTTGTCCAGTTCGTCGGCGATTTGCTGTTGTTTCTCGGCTTGTTTGGCCAGTTGTTGTTCGTCGGATTGCTTCAACGCCTCTTCGGATTGCTGGGCGATTTGTTCTTGCTGCTTGCGAATGTCGTCGACGACTTGCTCGGGCGTTTTTTGTCCAGCCAGCTTCTTCTCCAGCCGAGCGAGTGCCTGTTCGGCTCGCGCTTGGGAAGCGGGAGCATCGGCGGTGCGTTCTTTGCGGAGATCGGTCAACGCGGCAGCGGCGTCTTGGACGGCGTCGCGCTGTTCTTCGTCGGCATCAGGTACATCGAGATCGGCCAAGTCTCGCGCGAGTTGTTCCTGCTTGTCGGCGAGGGTTTGCAGTTGCTTTTCGGCTTCAGCCGGTTTGTCGGAATCAACGGTTTCCTCAACCTGTTTCGCGAGGTCCGCCTGTTGTTTGCGTAACGCGGCGAGTTGCTCGGTGGCAGCCGCTTTGCGTTCTTCTTCGCTACCGATTTGCTCGGCGAGTTGTTCGAGTTGCTCGGCCGTGTTCTTCGCTTCGGCGGCCGCCGGTTCAGGTCGGTTGGCGAGTAGGTCGTCGATCGCTTCTGCGGCTTGATCGAGGGCCTGTTGCTGTTGTTCTCGGTTCTGTTTCGGCAATTGCAGTTTGGCCAAGCCGGCCTGCAAGGCGGCCTGTTCGGCGGCGAGCGGACGCAACTGTTCTTGCTGTTGTTGTTGCTGTTCGGCGGTAGCGTTTTCGCCGGGTGCTTCCTGGGCAGCTTCGGCGATGCGTTCGGTCAGGTCGTCCTGACGTTCTTGCAATTCGCGAACGGCTGCTTGTGGGTCGCTGGGCAACTGTTCGTTTTTCTTCAGTTCGGCGGCAAGGCGTTCAAGTTCCTTCGCGGCGGCTAGTTGATCGGCGGTTGCCTGCTGTGTGTTGCCCTGTTTCAAGTCTTCAATCGCTTTCCGCACGGCCTCGGGATCAAGTGGTGTCACGGGGGCGTTAGGGCGTTCGGTCTCGGCGCGGGCTGCCAGTTCATCGGCTCGATCGAGAAGGTCTTGTTGTTTCTCGATGAGCGGCTGAAGTTCGTCGGCGGCCTGTTCGGATTCTTTTTGCAAGGCTTCGGCCAGTTGATCTTGCGGCGCGGCCAGTTCGCGTGCCCGCTGAGCCAATTCGGCGAGACGGTCCAATTCCTGTTGCCGCGCGGTTTCGAGCAATTCCGGTCGGCGATCGAGCAGCGCCTGCAATTGAGCCGCGAGATCCTGTTGTTGATCCGCCAACTCCTGTTGCTGTTGGGCCATCTGTTGTTGTCGGGCTTGCTGCTGTGCAGGCGTTGTGTCAGCCGGTGGGGGTTGCTGCATTTCTCGATCGAGATCGCCGGCGGCCTGGGCCAGCTTTTCGGTTTCGGTTGCCAAGCGGTTCAGATCGAGCAGGTCTTTTTCGAGTTGGGCCAGTTCGTCAAAGCGATCATTCAGAGCGGCGAGTTTGTCTTGGGCGTCGGTCAGCAACTGTTCGGTTTGTTTGAGGAGATCAACTTTCTCGCGGAGCGGGGCGGGGACTGTCTTCTTCAATTGGTCGCGCGCGGCTTCCAGGTCGATACGGGCCACCTCGCGTGTCTGGTCAACGAGATTGGCGTACAGCGGATGCTCGGCAAACCGGGCGGCCAGTTGTTCCAGTCGCGTGGCGAGAGTTTGCTGATCATCGGCGAGCGGTGGGATGTCTTTGTTGCGTGAAAATTGCAACTGCATCCGGACGTCGTCACCCGCTTCCTGTTGGAGTTCCACGACTTCGTCCCGATTCTTACCGATATCCTTGGCAATGTCGGCGAGCATTTTCTTGAGATCGGCTTGTCGGTCGGCGACGGCATTGCTGCCCTGGGGAGCCGCATTGTTGCGGATGAGGAGCGTGCGCGGATGCGACCAGACTTCGTTCGGGCCGGGATGCGGACGCTCGTCGGCAGCACGCACGCGGTACTCGATGACCGTCCCCTCGGCGACGCCCAGCGAGGCCAGGTCGAGTTCAAAACGATGTTCGACCGTCGGCTTGCCCAGTTGCGCTGCTTTGACGGTCAGCATCTCTTTACGACCATCACCGGCGAGAATCTCATAGTGCAGTTCCAAGGCGTCAACTGCGATGTCGTCGCTCGCAACGACATCGACGGAGACGACGTCGCTGGGACGCACTTCGGTACGACGGTCGCTACCGGCCAGGTGCAGTTCGGGCGGCATGTCGTAGACGACGGTCAAGCGGCGATTGGGTTCTTCGGAATTGACCAAGCCATGTTTGTCGGCAACGTGAAACGCGAATTGTCCGCCCAGCGTGGGGTCCCATTGGATGATCGCCGTTTGGCGGTCTTTCGACAGGATGAGTTTCTGCTGAGGGTTTCGTTTGGGGGGCGTCGTTGCGATCCCGTCCTTGTCGTCGGCCACGTCAATCGCCTGCGTGTCCAGCCAACGCAGTTCGGCGGTTGTGACCGGCTTATTGAATTTCAGGGAAAGCGAAAGATGACTCTGCTCAAAGACCGTCATTTCACCTAGCAAGCCGTCAAACCGCTCGGCAGGGAACCCGGAATACGCGGGCGGCTCGACGTTCAATGTGGCGGCGGTGATTTCCGGGCGTTCGACGACCGTGATGGAATAGTTGCGCGAGCGGCTGTTGTCGGCGGAGATGTTGTACTCGAATCCATGAAAAACATGCGGACGCGTGGTGACGTAGGCTTCGCGTTCGGGATCGTACTCCATCCGGCGGGAATCGGATTCACCGGCCGCGTCGGTCCAGTTGAGCCAGGCGGTTTGTGGAAGTTCTTCTGCGGATGTGCGGAACTTCGGCTGAGCGACGATCACAACATCGCTGCCGCGAGCGACGACTCGGTTGCCCTTGTTGATCGTGAAGAACAAGTTGACGGCGCGATCGTAGTTGCCCTGCGGGTGAAAGAACCGCGCCCATAGCAGGCCATAGTTCGAGCCGGTGAACAGGAAAGGCGTGACGAGCAGCAGCATGGCGACCGCGCCGGATGTCCCCCAACGCGCGGCTCGCGTTGTTGGAGCCGACTCGCCAAAGTCCATGCTCGAGACTGCTCGGACGGTTTGACGTGTGAGCAATTGGCGCATCAGGGTTGATCCCTTATGCGCCTCGGGAACATCGGGATCGTTGAGTTCAACTGTGGACGTGAGGCGTTCCATCAAATCCGGTCGCGAGCGTTCAATCAGCGCGGCCAGTTCCGCCGAGTCAAATCGGTTGGAGCAAGGGCGGGCGATCCACCAGAACGCGGCGGCAGTTGTCATGCCGAGCACGCCGCACAGCAGCCCCAGTCGTGTTGTCAGCGAGAGTTCCCACGTCAGGTCGGCCAGGAACGCGGCAGCCATGCCGACGGTTAGCACGACCAACGCAATGCCTAACCCGCGAGCGAACGCTAGGTTGCGAACCCGCGATTGCAAACGACGGAAATCGTGGAGCAGCTCATCGGGCAGAGGGATGTTGGTGGATCGAGGCATCCTGCGTCTCCCAGTTCAGACCACGTTGCTCGAATCGTTACGCCTGTTGATGAATCGCGTGGCCCGTATCGGTGGATTTCGATATATCCCGTATTGTAACTATCGGCCTCACGGAGGCTAGCGAGAAATGGATTTTCGTGGCAAGTTCGGGGGAGTAGAGGGTTTCTACAGGGTTTCTCCCTCACTCTCTATGGCGTAACTGTGAATCAGGACTTTGGATCCGTGTCAATCCGCAGTGCTAATGGTCAATGTTTTTACATGGCTCGAAAAACTTTTTGAAGTAATCGGAGTAGGGAATAACCACGAAGACACGAAGTCACAAAGAAAAACAACAATGAGGAGAACCACAAATTCGGACTGTTTGATTTGTGGTTCTTGCTTTCACGGTTATTGAATTTCTTTGCGTCTTCGTGTCTTAGTGGTGAGCTTCTTCGATCCCAGTCTTCCCCACGGGCCAGGTCATTCCTGGTTTTCTGACTTCGTCGGCGCGCTAAGGCAGTCCGTTGAGTTTGCGGAGCACCCATTCGCCGGTGAGTAATCCAAAAAATAACAGCATGACGAACCAGTGATCCCACAATTCGGTTTCGCTGCGAACCGTGCTGGTGAGGTTGGGGTCGCGGAACAAATCGGGAATTTCGCGCACCTGATCGGGCAGGAACAGGCGACCGTCGCTGACATCGGCCACTTCGGTGAGCAATTGCCGATTGGAACTCAAGTCGCTCAGTTCGAGTGTCTGCTGTTCGTTGACGTACAGGAAGGTCGAGACGTCGTCATCTCCCAAGTCGGCTCCTTCGACAACGAGTTTCACACGATACTCGCCGGAGGGAAGCGCGACCGCGCGGGCCTCGTATTCCAGCGGGCGTCCTTCCGCCGGGGTGAGGTCGAGCGTTTGAAACGGCTTCGAGTTTTTCTTCGCATCGACTTTGCGAATCTCGGCTTTGGCTTTCAAGCGGGGAAATCGCTTCAGGAAGCGGCGCGTCCAACGAGCACGGATGACGGCATCTTCGCCGACTTCGATATCCGTGCGATCCGGGCCGAACTTGACGTCCTCGGTTCCGGCATCCGCCTTGCTGTCGGCGGCCCAGCGTGCGAGTTGTCCCCAGAATTGATGGTGGTACTGATCGCCCACCCGATGTCGCCACCGCCAGGTACTGTCGATGCCGACCCAAAGCACTTGGCCGGCTCCGTAATGTTGGTGGACGATGACGGCCGCCTTCCGCTCGGCCTGCAAGTCGGGCTGTTGATTCGGTTGCACCGCGTAAGCATAGACGGTCGCGCCTGGTTTGGCTTCGCCGATCAGGCCCCACAAGTGGCCCGGCAGGCCGCTCCAAATTTCACGGTTTTCGAGCGGGTCGCGCGAGAACTTCAACATCTCTTCGCTTTCCCCTTCGGGAGTCAGTCGCAGGTGGAAACCGCGTTCTGTTGGAGATGCAGTGGACGAGTTGCCGGTGATGTCGACCGGTTTCAGCTTTTGCATGGGGAGCAATCGATCGAGAATTTCCGATTTGTAGCCCAGCGGGAGATGTCGTTTCCCGGCCACAAACACCAGCGTGCCGCCCGATTCCGAGACGAACTTCTCGAGCAATTCCCAGCCCACATCGGGCATGTGTTCCGGAGCCACGTCCCCCACGATGACGAGGTCCGGCTCGGAAAACGGGGAGGCGGCAAGGTTATCGGCGTCGGCGGGTAGATCGAGTCGGCGCGGAAAGAAGGTGTCGTTCAATTGTCCAAGAAACGGTTGGTCGAACACCACTTGCTTCGCCTCGACATGTTCATCGCGCAGCAGAGCGTTATCGACGAAACGGAATTCCCAACGGGCTTCACCCTCGACCAGCAACACACGCGACTTGTCATCCACGACGGTCATCGCGAACTTCTTGGAATTGTTGTCTTCGCGTGTTTCACCAGGCCGAGGGGCGGTGCGGATTGTGTACTGCTCGCGACCAATCTTGGTTGCATCGAGAGCAAATTCCACTGTCGCAGTCGGGCCGTCGGCTGCCACAGTCTTACTGACGGGGTCTTCGCCCTCGCGTTCGAGGATGATTTCGATCTCTTCGTTCTCGAAGCCCGAGGTATTCAACGTGGCTTTCAGAAACGGTTGGTCGTCTTTGTACGCTCGTTGTGGATATTCAAGAGTCGCGATGGCCAAGTCTTTCGGACGCAACTCCGAACCAAGCATCACGGGGTAAACCGGGACTTCCATTTGGCCCAGTTGCGTGGCCAGACCGACCGAGTTGCGACCGGCGTTGTCTCGACCGTCTGTGAACAGCACCACGCCGAGCACCTTCGTTGTTTCCTCATCGACACTCGCGCCGGTGAAAGCCTGCGACAGGTCGGAAACGCTGGTCAGCAGTGTGAGTGGCGGCTTACCAACGAAGTTCGGTAGCGTTTTTTCATCAGCCGCTTCCGACTTGCCGGCGAAGACAACCAACTCCACGTTGCCCACTTTGTTCAAGTCGGCCAGCAACGGGGATGAAGTCTGCTTTAACAGTCGTAAGACGATTTCACGCCGGGAGAGTCGATTGATCTCGTTGAAAATGCCTTTCAGGTTTTCTTTGCGCGCGGCGGCGAGTTGCTTTCGTCGATCAGGGTCGGCCTCTTCACTTTCAGAAACCCACTCGGGCGTCCGTCCGGCTTCCAGGTCGTCCAGCCATTGATCGAGCCGACGGTCGATCTCGGGGTTCCCGATCATCTCCAGCGCGCGCGCCCAGCGAAGTTTCTCGACCGGGCTGGCATGTCGGTCGGCCGTTTCCATGCTTTCCGACAAATCGACCGCCACTACAATCCGCCCGGTCCGCTTGCGGTCCAGCGTCCAACTGAGCACGGGTTGCATCAACGTGAGAAACAGCATCACCAGCACGGCGATTCGCAACGCGAGCAAAGCGTACCCGACGGAACGCGGCACCAACCGTCGCTCGTACCGCATCAACATTACCACACACACGGCAGCCGCGAGCACGACGACCAGGGAGAACCACATCCACCCCGTCGCCTGAAACCCGTGAAAAAGCAATTCGCGTGTGTACATCGCATTCGCGCCTGATCGTGTCGACTCGTGCGTGTCAATTCTTGTGCACGGGGATGCTGATGACCAGCCCGGCGTAGCGGCGAACGTTGAGGTTCATCGGAGCCGGGGCGTGGCATTTGATGCACGAGCCGAACAGCGTGATGGAACCGGCTCGACGGTACAATCCATCTTCGACGACTTCGTGCGACTCCTTCCCGCTGCCGAGTGCGCGGGCGGCCTGCTTCTCGAACGCGTCTTTCGGTGCATGGTCGACACTCATCGCCCGCGCGTTAATCGCCAGCCAACGTGCCTTGACCTTCGTTCGCAGTGAGACGCGATAGAACACGTCGTCGAGTGCTTTGGATGGAATCGTGACTTTCGCGTCCTCACGGAAATAGCGTCGATGCATGATCTGAAGCGTCGCCTCATACACCTCATGTAACAACTCGGCCCGCGCGCGGGCTTCTTTGACTGTGATGCGTTTGACGTCATCTTTGTCTTTGGTCTTGGCTGCCTGCTTTTTGGCGGACGCTTCGTCAGCAAGTCCGAAGGGCGTCATCCAGACACCGCTGAGTGTGATCCCGGCAAGCAATGCGATTCGCGTGTTAGCGAGCATAGGGCGGTCTTCCACGTCTGACTTGGAAACTGATCTCACGACATCGATGATACCAGAACCCAGCCCCCTGTTAGAATCGAGAAGCCAAGATTCGTCGGTGAACACCACCCGCAATTTACTGTGGCCAAGGTGCATCTTCGGTAGAATTATCCACAACGAATTTTCCTCCCCGTGAGATGACACCGATGACCACCATTCAAGCTGCCGTCGTGCAGGCCAGTTCCGTGGCCTTCGATCGGGAACGCACATTAGAAAAGGTGCAGTCACTCACTGCCGACGCAGCGGCCGGCGGAGCGCAGCTGGTTGTGTTTCCCGAAGCTTTCCTCTCGGCCTACCCCAAAGGTGCAGACGTTCGGCGGGCGGACGCCCGAGGGACGCGAGGAATTCCGGCGATACTTCGACAGCGCGGTTGATGTTCCCGGGCCGGCCGTCGACGTCCTGGCCGCGACGGCTGCCGAGAACGGCGTGCATCTGGTGATCGGCGTCATCGAACGCGACGGCGGCACGTTGTATTGCACCGTGCTGTTCTTCTCACCGGCAGGCGAGTACCTGGGTAAACATCGCAAACTGATGCCAACGGCTTCCGAGCGGCTGGTCTGGGGGTTCGGGGATGGCTCGACGTTGCCGGTGTTCGATACGCCGCTGGGAAAACTGGGGGCCGTCATTTGTTGGGAGAACTACATGCCCCTGTTGCGAATGGCGATGTACTCAAAAGGCATCCAGCTTTACTGTGCTCCAACAGCTGACGATCGCGACACCTGGTTTTCCAGCATGCAGCACGTCGCGCTGGAAGGCCGCTGCTTCGTCCTCTCCGCTTGTCAATTCACACGCCGCAGCGACTTTCCCGACGACTACGGAACCGTCGCCGGCAACGATCCCGAGACGATTCTCAGCCGGGGCGGTAGTTGCATCATCGACCCGCTCGGCCAGGCATTGGCTGGTCCGAATTTCGACGGCGAATGTATCCTGCGTGCCGAACTCGATCTCGACGACATCACCCGCGCCAAATACGACTTCGACGTCGTCGGCCATTACGCGCGACCGGATGTGTTCCGGTTGACCGTCGATGAGCGGCCGCAGCGACCAGTGGATGAGGCAGACGCGTAGGTCAGGCTATTTCGTCTTCATTCGATCCTGATTCAGATGCGCAGGGAATTCGGCCCGCTTCGTTCCGGTCGCGTTGCGCAAGTTCGACCCGTGATTGCGTTTGAATCCGAGTGGAATCGCCAGGCCGTTGGTCTCCTTCAACCGCTGATACAACTGCTGCCTCATTTGTGAAATCCGTTGTTGATGTTTGGGTTCGCGGATGAGGTTGTGGGTTTCGTGCGGGTCTTTCGCGATGTCGTACAGTTCGTCGGTGTCCCAGATGCCGTGGTACTGGATGAGTTTGTATTGCGGGCTGCGCAGCGCGAACATTGTCGGCGTCTGTGGGAAGCTGGGTTCCCAGTAGTATTCGTAGAGAAGTGTTTTTCGTCGTGAATTCGTGGCGGACGGATTGTCGAGCAAGCCGGCGAAACTTTGCCCGTCGAGCGACTTGGGCAACGCGACATCCGCCAGTTGCAATAATGTCGGGGCGATGTCGATGTTGGCGACGAGCGCATCGCAGCGAGTGCCGGCTTTGATCCGAGACGGGCAGTACGCCAGTAGTGGAATCCGCATCGATTCTTCGTAGGCACAGCGTTTATCGATCAGCCCATGCTCGCCCCAGAAATGTCCGCCGTCACTGGTGAACACGACGAGCGTGTCTTTCTCGATTCCCTTTTCTCGTAGCGTCTGCATAACCCGGCCGACGCTGTCATCGATCGAGAGAATCATTTCGCAGTAATGCCGATACATCTCGGCCAGCGATTGTTTCGAGCGACCGTAATACGGGAACTCGACGCCATGCCAACTGTTTCGCTGGTCGCGCACCCACATCGGTTTGCCGGCATAGTTGGCGGGCGTGTTGGCCATCGTGGCGGGCGGCGTGAACTTGGTGTTCTTGTAACGATCGCGATGACGCGGAGCCGGGTCGTACAGGCCGTGGACGCCTTTGTGGGAAAGGTAGAGCAAGAACGGTTTGTCATCTTCTCGATCTGCCAGCCAGTCGGTCGCGTAGTCGGTTAGTTCATTGGTCATGTACTTCTTGCGCGGCGTCTGCTGGCCGTTAACGTTCAGCCTTTGCTTGCCCGGTGCATACATGCCTTGCCCGCGAAAGCTCACCCAATGGTCAAACCTCGGTCGGGCGGCATCGCTCGAACCGCCCATGTGCCATTTGCCGATGAAGGCCGTTTCGTAGTTCGCCTTCTGGAGAAGTTGCGGAAACGTCACTGTCCCGCTGGGCATGCGGTCGACATTGTCGACCACCTTGTGATTGTGCATGTACCGACCAGTAAGAAACGACGCCCGCGCCGGCGAGCACAGCGACGTCGTCACAAACGCATTGGTAAACCGCATCCCACCCTTCGCCAACGCATCAATCTGCGGCGTCTTGACGAACGGATGCCCCATGTGGCTGAACGTGTCGTATCGCAAGTCGTCGATCAGGATGAAAACGATGTTTGGAGGAGCGGTCGATTCCTCGGCACACGCGACTCCCGAAACGAGGGAGAGGGCGGAGAGGTGAAGTATTAGTGATGTCATGGTAAGTCCAGTTGGTGATGAGGGATGACCGATTCAGAGGAACGCAAAAGAAACGCAGTGATAAGTGCAACCACGAAAAACGCTTGACTTAATCTATGCTGATAACGGTAGGTATATGTCTGTAGCTGGGTGTTTCTCAGGCGTCGGTTCCGACGGCTTGCCCATTACAAGAGAAAGTGTCCCGATCTTGGGTTCATATTTTCCCGCCAGATCTCAGCAAGCGACTCGCAGCGATATTACAGAACGCGGACTCGTCGCGCGTGATTTTTTCCCTATCGGAGGTAAAGCGATGCAGGCAAGACCAGAGCGACCGAGGTATGCGCGGCGTGGTTTCACGTTGATCGAATTGTTGGTGGTGATCGCTATCATCGCCGTGCTGATTGCGTTGTTGCTACCGGCCGTGCAGCAAGCGCGAGAGGCCGCTCGGCGGTCGACGTGTCGTAGCCAGCTGAAACAAATTGGCTTGGCCTTCCACAACTACCACAGCACCCACAACATCCTACCTCCCGCGACCATCAACCCAGGTGAACATACTTGCGACGGCTTCAACGGCGCTACGATTCTCAATCACACGGGGTATCAGCTGATCCTGCCGTATCTTGACCAGGGAAACGTGTATAAGAAGATCAACTTTTCGATTTCATCTGGGAGCGCGAATTTCTCATGCTCGGGTTCAGCTTCATCAACGGCTCAAGCAGTACTCGATCAGCGAATGGAAGTCTATCTCTGTCCGTCCGATCCGGATTGTGGCTCCTCGTATGAGAGGAAAGTCGCTGGCGCTGGAATATACGGGTATCCCAATGGGCATCGTACAAGTTACGGGTTCGTACAATACACGACAGAATACTCTATGAATGGTATGTACATTGAAGACACCTCGGCGGCGAAGTCGGCTTGGGGCATTAACGGAGCGGCCAAATTTCGTGACATCACGGACGGATCTTCCAACACCATGTTGATGGTCGAAACCAAGTTGAGGAAGACAAGCGCAAGCTATGGTCCGATGTGGAACCAGTACGCGCATACTTTTTGGATCATTCCGAAATCCTACCCCATCAACAAGCCATCCGGTACATCCCAGTATGGGTATGCCTGGTCAGCCGGGAGTCACCACACGGGTGGCGCAATGGGCCTGCTGGGTGATGGTGGTGTCCGGTTCCTCAGCGAGAATACGAACCTGACGATAATCGGCAATCTTGTCGGGATCGGCGATGGCAAAGTGGTCGGAGCATACTAACTGATCGCGATCGATCTTCGCAGACGGATTGACCGGCCCAACTTGGGCTTTCAGAATATCGAGAGTATCGGCTGTGTGGCGAGTATTCACTGCTCGACCACACAGCCGTTTTTTTGTTCTACCATGGCAGAAAGTCACTAACTCTCAAGCGTCGCTGGTTACCATTTCAGGTTGAAGTCGAATTCGTTCTTTTTCCCTTTGACGTCAGCCTTCAGGGTGCTTTCTTCATTGTATTTCGAGGGAATGTGGCTCTTCGGATCGGACGCGGCCACTTCGGTAATTCGCACGGTGTTGGAACCTATCGCGGCCCCTTTGGTACCGTCGGAATAGATCAGTTCGTAGCGGCCTTCTTGGTCGGTTGTCCCCGACGATTCTACTCCGGGGGACTTTTCAAATACGACATGGATATTCGGCAGTGGTTTGCCACTGCGACTGACGATGTCGGTGACCTCTCCTAGCTCTGGCTTTTGAGCAGGCCCTGAAGAGCCGCTACAGCCACACAGGCCAATCAGTAAGACGGAAGCTCCAAGTGCAACGCGATTCCAGCGACGGGGTGACCCAGATTCTTGAATCTGGGTCACGAAGCGAGGTAGTAGTCTGCCCATCGCTACTTGTCGGGTATGGGGTACAGGCTTTTCAGTTTGATTCTGGCATCTGTGGTCGTGAATTGTCA
>Ga0115002_10006483_pt1 | contig 13467 bp, 10 predicted proteins | sample ArcticOcean_MG_C_8_FD_89576 | JGI IMG/M metagenome (GOLD analysis project Ga0115002, IMG submission 89576) | Marine microbial communities from western Arctic Ocean - ArcticOcean_MG_CB11_86 | ecosystem: Environmental > Aquatic > Marine > Oceanic | place: Arctic Ocean: Canada Basin | collected...
GTCGCCTCGGAAAGGTCGTCTGCCAACCTCTGGCAGCGTCCGACACAAAGCCAAGCAAGTCCGTTCTCCCGGTCGACCTCCAAGGCGCCGCGGAAGGCCTTCTCCGCCTTCTCTAGAATCACCCCGTCCGCATGTCCCGCATCGCGGTTGGCATCATAGTCAGCGAGCAGAAGCCTGCCCTTCTGGATGTGTAGTTCGGGCTCACTCCAGTTGGGTGCACCTTCCAAAATATTCCACGCCTCCTCTCGGCGCCCATGGAAAAGATGGGTTTGGGATATGTTTGAGCGAACCGTGGCGTTGGTTGGGTTTGACTCCAATGCTGCCTCGAGTGCCTCCATAGCATCCTCCTTGCGCCCACTCCGTTCCAACAAATCTGCCTTCAATAGAATGAGTTCCGTGCCACCAGCACCAAGCGCACATCCGTGCACCGCTGCCTTCAGCGCGTCAGCGATTTCTTTGGGATTGGGCTCAAGTAATTGGGCGAGTAACGCCCATGACTCTCCGTGTTGACGGCCGCCTGCTAAGTCGAGTGCTGAACGGACTGAATCGACTGCGAGTGGAATCTCGTCTCTGCGACGATGGAGTCGCGCCTTCAGCAGATATTGCTCGACCGATGGGTCCTGCTCAAGAGCAGCCTCGACTGCGGCGAGAGATTGGTCGCTGGAGTCGCCTGTAATCCGCTCCTTGATTCCTGTGAGGAAACTGTGGTCGGCTGGCGTCGCTTTTCCGAGCGCTTCCAACCGCTTGACATTGCGCTCGGCAGTTCCGGGGTCGAGCAACGAGAGTCTGCGCAGCAGAACCTCATCATCGGGGGCTTGTGAGAGTTGTTCGGTAATCCAATGCGCTTCTGCCTCTACATCTCCGCCATCTCTTGCCAGTGCTGCTAGACAGCGCATCGAAGCGATATTTCCTGGAGCGAGTGAAATTGCCACCTCCTTGTAGCAAGCCCGAGCCCAACCATCTTCACCAATCAGGTGGGCCAATTCACCAAGTCGGCGCGCTTCTAGAGCACTTAGACCGAGGTTTTTGGGGCCGGAGAGGTCGAGGTCGGTGAACAGGTCGAAAAGGCGACCGGCAAGGGCTGTGACCCCTGCATCAACTTCTGCGTGACCTGAGGTGAAATCGCCGTCCGTCGAGTGTGTGGACAACATTCCTCGAATCGCTGAGAGAAGTCCCTCTGCAGACTCCCTAACGCTTGGTGAGCCGAAATCAGAGTCGAGTGACGCCTCAAGACTACTGATGGAATTGTGTGCTTCGATGAGCCCTTTCAACTTGGGTTGAGTGTGAATCAATGCATTGCAGTCGGCCGATAGGCGGGCCGTCTCATCAACAAGCAATCCAAGCCTTTCAGCCTGGGATTCTCTCTCGGTGGCAGCATCCCGGCTATACCGCCGGAAGTGCGTATCAACTTGTATCATCCAGAAGATGATTCCTCCACCAAGCAGCGTTACGAACAGCGTCAGTCCGATTTCAAGGGGCGTCATATTCCCCTCAGCCCGTTGGTTGCCTACTTGATATTGACCCTCCCCCTTGCGCACGGGGGCGCATTTCACAACCCGCGCGAGTTCTCCGATGCCACCAAAGTGTAAACGCGACCAATACCACAGCCAAGTGGACTGTCGGTAGAATTGTGAACAAGAAGCCGCTATGGCGATTCGAGGTGCACGGTTTTGGCCGAAACAACGGGTTGGCTCGACGAGCGGGTCGAAGACTGGTCTAAGCGGGGCTTTGATGGCCCCAAAATGGCCGCCCATCTTGTCGGTAAAAGTGGGAACATCAGCGAAGCAGTGCTACATTTGGAGAAGAAAATCGAGCGCTCTGAATGGTTGATTAAAGAGGTCAAAAAATTCCCCCTCGCTTGGCCGGAGCGCTCCGAAATACTGGACTCCCTTTGTGACCCTTCGACGATTGAACTCAATGAGCGGCGCTGGCGTGAATTGATTCACAGTCGCCGCCCTTGGCACGCTGTCGCTGAAAAGTTTGGTTTTCGCTGGACGAGGGAAGGGCGTAGTCAGGAATTGGGTAATTGGCTCGACAGGTTAGACCGGGTCGACCCATCGATGATTCCACAGGCGGGTGAGCTTCTCGCTGCGTTGGAAAGCGCCGCCTTTCGGGAAGAGATGGAAACCATTGTTTCCAGCCTTGAGGGGCGTCAGAACCGGCGAGTGCAAGCCTTGGAAGAAACGGTTTTTCACCTCAGAGATGGGCGGGGTTGGACTCTATCTGCGCTGTCAGGAAACCTCCAAGAAAGATATGCTGAAGTCGGCCGAATACAAGATTTAGATTCTATTTTGATGACGATTGAAGAATACGCTGATGATGTCATCTCAATGTATGACCGAGGGGCTGCTGCCGAACTTTTGCAACGGGCAGAACTGGCCCAGAAGATGGAGGATGAGGGGCGTCTTACCGAGTTGCTAGAACAGGCAGAACTTATCGCTTCAGACTTCGAAAATCGACTGATTAAAATCGATGAATGGCTCAAAGATTTGGATGGTCGACAACTCCACCTCAATGCACCTAGACCCCCTACTCCAGCCGACTTGCTAATCTTGGAAGCAGGGGTTGATGGGGTTGAAGCTGCGATCACTCGCCTAAATGCTGCTTGGCTTCGACTCGATGGTTTGCTCGACCTTTTTCCAGAGGAATCGGGGGGCGCCGCAGCACTCCAAGGTCAAGTCGATATGGTGACTATTGTCGAAGAATTGGTCGACACGCTTCAGGCGAGAAGAGATGAGAACGACTCTCGGGCTCGCGGAAGGTTGCAATCGTGGGCAAAATCCGGGTTTGAGGTCGAACCGTTTGAGGTATTGTTAGACCAGCGGCCCCGGGTTGGCTGGTTGGCTGTCGAAGAACACGCTGAGCGAGTCAAAGTTTGCAAACAGATTCTATCAAACATCGATTTACTCGATATATCATACGCTGGTGCTGAGGAATCCGCAGAATGGAGTGACAAACTACACGCTGCTGGAGTTGACTCCGACGATGTTTCCAGTGTGAAAGAGTCTCTTCAAAAACGGATGAAGCGCAATGGAAGGCATCGAGCTCAACTCGACAAAGTCCGCATTGGGTTGTCTGGTAGTTGGCCTTCTGGGCTCTCAGCCACATCTCTCTCATTATCCGAGTACGAAGCGGCAGTCACAGCACTTCAGGTGGGGGAGGAAATTCCCGGACATATCGAACAACGACTGAGCAGTGCAAGGAAAGTGCGACTCTTGGCTACGGCGAGGGCAGAACTCGACCTGTGGAGAACTGGTGGTTGGGATATCACTGGTTTAGACAAAATGTACGAGCGTACTCCGACTGAACTTTGGGCATCTATCACTCAAATTCGAAACACGATGGATGACTTCGACCATCTGAGAGAACGGTTGTCCCGATTGCCGCTCGCAAGAAGCGTGGAACTTCTAGACAGAGTCGACACCGAACTTAGGCGCCCGGAAATGCTGCAAGGACTAGCGGATTCGCTTCCTTCACTCGCTGCAGAATTAGCCGCTTTCCCCGAAAATGCTAACGAAAATGAGTTCAAACTCTTTGAGCCGACGATTCTCAAACCGGTCGCAAAATTACACTCTGTTGTTCCCACTCTTATGCCTTTGAAACCTAAACCGGAGGTGGTGTTAGAACTCACTAAGCCTGCCCCTGAAATCAGTGTAGAGCCAACCCGACTAGAGAAACCGGATGGTGACTCAGATTATGTCGAATCCGCACGGTCTAAATGGATGGATAAGATGAGTGGTGTGGACGAGAAAACGGCCGATATCGATGAAGATAAACTTCAAACAGAGCAGCGTGGTGGTGCCTTCTTCGACTTCCCCGGGTCAACTGATGTGGATGATTCCGTTAGTAGTGGGCCTCCTGATGGTGGTCGATTGGTTTGGGCTGGAGAGCCGGAAAAACCCCCCTCTAGGGCGTTCGAAACGGTTGATATACTCAAATCAGTCAAGCGGCCTACACTTTTCGTCAAAGATGATGATTCTGCATCCGAAACAGAAATTGGAGATGAATTGAGGGAACTTATTCCACTTCCTGATAAAAAGGAGTTTGAGGGGGACGAACTTGAAAAACTCAAATCGGAAAGGGAGGTAACCGTCAACTTGGATGAATTGAACTGGGATTCCGTGATGCTAAAAATCGGTGGTAAAGTAGACTTGCAACCGCGTGACATAAGGGTGCAAAGGCTTGCTCGATTGATGATGCTCCTCGAGCCTCTTGAAAGCGATTCTAACTCTCAATTGAAAATAAAGGGTGAACTGATATATCGGCTTGAGAAAACTGCTGATGGACTTGAAAAATGGACCAAACTGAGGCTTGCTAACAGAAATTCGGCAACCGATGGTAGTCTGTTGAAAATATCGGCACGGCTGGCGAGCAGACTGGACGACATACCGGGGCCAGGTATTGAACTCCCGGTCAAAATCGATGAAGAAAACCTCCCGGATAATAATGACCTCAAGGGAATAGAGGTGTCAGTCTTATCATTGGAAACATCCACTAAGATTCCATACGCTGGCGGTAAACCTGAACTAGCCGTAGTCAGTTGATTGTGAGAACATTACCGACTCAATCATTGAGTTCAGACAGAAGGTCCAACGCCTCATCATCGCTAATCAAATCCTCTCGTGGTGCCGCCTTCACATGCAGTTCTGATGGTTCTACAGTTTTTTGTGGCGCAAACGGTGAGGTACCTGCTGGTGGTGGAGGTGGAGGCAATCCACCACCCATGCCAACAGGAGGGGGAGGACGCGAACTAGCCATCCCAGTTGCTGGAGGTGGTGCACCCAATCCAGGTGGTGGGGCTCCTGAAGACATAGGAGAAACTGGCGGGCGGGGTGGCGGCGGGGGTAATGAGGCAGTGGGTGGTGGTGGTGGTGGAGTAGGGGAAGGCGCCGGAGAAGCAGGGGGTTGGGGTGGTGGAGGTAGTTCAATTGGCACCGGTGTCGGCTCCGGCACAGGCGCTGGCACTGGCTCTGGCACGACCTCGGGTGTGGCTTCCGGTTCTGGCTCGGACTCAGGTTCTGGTGCCGGCTCTGGCACGACCTCGGGTGTGGGTTCTGGCTCTGGCTCTGGCTCAGGCTCAGGCTCAGGCTCAGGCTCAGGCTCAGGCTCAGGCTCGGACTCGGGCTCGGGCTCCGGCTCTGGCACAGGTTCAGGGTCCGGCTCTGGCACAGGTTCCTGTTCCGATACAACCTCTGGTGTTGGTTCTGGAGCCAGTGATTGTTGAGGCGCCTGTGGTGGGGCTGGCTCAACTGGCATGGGAGTGGCTGCCGGCGGGGGTGGTGAGGGTGTTGGCAATGGGACCGGGGCTGCTGCTGTCGGTGCAGCTGCCGGCGAGGGTGGTGAGGGTGTTGGCAATGGGACCGGGGCTGCTGCCGCTTCAATTTCTTCACTTGCCGCAATAGCCTTGGAATAATCGGACTCAATTTGATTCGCCCTTTCGTTGAGTGCATCACAATCGAGTGGATTGCCTAAAAGCAACCCTTCCATAGCCCCGTCGATTAAGTCCATGCTCGCATTGGTCAACTCCCTGTTAGAGCCGATTCTGTAGAGTAGAATCCTGTGTTGCCCTGCGTTAGTTTCGAAAATTAAAACTTCTGGGTCAGTGAATTGGGCGAGGGAAAGTAGTAATCCGGTGAGGAATAAAACTGCTCCCGCTGCTGGATAAAAGAAGAGTAGTACCAGCCCTAATCCGGTGGCTGCCCACCAGCCCTGTTTGCCGCTATCCAACCAATCATATCGATGATGGGAAAATCCGGCGAGTGCCTCCTTCTTAGTCATGAATCGCTCTTCGACGACTACGCTGCCCTCATCTCTCTTGGACTGTGAAATCCGGACTAAATCCTCATCTTCGATGATAGAGAGTGTTCGGTCACCCAAATAGGACTCTTTCAAGACAAATTCTCGGCCACCATCGTCGCCTCCAAGAGATCTAACTCCAAGTCCTGCCTCCCGCCCACTCGGGAAAAAATACTTCATCAACAGAGGAGTAAAACCAGCAATTGCTGAGAGTGCGACTGCGGTTATTGCGAGGTACGCCGCGATACCCAACTCAGCCCCGGTAACATCGGGAAATAGGAACCACCAGAGTAGAATGCCCAGCCCGGAAAGTGCGGAACCAACGAACGGGGAAAACTGGGTGAATGGGATCGGTGAACGGACCATTCCTAATCCATGCATGGCCACCGAAGCGAGCATAGCAACCATCGCCAATACGAGGAATACCATGCCGAGAAGGCCCGCGGTTGCCTGTTTTCCTAATTCAGCACAACTGTCAAATCCATCACCACTATCGATTTCCAATTTTTCGAAAGAGGCGCTGCACTCATCGTAACTATCGCTCAAATCAATTTCTTCAGATTCGCACTCGCCATCATCACAAATAGTCATTTCAATATCATCAAGGCCCATTTCAATTTCGTATGAGGTGCCGAAAACCGTTGTTTCGTCTACCAACCAGCCATCTGACAACAGGGCAGTCAATGAGAGAATTATTGCAATGACTAGAAGCGAGATGTTCGGAAGCGCAGTGCGGTTGTTTTGATTGTTGATGACCGTGGTGTTGTGGGTGATAGTTTGAACGACCACACCTCCTGCTACTACCGAGTCGGCCAACTGAACTGACTGTTCAGATTCCTCTGCCCCTGAAGTTGAGGTGGGGGGGGGTGGGGGTTGCATCACGCTGACGAGGGCTTCTCTCGCTTATCAGTCACGCGTAGCGTGAACTTTGACCGATTGCTGGGTGAGCAATCGCTTGTTGGTTGGGTGGTTTCTCATTTGATGTCGGCTGTTGAATACGCTTCAACGCCTGTTGGCGCCTTGCTGTTCACCTTCTTGGCGACGACTGAACCTATTTCATTGGTTGAAGCTATTTCGAGAACTCTGTCTGTTGCTGCGCTGTTGATGACAATCGCCTGAATTCCTGTGTTTTCTCCTGCGAAATCTGCCATCTTGCTAGCACCGATTGCCTCCGATACGCTGCCATCCTCAAGGATGAACACCGCTTGATTACGCTTGCTCGGCATCTGTTCAGCCCAGCCCTTCACTTCGTCTGGAATTTCGACTGCTGCCTTAGCCGCACTTTTGCCTCCACCATCTTCTGCTTGAATTCGGCTGACTACTCGGTCAGTTGACTCTGCTTGACCAAGATGCTTTCCGACCAATTTCTTTTCCAAATGCTCGACTTCTCGGCCGGCTGGTGCAAAAGCGACTTTCGTCAACTTTCCTTCCAATGCGCCGGCCAACTCGAGAGCAATCATCTTGCCACCTCGGTCGCCATCCAAAAAGGCGGTTACCGTCGATTTCGACATCGCTAGTTCGACGAGTGCTTCGTCAACTCCAGCTCCCATTACTGCGATTGAATTCTTGATGCCTGACTTAGCCAAGTTGAGCACATCATTTCGTCCTTCGACGATGATGAGAGCATCTGAACTCTCGGCGTTGGGGCCACAGGTCATGCCTGTTTCTTTGAATGTCGTAACTTCGCTAGTTGTAAGCACGCTGCGAACCTCGTCGATTAAGCCACTTGCATCAGTGTCACGCTGTTGAACGATGTCCAACAACAAGTCCTTTGCACGGTCTACCATCGATTCTCTCTTCGACGAGCGAATGTTGGTAATGTCCGATACCTTGAGTGTCGCCTGTGTCGGTCCTATTCTTTCGATTGTCTCTAGGGCAGCACCAATGATGGCACTTTCCACATTCTCGAGAGACGAGGGTATTTCGATTAATCCACTGACTTTGCCTTTCTTGCTATCCAGTGTCACATCGATGTGTCCGATTCGCCCGGAACGCTGCAACTTGCGCAGGTCCAGCGCCTCGGGCATTAACCCCTCAGTCTGGCCAAAAATGGCCCCAATTATGTCCTTTCGTTGAGCCTGTCCGTCGAGACGAACATTTACTCTAATCATGTATTTTGCATTGCTTGAATCTGCCATACTTTTTCCTCCTTTGGGCCTTCCTGAACCCTCCCTTCGGAGGCCGGTCTTGTCTTGGACGAGCGCCGATGCGCCCGGTGAGTGGGACAGGAGAACCTGTGATTCGGCGGACTTACCCCACCGCTATGAACCCACCGGATGCATCAAACAAGGTGAAAAGTGGGAGCGGTGCTGCTTCTGTTATGCCCGACGGGTCTGAGCCTCTGCGCACCCGGCCCGTCTTCCAAGCAGTCATCCAAGTTATGCTCGCTGATGGCGAGTTGACCCACGAGGAGAGGAGGCTCGCCATCAAGTTGGGAACGCTGCTTTTCAAACAGGAGAAGGAGTTGAAAGAACAGCCCAGTCTAATCTACCAAACCGTAGTCGAAGGAGGAGATGTAGAGGGGGGGCGAATCATCGGGCGGGGTGAGAGGTTACAGATTTTCAGAGACATGTTTGAGACGGCTTTCGTCAATTCCTCTTTGAGTCAGGATGAATTGTCGGCAATTGCAATGTTGCGCTCTGCGTTAGATATCGATGATAGTGAGTATGAACTTCTCATCGAGGTTGTCGAGAAGAATTTGGAGGAGAGCGTCGAGCCGAAACTCTTCGACAAGGTGAAGGAAGACCTGTCTGGTGTCCTCGACAAGGTAGGCAACATGTTTGAATCCATAATTCGTTAGTCACCCCGCTAGAATTATTGCCTCTTTTTCCGGGCTGCCTGTCAATGAAAGTTCCACAATCAAAATGAGGCGCACCACCAACCGGCAGCCATGCGATTCCTAGAGGCAGAGGACCCAATCGCTCTTGCCGCACTCGAATATGTGCTTGAGAGGGATGCTGCTGATGTGCGAAAATTGTTGGAATGGCTGCCCGAAGCGCGTAGTGTCAGGGACAGAAAGGCGATTCTTGAGCGGGCATGCGCTCTGATGCGAGAGTTGGAACACGCCATCGAGCGAATTGCCGAGGTCGAGTGAATGGCGAAGCGGATTGTCGCTGAAGGGGCAATCATCCTCGCGGGTGGCCCCTCAAGCCGGATGGGAGAGCCAAAGGCTCTTGTCGAAATCGAAGGGGTGCCGATGATTGTTAGAGTGATGGAAGCGCTCTATGAATCTGGTATTAAGAAGGCGATTATTTCCTTCAAGAACTCTGAACAGGCCAACTCAGTTCTCAATTCCCTCGGGTCGAGTCGGTCGGAAGAAGGACTGCTCCGAATTAAGGGCTCAAATTTGCTGTCGAAAACCATTTTCGATGATGAGTTGAGTCAAGGTGGGAACTCTGCGGTGCGTGGAATGTCGGGGCCGGTATTCTTGGCAGACCAACTTGGATGGCAGACTATTCAGATGGCCCCTTGTGATGTTCCTTTCCTCGATGCGCGGTTACCACCATTACTCTACAGCAAGTTGTCCGGGCGAAAGGATTGCGCCGCACCACTCTCCAACTCCGGTCTTGAGCCGCTCCTTATCTGTGCCAATACCAAACCCCTAAACATTGCATTGAATGATGCTAGCCTTGCTGCGCATGAGGTGATTGCCAAAATGAAAACCGTCGAAGTGAGCTATGAAGAGTGGGGTAGTATAGGAATCACAGACCGTTGTTTCACCAATGTGAACTCAAAAGACGATTTGAATGTCATCAACTGATTTTGAATCGATTTCCATCCGCTTCCACTCGACCTTCAGAAAGCGCATCAATCACCGCTGGATAGAGATGATGCTCAATTTCCACTCGGATTCTCTCGCCCAGCGAATTCTCATCCTCGTCGGGCATAATTGCGGTGGTCTCACTCGCAATCAGCGGCCCGTCATCAACACCCGCACTGACGAAGTGAACTGATGCACCCGCTGTACTGGCCCCCGAAGCCAAGGTATCTCTCACCCCGTGAGCCCCCGGGTAGAGCGCTCCTTCGTCCCCCCATGGACTTGGATGGATGTTGACCACTCTTCCTAGTCGAGGCGCCAAAAAATCTGCTGTCAAAATTCGCATGTAGCCGCTGCACACCACCAACTCGACACCATACTCGTCGAGCACCGCCGAAACAGACTCCTCGTGCTGACGCCGCCGCGCCCGCACCCCCTCATCTCCAGAGGCGAAATCCTCTCTTTCCGGTAGTGGGACTGTCACCGCCATTACTCCATGTGAGGTCGCCCGGTTGAGCCCTTTCACTCCTGGCTGATCAGAAATCACAACCACTGTCTCGTGGCAGCAAGCGTTGGCCTCCTGATGGTAGAGAAGTGCCTCCAATCCACTTCCAGAACCCGATACTAGAACACCTAGGCGAAGTGGGTCGTGGGAATGCCCAGTACGAGGGAGGGAGTAATCGTCAGACATTTTCGGAAAGCCTCGCGAGGTTGAGGTGGTTGCCTCATTCCTGTTTGGGGGTCAAGGCCGCCGCTATTGAGTAAATCGGCCTCTTTTTATGCAGAACGGTTGGCCATGGGGAGTGGGGTGAAGAGTTGGCTGAACAGTTGGCGGACATCGACGCAGTGGTCGAACGCTATGCTCGAAGGTCAACTCCAATACGACGCAGAATCTATGTCGCAATTGGACTGCTCTTCTTGGTCTTCGCAATCATTGGGATTTGGGTACCTGGCTGGCCCACTGTTTCCTGGGCGGTCCCGGCCGCCTATCTATTCAGTATCTCGAATGAAAAACTGTTCCGCTGGACTCTGACCAACCGATATTTCGGCACCACACTATTCGACTACTATGCGACTGGAAAAACACTACCGAAACATGTCAAGAACTGGATCATGGTCTTCATCACGATAATGTCAGCAGTTTCCATCTGGCTGACCACTGTTGCAGGTGACCCCGGCTACGGGCAGGCCTTCATCGCCGTTGTTTGGATAATCGGTGTCTGGTTCATCGGTCGCAAGGTCACCACACGAAAGTGAGTGGTAAGTCATGGGGGCGCTACCAATTATTCCTCATCATCACTAATATTACCCATTACCACTGAATCTTTGATTGTGGTGTTTTTTATCACTATGCTTCCTGGTGTTGCTGGAGATGTTGTTGGATGGTTGGTATCGTTTCTAGGGCCCTTAAAATAACTCCAAGCAGCAAACGGAGTACTCCAAAAAAGCCCTCCAATCGCGCCTAACATGACGATAGTTGCCAATGTGTCTAAGTTACTATTCGGTGCCCCAAAAGAGACACTTAATACCGGTATTAGGAAAGTAAGGTATGTTACTGGAATTAAATGCTTCAAACTAGGCTCGCAGCAGTTCAATTTTCTAGAACCATATTTCACTGAAAAGGCGGACACAAGTGGAATACCTATTACTGTCAACAATGCTCCCGACCAATGGTACATTATAGTGATTTTATATCCATCTGAAGTACTACCAAGTGGAATATGAGTAATCACCACCATTAACAATCCAACAAATGTTCCGGTTACTACACCTGTTAGAAAAATGGTTTTCCAATTCATGTTGAACACTAATGCCTGAATAGGCGAACCCCGGTAAACAACATTGTCATTCCGTGCTCGTCTGCCGCCTCAATCGCCTCTCCATCACGGATTGAACCGCCGGGTTGGACTACGCTCGTGATACCGATTTCGTGTGATGTGTCTATTCCGTCGCGGAATGGGAAGAAGGCATCTGATACCATCATCGCTCCCTTCGCTCGCTCGCCGGCTCGCCTTGCAGCGATTCGAACAGCCTCCACTCTGCTTGTTTGACCGGGGCCGATTCCTACTGTTGCAAGCCCGTTTTCAGTCGGTTGAACGAAGATTACACTGTTGCTCTTCACCTGTGCGCAAACCGCTACACCGAACCTCGCCAAGTCAATTTGTCCGGGCTCTGCCTGTGCCTTTGTGACACACTCGACATTGGGCCAGTCAACGATTGGTGCGCCTTCTGACTGAGCCAGCCAGCCGCCATCCACTTGGCGCCAACGCAAAACCGAGTCGAGAGGGGATAAGTCAGTGAGAGTGAGCATTCGGCGATTTTTCTTGGCGGATAGTCGCTGGAGTGCCTCCTCCTCAAATCCGGGTGCGATGATGCACTCCACAAAGTGGTCGCCAATCACTTCTGCCACTTCTGTGGTAACTGTCTGATTGAATGCGATGACGCAACCGAAGGCTGATTCTGGGTCGCTTGCAAGCGCGTCATTCCATGCTGCTACTTGGTCGGTCGATAGCGCTACACCACAGGCGTTGGTGTGCTTGATGACAACACAACAGTGCGGCCAATCGCTCCACTCATCGCCTGTCAGCGAGCGAGCGTAGCGCAGCGCCGCCTCCAAGTCGAGATAGTTGTTGAATGACAATTCCTTGCCGCCATGCTGCTCTGCCGCAGCAAGGCCAGTTGCAGGCTCACCACTTCTCGCTCCATCGTAAAATCCTGCGATTTGGTGCGGGTTCTCACCATATCTAAGCCGGTCCAAATCGCCGCCAGAAATCAACAATCGCGGAGGTAAATCACCTTGCAATTCTACTCCTTCAAACCGCTGAGCGAGGGTGTTTGACAGAGCGACATCGTAGGCTGCTGTTCGCTGGTACGCGGTAAGCGCCAACCGCTGCCTAACACCGAGTGACACTGAAGCGGGGTCGCCATCCGTTTCTTGCAGAATCTCAAGAACGGAGTCGTATTGGCTCGGGTCTGCCATCACCAAAACATCGGCGTGATTCTTCGCCGCAGCGCGAATAAGCGTTGGTCCGCCGATGTCAATCATCTCGATGAGTTCGTCCATTTTCACGGGTGGTTCTCGGGCAGCTACCTCCTCAAAGGGGTAGAGGTTAACGACCACCATGTCTATCCTAGGATAGCCCAATTTAGCCAGTGTTTCCCGGTCATCAGGGTTGTTTCCGCGCGCTAAAATTGGCGCGTGAATCGCAGGGTGAAGGGTCTTGACTCGGCCATCGAAAACTTCGGGGTGTTCGGTCACCGACGATACATCTGACACCTCAATTCCGGACTTCCTGAGTAGCCGTGCCGTGCCTCCTGTGCTAACGATTTTCCAACCCATCGCAGCGAGTGCGACAGCAAGAGCGGATACCCCTTCTTTATTGTAAACAGAGATGAGCGCCCGGGGTGCGTTCTCACCGGTTCTATCCGGCACTTCCGCCTCTGTCCCAGGCTGCTTGGTTGCATCCATCGAAGGAACCCGTTGAACGGCGATGAGTGGGGTGTTCTTGACCTTTGAGGCAATTTGGGAAAAGTCAATTGATTGTGGTATCGCCTCTATTCTGGCTCCTCTTAGTGAATTATTAATTAGGATTATCCATTCGCCCGTATCATGCACATTAGAGGCAAGATTCTGATTTCCTTGGGGATTGTGATGCTACTACTTGGTGTAGGAATCACAGTTTCTTCATTCGGTACATTCGATAAGGCAGAGGATATTGATACATTCATGACACCCAGCGTAACAGAGGGGGGTAATGTATCAGTAATTGTCCAAGAATTCACCGAGGAATATAAGGATGGGTCTGCGGGTTGGTACTTGATGATTCAAGGAGAATACTCCGTTGATAACAATGATGACAATATTACCGATGCTTGTGAAGGATTGAACATCACTATCACAGATCAGCAAGGGA
>Ga0115002_10006485_pt1 | contig 13464 bp, 12 predicted proteins | sample ArcticOcean_MG_C_8_FD_89576 | JGI IMG/M metagenome (GOLD analysis project Ga0115002, IMG submission 89576) | Marine microbial communities from western Arctic Ocean - ArcticOcean_MG_CB11_86 | ecosystem: Environmental > Aquatic > Marine > Oceanic | place: Arctic Ocean: Canada Basin | collected...
GAGGATCCGCGCGAAATGTTTCCGACGCAATCGACAGCGAACCATCATTATACTCAAACGGCGTTGCCGGATCCGGTCGAGCCAGAGATAATTCGCCGTCGCCTGTACCGGACTGCAATGCAAGACGTTGAAATATCTGACACCTGGTTCGGTACCGGACAGGTTCAGATCGCAGCATCCGAGCTAGAGTTCCTTGGCGACCCAGTACCCCTGGGAGGGCGTTGGAGTACGATCTCGTGGACCAAGCCCTATCCAGATCAGCTCGTCCACGAAGAAAAGGCAGAGGCATAGTGAGATGGTGATGGAACTTACGCGCGATCGTTCGGCGCTCTTGGTGGTCGACATGCAGAATGCCTTCCTTAGCCCGGAAGGCTCCATGGTCCGTAGGGGGTTCGATACAACCCCGCTGCAGAGCGCGGTTGAGCCTTGCGCTCGCCTGCTTTCAATAGCAAGGGCCGCACAAGTGCCGGTGGTCCATACGCGCTACGTTTACCGGCCTGACTACAAAGACGTGGGTGTTCGGGTCAGGGAACTCTTTCCAGGAGTTATAGAAACGAAAGGTCTTGCGGCGGGAACTTGGGACGTCGAAATTGACGAACGCGTCGCGGCCGCACCGGGCGAGATCGTGATCGACAAGAACAGGCCGAGCGCTTTTATAGGGACGCCATTAGAAACGATCTTAAGGAGTATGAGGATCGAGAGTCTCGTGATTTGTGGAGTTACGACCAACATCTGCGTCGAGTCCTCGGCCCGCGACGCTAGTCAGTTCGACTACAGAACGTTCGTTGTTTCTGATGCGACGGCCGAAATGGAACAGTCTCGTTACGAGTCTGCGCTCAAAACCCTTGCCTTCCTCTTTGCCCGTGTGATGACAGTCTCCGACGTTGAGGGCAGCTGGTCGCCGTAAGCCACAACGCGGCGGCTAGACTAGTGGCGTCTCGGAAATCTCGCGTCTGGTCGTACCTTGCATGAGGTTGGCCGCCTTTTCTGCAATCATCATCGTCGCAGCATTAGTGTTCCCGCCAACGATGGTGGGCATGACGGAGGCGTCCGCGACGCGAAGCCCTTCAACGCCTCTGACCCTAAGCTGATCGTCCACGACGGCCTCGCTGTCGGTGCCCATCCGGCAAGTGCCGACCGGATGGAAGAATGTACCGGCGTTGCGCGCGATCCACCGGTCGATGGCGTCGTCGTCGGTCACCGACGGGCCTGGCGAAAGCTCTTCGCCGCGCAATTCATCGAAGGACCGCTGCGCGATGATCGCGCGCACCAAGCGAACGGCGTCACGCAGGACGATGCGGTCGTAGCCATCGGATAAGTAATTGGCATGGATAATCGGTTTCTGACTAGGATCTGCGCCCCGCAACATCAGGTTGCCGCGGCTTCGGGGTCGAAGCTGATAGGCGTTGAGGATGAAGCCTTCTGCGCGCGGCGGGCGCCAAGGGTTGCCTGTGACAAGGCCGGGGAGCAAGGTCACCTGAACATCGGGAGTTTCTAGATGCGGACTCGTCCGAAAGAAGCCGCAGGCGCTGATCGGAATCGCCGTCGCAGGTCCGCTATGGAACAAGAGAGCCCGAATGACGGATAACGCCGCCCGGTGATACTGCAGTTCGCCGCGCAATGTGACCGGGCGGAGACACGCTTGGGCGATGTAGACGCCAAGGTGATCCTGCAGGTTCTGGCCCACGCCCGGAAGGTTGACCTTCGTCTGAATACCATGGGAGCGAAGGTGCTCGTCCTGGCCTATACCGGACAACATTAGAAGTTGCGGCGAGTTAATGGTACCGCCACAGAGGACCACTTCTTTTCTTGCACCTAGACTAAAGGGCTGTCCTGCGGACACACCGTCGACGGCAACCGCTCGCCCGCCTTCCATTCTGATCCGATCGGCTCTCGCTCGTGTCATTAACGTGAGGTTCGACCGGCCAAGCACGGGTCTCAGGAACGCGTCCGAAGAACTGTGCCGTTGGCCGCCGCGGATTGTGAAGTCATGACGGCCATAGCCTTCTTGCCGCGCGCCGTTGAAATCATCCGTGGGATCAAGGCCAAGGGCGCCGCATGCTGCCATGAACGGCTCCTCAAGCGGATGTGGCACGCCGGACTGGACGACGCTTAGCTCGCCGTCGGTTCCGTGATAGGGCGGGCCCTTCGGGTTGTTTTCGGAGCGTCGAAAATAGGGCAGTACGTCTTCATAGGACCAGCCACGGCATCCTGTTTGCTGCCAGTCATCGAAATCGCGCCTATGACCACGGATGTAAGTCATTCCGTTTATCGAAGAGGTCCCGCCGAGGACCTTGCCGCGCGGCCATTTCAGCACACGATCGGCGAGGCCGGGCTCCTGCGCAGTCTCATAGCTCCAGTTTAGTGCTCTGCTACTGAAAAGGATTCGCGTCAGTAGGGGAACGCGAATAAGCGGATTCCAGTCTGAGCCGCCTGCCTCAAGCAGAACAACACGGTTCGACGGGTCGGCGGAAAGGCGGTTTGCTAGAACGCATCCCGCGGAGCCGGCTCCGACGATAACATAATCGGCCTCTAGCTGATCGCGCATGAACTAGCCGTTACCCTTTTAAATGGTCTCGGCGTGATGCCGTCGCGTACGAGTCCGAACTTACGGTGAACGCCGATCGCGCACCCCATCACGTTGAATTCGAGCGGCCTCCTGGATCGGCATTGCCCAAGGTTCGACCGTCTCGGTGTCGCAGCCTAGGCATCTCGGGCCATAATAGTTGTACGCCTCAAGTGTCGGCGCAGCGACGGGTCATATGGAATCACACGATGCATTACGCTGCGATTGTCCCACATCACGACGTCGCCATTGCGGTACTTGTGTGCGTACACGAACTCCTCTTGGATCGCGTGCGCATTGAGTGAGTCTAGGAGCGTCTGACTCTCGACATCGGGTAGGCCGACGAAGCCTTTGGTCATGCTGTGGCTCACGTAGAGTGCCTTACGTCCGGTTGTCGGATGCGCGAGGACGGCTCGGTGCACGACATCGGGAACCTCTTTCTCGCGCGCTTCCCGCGCGGCATCCCGCGTCGTTTGAGTATAGCTATGTATCGCTTCAAGTCCGTCGAGTCGTTTTTTCGTCTGTTCGTCGAGCGCCTCATAGGCCGCGGCCATGTTCGCGAACGCGATGTCGCCGCCTTCCATTTCAACTGCATAGCCTATGGAGCCAATCGCCGGCTCCTCCGCATATTGCAAGTCCGAGTGCCATCTCTTGCCCGCCGTCGATAGTCCAAGATACCTTCCGTTCTCCTTGATGTTCGAAATCACGAGTATCTCGGGATGGTCGGGGGCGAGGAAATCATTGATTACATGCTGACCGAGGCGGCCGAAATATTTACTGAATGCGACAAGTTCGGAGTCGCTCATAGTTTGATCGCGCACCACGACCACCATGTGTTGGTGCCACGCGTCGATGAGCTCGTCGACCGTATCGCGGTCCAAAGGTCGTGAGATGTCGATCCCGGTGATCTCTGCCCCCAGCACCGACGAAAGCGCGCCAATTTTCACGGCTCTACTCCAATCTCCAAGCAGTTGCGACAAACAGGTTAGTGATTGCGGTAGGTGGCGTCTACGTGGAGGGCCCTGCAGCCGACCGGTGCCCCGCGATCGTACACCAGCAGGTACGGCCACCTGTTGCGCCGCGGCCCAACCACTAAACCGAGTGTTCCGTTATGCAGCGTCCGCCTTCAATTTGGCCCATTTGGGTGGTCGGATGTATCCACAGGAAATTCCGTGAGATTAACAACCTTCCCCTGCTGCTACCACTCGTGGACACGGTGCGTTAACTTGCATGGTCGGAAAGGAGGTCGCCTTGATCAACGTTGATTACACCACCATGATCCTGTTGACCTATACACCCGGTGTTGAGGTCGAAGCGCTCGGATACGCTGACTGGCTTCGCGATACAGACAATCCGTTCTTCAATGCCATTCCCGGCATTGCGCATTACTCGAATTGGAAGGTGCTCGAGAGCGCAAAATCTCCATTCTCCCACTTCGACCTTCTTGGTTTAGAGACATCTGACGCAGCCGAGCAGGTCTGGTTCAACAAGGACCTTGACGTATTTCGCGATGGCTGGGTCGCGAAGTGGGGCTACGGCGGCGATGCCCCAAGGTCACCCGCCAACGGCTACGGCCTGCTGATGCGCCGAGATAAATGCGCAACACCGACGTTTGGCCGTTACGCTGCGCTCGCCTTCAATTGCGTGCTACCTGGCGGCGCGTTTTGGATTGTGGAGGCTGCTTTGCACAAGCACTGGGCCCTAGGACCAGCGCCAAACGATGCATGGCGACTGCCGGTTGCAACCAGCCCGCTCGGCCTTTCGTTTGGACTAGGGTTCACCGAAGGCATTCCCCCTTTGCCGGCGCGTCGCGGTGGGTCGCCGGCGCTGGTCGGTGAGTGCATCGCTGCGCCGCATATGCCATGGCGCAGCGGCAAAAGGCCGGGCGAAATGAATCCGTGACGACCCCCAGCACTTAGTCCTACTCAAGCGCTACTCTCCGAGGTGGCAACTCCCCCGCCTCTAACCTCTGGAAGAACGCACTGTCATTACTGCTGTAGCGAGCATTCGCCTAGAGTTCTGGCAAGAGCGCCGTCGAGATTGCGGCAACTGCCGATGGCATTTTGGAGGTGATCGTGCTCGGCGTCGGAAGCACAATTGAAGTCGGCGATGTCCTCGGCGTAATCCAGTCGGATTAGGCGCAAGCATGGGGGTCTCGGACTCTGTTTTTTGCCCTCGGCCCAACTATTGCGTTCATAGTTCTCCGTTCGGATGGACAAGGGTGGTGCAAACCGAGCAAATGCCTATCTGCGAAGCTGTTGAAATATTGAGACAAGTTCGTGTTTTCGGCGCCTCCAGTTGGGGTCACCAACTTTACATAGAACATCGTAGTTTTCTTGGGCGGAAAGCGGCGCCATCATGATTGACGGCACCACTAATCCTATTAGCGTTATTCAGGCCGAAGCCGCAAACATTACAATTTTAGGTTTGGAGGCTATGTCGTGAGTTACTTCCACTCCCAAAGCTCCCAAGTCGCTGCGCCATCCGCAGTCACGTCCCATTCGAAAACTACACATTTTCCGTTAAGGCTCGATAGAGACGGTGCTGAAGCTTGAAAATAGGCCACTCCTACGAAATGGTTTCCGCCCTCTTCGGTGAAGTTCCCCATTCCGTTAGCACTAAATGTGGCGACCCCATCTTGGGCCATGAGGACACCAGCATTGGGACACTCCCCTTGCAAGCTCCCATCGGCCCTCATATCTGCCGTGTAAGTAGACATCATGGAAACTTCAGCGCCCGCGATCGTTCCACTACCTTGAGCTGTCGTCTCAAAACTGGGTAGAGCTCCATCATGGCATGAAAGTGCCTTGTTAGTTGAAGTCGCGATAAACGAGCCGATTTTTTCGCCCAACATTTTTTTTACTCCTGAGTTGCTGAATTTTACGCGATGCTCGAATGAGCAGGAGCAGCTTATACGGTGGCTGTAAAGCTGACCTCTAAAATCTGAACGCTTTCGCAACGGGCCGCTATGCATTTCTATTCACAAAGCGCCAATGGGTGAAGGACGGCGAGAAGTAAGTTCACCCCAGCATGATTGTGTCTGTCCAAGTCCAAAACACGTTGATGAGGCGCTACTGAAAGCAGCCTGCAAACACGTGGCTGACTAGCTGCACCGTCTGCCGAATTGACAGTGCTGGCGACCCATACGCTAATTGCAACGTCGACAAAAAGTGCTTCGACCTTCCTTGCCAAAAGACTCAGTCGGAACAGGCCGCCTCGTACTTGTTCATGACAAATCTATCGTCGTCCGCGCGGTAGTAGATCGCCTGTGCCACGGCTTTGGTCGGCGAGAACACGCGGTACATGGCGCAGCCCTGGGCATCTTTGCCGATCGGAACCATGTAGGCATCGCCTCCCACGGCAATCGCGCCATTCGGCAGCTGCGCATACGACGCGATAGAGGGTGCTGCGCTTTTGTCCGTTGCCTGGCTCATGGCTGTTTCACCGCTGCAGCTCGCGATCGCTAATGCAAGCGTCGCGGCGCCCGCCAGCCCTAAAAGTCTAGCCACAAACGAAGCCCGGCACCGAAGGCGGGTTTGGAGTCATTGTTGTGTCCGGGATTGACCATCATCACTCCGTAGCTGGCGGCGTTGATTAAGGCAGTTGGTTGCCAACGATAGGCGAATTGTAGATCAATCTCGCGCCCCGTCGGTGTTACATCGACGCGCTCGGATTGATAGTAGATCGCACCGCCCGGCACGGGTTCTGTTCCTACCGGAATCTTAATGTTGGCCTGCGCGCCGGATACCCGCAAGGGTTGGTAGATGGCAAAGCCAGCACTGTCACCCTGCTGGAACATGTCGGTTTGTGTCAGGCCCACCGAAAATGCGTTCGCCTCTATGGTACTCCAGTTGCTCAAATAACCCTCGCCGGCATGCAGGACGTCAGCTTGGACCGCTGTGTAGCTCGCATGGGCGGCTAGGGTAGTTGTCACCGCGATAGAACCGCCGAAATTCACGAAGTTGCTTTCGCTGTCCCCCATCACGCCGAACGCCCCGCTCGACGATGAATTGAATAACGCCGCACTCTCGTCGACCTGTCCGAAACCGACTCGCAGGACCGGCCCGAATGATAGCCCGTGCGTCAACGACGCCTGGACCAACCGATCACCCCCTCGACTAGATAACGGATCGTCTGCAGTCTCCATGATCCCGAGGCTGATCCGCGTGCGCCGGTCGATGGTAAAGGTCGCGCCGCCGCCGTTACCTTGGCCCACCAACGATAGTTGCGGCGCGTTGATGAATTCTAATCCGTAGAACGGGCCCGAATAGCCACCAAATGTTGCGATGTCATCAAACAGTTGGAGACTTGACGCGTTGAACGCGAGGGAGATCCCAGTACGCGCACCAATCTGCCTTTCAAAAAAGGCGGCGTGCACTTTTTCGGCGTCATCCGTTGGCGTCGTAATGCCAAAGGCCTGAACATCCTTGCGACCGTCGGTAGCAGGGAGCATTGAAAGTGCCAATCTGCCTGTCAATCCCGTCACCAGACGTCGAATGTGGCCTCTCGGTGCGGCAATAAAGTTGGCCACGCCCGTGTCGACTGTCCCGTTGAGCACGGCATTGCCCAGGTCGGTGACAAAAGGCCGGTCGTACGCGTCGAGTGAAATCGCCTGGCCAAGGAAGCTGTTGTTCTTTAGCGCATTACCGAACGCGGGACTTAGCGCTAGCGTACTCATCCTCAACTCTTCGCTGCTGTCGCCGATCTTCGTACCGGTCGGTAGGGACATTAGGCCTTGCGCCTGGAACGCGCCCGCCAAGTTTAGCAACCCGCGGCCAAAGGTGGTGTCAGTCCCTGCAGCGCCAAGGTCAGTTGCCGAATTAAATAATAATGCCACAGCCTGGGCTGTGTTCATTGTCGGAAAGCGCTGCATCACGACTGCGAGCGCACCGCTCACATGCGGTGCCGCGAGCGATGTGCCTGTTGCGGTAAGTGTACCACCTCCGAGAGATAACAGATTTGTTGTCACGATGTTGACGCCCGGTGCAGACAAGAAACCGGTGGCTGTGTCGCCCGCACGATTGCTCCCCGACCAGATGGCATCGTTTGCATCGGTCGCGCCCACCGCAATCATCTTGCCTTGTGCGTCGAAGCCGTTACATAAGCCGCCGCCGCCCGAACAGTTGGCGAGTCGTGCCAAGAAGGTAACTGCTTGGGCATTACCACTGTTTCCGGACGCTGCGACCACTGCAACGTTATTGTTGATGGCGTTTTGCAACGCAGTTAAAACCGGGGCACCTGCTGCCGGGCCACCCCCCAGGCTCAAATTAATCACACGTGCGCCGTTGTTGACCGCATAAGTGATCGCGTTGGCGATGTCGGCTTGCGCGAAAGTACACCCGGTGAAGCATGAGTTCACGGTGTCTGTGCGGATCGCCAGAATCGTGCTGCTAAAGGCTACGCCGTGTATCCCAACACCGTTACGGCGCGCTCCTATGATTCCAGCCACTGCTGTGCCGTGACCGGATGTCGACGGATCCTGCAAGAACAAATTGTTGTTGGTGACGATGTCCGTGCTGGCTGCCGCAATAGCACCGGTGAACTCGGTGTTCAAGACATCGATCCCGGTATCCACCACCGCCACCGTGATCCCAGCACCCGTACCAGCATTGTTGAAGGCGGTCAGCGCGCCAAACTGTGCCAGCCCGTAATTGGCCCGAAACTCTGCCGTATTGAAGGCGGACGCGCCACCGCCACCGCCACCGCCACCGCCACCGCCACCGCCACATGAAGCAAGCCCGATGAGGGCACCGATTAATGAAAGTTGCGTGAATGCTTTCCGCACGTTTTTCAGCATGGCGAACCTCTCTAGAATCAGAAATGTCGTCCCGTCATGGTTAACAGTGTCATAACATCGCCAACCCTCTATGTTTCGTAACTAAAGTTTCTAGGCTGCGCCAAAATATGTGGACCGGCCCCGCCCCCCGGCGAACCGGTAGTGGGAGAAACAAAGCTTCGACAAAGTTTCGTCAGTTGCAGCAATAATTCTGTACTGCAACTTATGTATCGAAACGCCGACATGGTTTCCCTGGAATAGCAATTCGCGGACTTCCGGAAAATGACAATGATTGCCTGCCGACCACGTCTAACTATTGGTGGAAACTGAGCACCGGAGGTTGCAGGCTAGGTTAAAGAAACGGACACAGAGGATGGTTGTAGAGATTACTGAACATCTTGCCGCGCCTTGGGGGGAGTGATGTCGCCGGTCGCTGCAGTTCCCCAATCGTAAGGATCAGCGCAGGGTGTCCACGGATCATTTAGAAGGTGGCTGCCACTTGGGGCAGTGGGTGAGCTACCAGCGAGCGATCGAAAAACAGTCGCTCTCCGAAACCGGCTCTGCGATTGGATTCCATTAATATGGTTCTTAGTTCACGGAAAGTTTTTGACCTAACGGCCGCGAACATTACTTCAGTAATAACGTGTCACATTGATCGGGTGGTCGCCGAAATTTGCGCTGCCGCCCTTATCTTGCTCAACGATGCGCGGGATGAAATCGCTTCGGGGTCGAGGACGAGTTCGACCAGGGCCGGGCCGTCATGTTTGAGGGCGTGGTCAAACGTGGCTGAAATTTCAATTGTTTCGCGCACGCGAAAAGCCGCGAACCCGATGGCCTCTGCCATGGCGACGAAGTCTGGGTTGACTAGGTCGGTGCCATGCGCCCTGCCGGGGAAACGTCGCTCCTGGTGGGCCCGGATAGTGCCGAACATACCGTTATTGACGACAATTATTACTAAGTTCGCATGATGCTGAACCGCGGTCGCCATTTCATTGCTGGTCATCATGAAGCCCCCGTCGCCCACGAAGGTGACAACTCGACGGTCAGGACGAACCAGTGCCGCGGCGACGCCCGCGGGAATGCCGTACCCCATAGCACCGCCCGTTGGGCCGATTTGCGTGCGGAATCCCTTGAACGGATAGTAGCGCTGCACCCATTGCGCGAAGTTTCCGGCGTCCAGCGTGATGATGTCGTCGGGGCCAAGTTTCCGCGAGAGTTCTTGGATCACGACGTTCATGTCGAGCGGGCCGGGGCACGCGGCTGGCACCAGCGAAGCGGTGAAGGCAGCCTGTAGGGTCGCCGACCATGTTCGCCTAGTGTTTTCTGGCGGTGTGGCCTTGGCACATGAGGCAAGGAAACGAACGGGGTCTGCGACCACCGCAACATCTGGCGTATATAGCCGGCCCAACTCACTTGGGTCAGGGTAGACGTGAATGAGTGTCTGATCTGGCTTGGGTGGTTTGAGTAGTTCGTACCCGCCTGTAGTCAGATCGCCTAGGCGGGTGCCGAGCGCCAAGATGAGGTCTGCGCCGCGGATCGCCTCAACGAGGAAGGGATCCGGGGCGAACGCTAAGTCGCCGACATAGCTTGAGTGCCGGTTGTCGATACGGTCTTGCCGGCGAAAGGTGACGCAGACCGGCAGGTCCCAAGCCTCAGAAAACGCTTCGAGCAACCTGGAGGCTTCGTCTGTCCACCGGCTGCCGCCAACGATGACCATAGGTTTCTGGGCGGTGCGTAAAAGGTCGAGGGCGCGTTCAACCTCGGTGTCCGGCGCAGTGATCTCCGTGGGGTCAACGCGGTCTGCGTCACCTACGATGGTTAAGTCGCTCAGCATGTCCTCCGGTAAGCCCAAGACCACTGGACCGGGTCGGCTTGACATTGCCGTTTGCCAGGCGCGTTGGATCGTTTCCGGGAGGCGGTCCGCGTCTTGTACCACACACACCCACTTTGCCGTCCACCCAAACATCGCGTCGAGGTCGATTTCCTGAAATGCTTCGCGACCCTGAAGCGGACGGTCGACTAATCCCACCAATAGCACCATGGGCGTCGAATCTTGCCGCGCCGTGTGGATGCCGACGCTTGCATGACAAGCCCCGGGCCCTCGCGTAACGATGCACACGCCTGGGCGGCCGGTAAGTTTACCGTAGGCCTCAGCCATGTTGGCGGCGCCGGCCTCGTGCCGGCAAGTAATCGTTCGTACTTTTGAGTCCCTGAGGGAGTCGAGCAACGGGAGAAAGCTTTCGCCCGGAACCTGAAAGATAATATCCACGCCCTGCTTGACGAGGCCATCGACAATGACACGACTTGCTGTTCGTTGGTTCTTCATTGACCTACACGCGGCCTGAGCAATACGTATGGTGAGGTTTCATTCAGTTGCCCAATATCAAATCCAAGGTTTGCGTCATGTTGATTCGCTTTTCGAGGCTGAAGTGTAACTGATTATTGGTTCTCTATTGATGGCACAGAACAGGATTTCTCGATGGAATACTTAGGCCTGTCGAAAGAGGCGAAAGCCAGTAGTAGGGGGGGTCTTACTTTCCAACAGGCCTATGTCAGTGATGGAAATCATGTGGCCGGCCTCAGTTCGCTCCACGCTCCAATTTCCTGAATATCTCCCGAAAGGCGTTCACCCCGCTATGATCATGCTTACGGTGGTGCGTCCAAGTCTGTCCGGCCGTCGCCCAACTAATGGCATAAGAAACTGGAGAGCGAATGATCGGCTACGTCACCGTTGGAACTAACGATTTCGGCAAAGCACTTGCGTCCTATGGCGCGCTATTCGAAACGATCGGGATCAATAGCCTGTGGAAGACTGGTCATATGGTAGCTTGGGAGGCCCCTCGCGCGGCGCCGGCCCTGAGCACCGTCTTGCCGCATGATTGAAATCCGCCCACCATCGGCAACGGCATGATGGTCGTGCTCAAGGTTCTCGACGGCGCGCAAGTTGATTCTGTCCATAGAAAGGCGAGCGCCTTAGGTGGACTAGACGAAGGCGTGCCGGACCGCACCGCGACTGCGTGTTCTATGGAGGCTATTTGTGACCTCGATGGTAACAAGTTGAACGCCTACATGCTGGTGTCATGACGGTGAACCAGCGCTGCGTAGTAAGACGTCAGTTCCACGACGTTCCACTGCCGTGACAAAAAAAGTTGCCATCATTGGTGCTGGGCCCGCAGGCTTGATGGCTGCGGAGGTTTTGGCTGCGCAAGGCGTGTCGGTCGATCTTTATGAATCGTTGCCATCGCCGGGCCGTAAATTACTGTTCGCCGGGAAGAGCGGACTTAATGTCACGCATTCCGAGCCTTACGAGAAGTTTCTGCAACGATTTGGCGCGACGCGGTCTTGGTTGCAGCCGGCACTCGATGCGTTCCGGCCTGACGCTTTACGCCAGTGGGCGACAGATTTAGGCGTTGAGACGTTTGTCGGCTCTTCCGGCAGGGTATTCCCCGTCGGCTTCAAGGCAGCGCCATTGCTGCGCGCGTGGCTGCGGCGTCTATCAGATGCTGGTGCAACCTTGCACACACGACATCGCTGGCAAGGTTGGGATAGTGCTGGAGCGTTGATGTTCGAAACGCCTAATGGTCCCGTTGAAGTCAAAGCTGAAGCGACGGTCCTCGCACTCGGTGGCGCGAGTTGGCCGCGATTAGGGAGTGATGGGCTTTGGCAATCGTGGCTTACGTCGCGCGGTGTTGAGATATCGCCATTTCTACCGTCCAACGTTGGGTTCGATGTTGCGTGGAGCACACACTTCCTCGAACGCTTTGAGGGCACGCCGTTGAAGGGCGTGGGGCTGCGCGCCGCGGGGGAGAGCGCGCGTGGTGATGTCGTCATCACACAAAATGGCATTGAAGGGGGCGCGGTTTACGAATTGTCGTCGATTTTGCGTGACGCTATCGCCCGCGATGGCACCACAAAGCTTTCGTTCGATCTTTTGCCGGATCGAAGTGAACCCCAGATCCGGGAGCGGTTGGAGCGGCCCCGCGGTAAACGGTCGCGTGCCAATCATCTACGGCAATCTGTAGGTCTGACAGGTGCTAAAGCGGCGCTGCTTCGAGAAGGTCGAGGCACCGAAAGACACGCGGATGCCGCTCGGCTTGCTGCACTCGTCAAGGCGTATCCGCTGGAACTTCAGGCGCCGCGACCGGTCGCCGAAGCGATCAGCTCCGCCGGGGGTGTGATGCGCGAATCTGTCACCCTGGACTACATGATAAAGACCATGCCGGGTGTCTTCTGCGCGGGCGAGATGCTCGACTGGGAGGTCCGGACGGGGGGCTATCTGCTCACGGCGTGCTTTGCGACGGGGCGCGCCGCCGGTGCGGGCGCCGCCCGCTGGTTGGCGGCTTAGGGCTCGAACTCTTCGCGCAAAACTTCAAGGGCGAGCCATTCTTCCTCGGCCTTTGCGAGACTTTGCTGTGCATTCTCGCGCCGTTCCACGCTCGAGGTAAATGTTGAGGGGTCGCGCGTATAGAGGGCGGAGTCGGCAAGGAGTGTATCGAGCGTCCCGATCTCGCGTTCCAGTGTGGCGATCCGTTCAGGGAGCACCTTTAGCGCGTGTTTCTCTTTGAAACCGAGACGGCCATTGGCCCTACGCGGCGTCGCCACTGCAGGTAGCGTGACAGATGTCCGGCGTTTTCCTGACGGGCGGGCTTTTTTTGTTTGGGTCTCGCGTGGATCGCTGCCCCCTCGCTGAACAATCATGTCGCTGTATCCGCCGGCATATTCAGTCCAGATGCCGTCTCCCTCGAAAGCGAGGACGGACGTCGCGACACGGTCGATGAAGTCGCGATCGTGACTGACAACCAAAACTGTGCCGGCATAGTCTGCGAGCAGTTCTTGGAGCAGGTCTAGGGTCTCGAGGTCGAGGTCGTTGGGTGGATCAACGAGGACAAGGAGGTTTGACGGATGGGCAAGCGCGATCGCCAACATGAGGCGTCCGCGTTCACCGCCAGAGAGGGCGCTCAATGGCGTGCCTACTTGATCAGCGGTGAAGAGAAAATCTTTCATATAGGCAATGACATGCTTCGCGCCGCCGCCCGTTTCAACGATGTCGCCGCCGCCACCTGTCAGGGCGTCGCGAAGCGACGTTGTCGCGTCTAGCCTGTCGCGCCGTTGATCGAGTGAC
>Ga0115002_10006488_pt1 | contig 13463 bp, 15 predicted proteins | sample ArcticOcean_MG_C_8_FD_89576 | JGI IMG/M metagenome (GOLD analysis project Ga0115002, IMG submission 89576) | Marine microbial communities from western Arctic Ocean - ArcticOcean_MG_CB11_86 | ecosystem: Environmental > Aquatic > Marine > Oceanic | place: Arctic Ocean: Canada Basin | collected...
CCCGCAGCAAGAGCCAGCATCGTGCCGTTTCCAGCAGTCGCCGGGCTCTTATCGAACGGCGTGGTGACGGCAACCGACCCCGTGCCAGATTTGCCAGACCACATGATAAGCCCTTCATATTCTATAGAGCGCTTACCCCCGAGGACGTTGAAGACGGCGTCGTAGAAAACCCCAGCGTCCTTCAAATTGTTAGTGCCTACAGTGACAAAATCTATCATGGTCGTTGTCCTCCTAAGGTATCAATATGCGAATCACCACGCTTATACGCTGCTACGCCATTATCCCAATCAGCCCACGCAGACCCAGCGCTAAACAGAAGCGCAACGACGGCGAGTGTGGCGAGTATGCGGCGCATGGTTCATCGTAGCGCCAATCGGGACGCTGTGTCGCGCTGAAAGATCAACCGAAGCGGCTGCGCTTCTACGAAGACGCGGCCAAGGTGGTGCAGCGGCGGATGGTGCCGAACTTTAAGAAGTCGTTTGAGAGAGCGGTGCGGACGGCGCGGCGTTAGTTGTTGATCTTTTGTCGCCGCCGCGAAGGGCCTTCACGAATTTTTGGGGTTATTTAGCTTCGAGATTTCTTTCATCCCTAAATATTTTTTGATTTTCCGCAATTCATTCCAATTTATGCCGCCGTTTCTACCAATAGGGAGATCATGACTATTGTTATGTATAAAAGTTTCAAACTCCGTAACTGAAGTTTCGGGGTCGGTGGCCTTCCCCCAAGCAGTATTATAAGAAGTTTTCTGCGCCTCAGTGGAGCCAGTACCATTCCCCGTCAGTCTGTCGCGCGCATCTTTTCTGAGCTTCCTAATATCCTCCCTGACCGCTCGTTTATTGAGATGAGCGTTAATACCTGGGCCTTGCGTTATAAGCATTGTGGATTGTTTCAACAGTCTGTCGGCCTGTTTGAATTCGTCCTCCGTTAATTCGCTCCTGGGTACGTTCAACAAGGTATATGATGCAGCGCAACCTCTTCAGCATCCGCCTCGTACTGTGCTTCTTTTTGTGCCTCACTGTTGTCGTCAGCCCACGCGGAATCCGCACTGAACAACAGCACAGCAAGAGTGAGACACAGTAGGGCGACAAGGGTTCTCATGCGGGAAAGTCTAATTGAATTTGAGGCCGACGGCGATTCGAGGCAGCAAGGAAGAAATCCGAAAGACCAGTGGTTTCTTACTGGCCCCTGATGCCGCGCCGATATGGCCATCTCGATGTGATCAAGCGCTGGGAGGAGTACACGGGTAAGAAGGCCGATCGCGTGGGTTAGCTAAGGCCTGCTCACTTAACCTTAACGGTTTACATAGGAGATTACATAACTGGGTCGCTTTGCATGGAAGATTTCTCACAGTACATTTCGCCCAATACCGACGCACAGCCAAAAATCTCTCCGTCATAATGCACCGTGAAGAAATGTTGATCGCCGCTTCCTGACTCCATCAGGATTTTGCCCTCGGTCAAGACTTCATAGTTTGACGGTATATCTTCAGCACTAGCACTACCCGACACCGCCAACCCAACAGCCATAACGGTGGTGGCAAAAACCAGGCTAAATTTCCTCATAACGCACCCTCCATTTGTTTCATTAGGGAAACCGTATCGCGGGCATATCGGATTATCCAGCAGAGATAGTTTGACCTAGGCCGCCGCTCTTACAAAATAAGACTGCCAGAGCGAATGAATCTGATAATCCAGTCCCAGGAAGAGACGATTGGTCAAGCTATCGAGATTTTAGAATTAGGAAAATAATCCGCTTTAATGCTCCGTTCAACTATGCGGTATTCGTGCTTAATCAGCTCTAATCTGGTATTGTTGTATTACTATTATATATATCACGACTCCAGATTCTGGAGCCTGGGGAGAAAAAACCATGACTGAGTCTTTGAATGCACTTTCACTTATTCCAGATAGACACCTAAAATTTGGCATATTTCTAGCGCCGTTCCATGCCATGGGTGAAAATCCGACGATGACTATAGAACGGGATATGCAGTTGATAGAGCATTTGGACATGCTTGGATATCACGAAGCTTGGATTGGCGAACATCATTCTGGCGGCTTCGAGCTATTGGCCTGTCCAGAAATATTCATCGCAGCCGCCGCCGAACGCACTAAGTATATTAGGTTGGGTACCGGGGTCGTTTCTCTGCCTTATCACCACCCATTTACCTTGGCGGGTCGCATAGTGCAGCTTGATCACATGACGCGAGGCCGGTGCATGATGGGTGTAGGCCCGGGCGCATTGACTGGGGATGCCTACCGCATGGGAATTAACCCGAAGTCTCAGCGACGAATGATGAATGAATCTCTGGATGTTATAGTCCGTCTCTTGGACGGCGAGTCTGTAACAAAAAAAACTGACTGGTTTGAACTTAAGGATGGGCATTTGCAACTTCGGCCATATTCTCAACCTCGGACAGAAATGGCGGTAGCCTGCGCCTATTCGCCATCGGGCGCGCTGGCAGCAGGAAAACATGGTCTGGGCATGCTGTCGATCGGGGGCACAAGCACTGAGGCTCTGACCCAGCACGCTGAAAATTGGCGTATGTGCGAGGAAGCGGCAACAGAGAACAGCAAGACTGTGAACCGAGAAAATTGGCGGCTTGTTACCATGATGCATATAGCTGAAACACGAGAAAAAGCGCGTGAAAACGTTCAATTTGGGTTAGAAAACTTTGCGAAATACTTCCGAGACATTGCAACCTTTCCAATTATCCCGGCGGGCATTGATGATCCGTATGAATGGTTAATGGAATCTAAAAATGCGATCATCGGCACACCTGACGATGCCATTGAATACATCGAAACTCTGCTGGAAGGTGCCGGTGGTTTTGGTTCTCTTATGCAATTGGCGCATAACTGGGCAGATTTCGAGGCAACAAAGCGAAATTATGAGTTAATTTCGCGTTATGTCTTTCCGCATTTCCAGCGAAGTAATGATATGCGGGAACACAGCTATAATTTTAGTTTTAACAATCGCGATAAATTTAATGGGCAGGCCGCTGATGCAGTTCAGAACGAAATTGATCGCTACAAGGAACGCAAGAAAGATGGCGCTGTCGACTGATATAACAAATCTGGATGGATATAAAACTGTTCAGAAATTTTGTTTAGGCGTTGAATAATCTATTTATTTGTTATCGCGCATCTTGACCTTGAATTCATAATTATATGATTATCTAGAATTCCTTATGCAGATGAAGAGAAGGTAAAGATCCATTTATTCATACACCTCCACGCCGACAGCTCAGATTGAGCCGTCCATAAAGTCGATCAATAGCGGCCGACGATTTTCTAGATATCGGCTGAAACTGTCACGGCTTATCCGGCGTGGTCTGCGGCCTTGATAATCTAGTTGTCCGCCCGCCATCATTTGGTGGACACGCCTTTCGGTAACACCCAACAATTTGGCCACCTCGGAAGCACGCATAAATTCAGACATTGCCAAGAACCCGTTTGATGTAAGGCAGTGTTTCTTGGGCAGTCTTAGGATTCAACTCGATGAATCTATTCAATGGTCTTTCATCTTTTGCGGCTGTATCGGCTCTGGCAGGACCGGCGTTATAGGCGACCGGCGCCAAGTCGGCATCACCGTGATATCGATGCAGCATCGCAGACAAATATTCCGAACCAAGGCGGCGATTGATCTCAGGATTCTTCAACTGAGCCACGATTTCTTCATCACTGCCTTCTAGCCCAGCTACACCAAATCCTGGATCTCGAGTTGTACTCGGCAAAATCTGGAGCAAGCCAACGGCGCCAGCCTTACTGACAGCATTCGGATCACCACCAGACTCAGCAGCAATCACTGCATTAATAAGTTCGTCTGATGCATGCCAACGGCCTGTTTCATCAGCCACCGCTGCCCGTTCTCTATGTTCCTCAATAATTTGTGCTTCAGCCAAGAGTTCGGTGTGCGTCATGCCAGCAAATACATGCTCCAGCCGCTTGGTTTGACGCGCCGGCTCTACAGTAACGTCATCGTTTTCTTCTACGGCATCAGGCAATGGGCTATTGAGTGCGACACCTCGAAGTTCTTCATGCATTTCCCTTAAAGCTTTAATACCAGCCGCATGCGCCTCTTTTGGTGCTGCCCCAGACCGAAGACCCAAAGCTTTCACCGCAGGGACGCTCATTATGAACTCGCCCCTCGAAAGCCATGCAGGACGAATTGAATTTTTGTACAGGGTCGTGCGCAAGCGAGAAGCCAAGATCGATCCCATCAGACGCTTCAACTTCCTGATTGTTGATTTTCGCCATACCAGCACCCGTTTTTAGGGCACGAGCACCCTTTAATGAGCCGCCCATGGCAGCAACCCTATTTGCTAGTTCCCTTGTACCTGCGTCTTCAAGCTCATCTGTTAAATCCTCTTTTAACGAGGTGGATAATCTCGAGGCGCGCCGGCTTTATGAGCAGGCGGTTGCCCTCGATCCGGATTATGCCCGCGCCTATGTCGGCCTCGCCTTGACCTATTTGATCGAGCGCTATGAAGGCTGGGGCGCGACGCCGGAGGAGGAGGCAATAATTCGCGCTCAGGAGCAGGCGGCAAAGGCCGTGCAGGTCAACCCGACCTCGCATTCCGCCTGGCTGATTCAGGGCATGGTGCAGCGCGAGCGCGGCAATATCGACCAATCGGTGCAATCCATGAAACGCGCCGTGGTGCTGAACCCGAATGATGTCGACAGTTACGTCTTCCTCGCGGCGGCCAAAAACAGCCAAGTTGAGGTAGAGGAAAGCCTGCAACTAATCGAACTCGCCTTCGAGCTCTCCACCCGCCCAACCAATTGGCACAAGGTCACCTATGGCAGCACGCTTTACTCCACCAAACGCTACGAGGAAGCTTTAGCCGCTTTACAAACTATCAACATTGACGGCATGCCCATGGCGCAACGCCTATTAGCCATATCTTATGCGCAGCTCGGCAAGACGCGCGAATGCGGCGAGATGGCCGAGAAATTCCTCAAGCGCTACCCGGGATTTTCCATCGCGGAGCATATGACGAAGCACATAATTGAACGTGATGATCAGCGCGAGCATTACATCGACGGCCTGAAAAAAGCCTGCTTCCCGGATTAATTCGCCGCTAATATTTTAGCGATCGTGCGCGCCATCACTTCCGCCCCCTGGCCATATACAAAATGGCTGGCAAACTCCCCCGCCGGCTCCATCAGATAGATCAACGAGGTGTGGTCGACGAGATATTCCTCGCCCTCTGTTGCCTTGGGGGATATGCGATAAAACACACGAAAGGCCTTGGCCGCCTTTGCCACCTGCTCGGGCGTGCCGGTGAGGCCAATCAAATCAGGGTGAAAATTGGGAATATATTCCGCCAATACATCGACCGTATCGCGCGCCGGGTCGACAGTCATAAACAGCGCTTGAACCCGCGCCGCATCCGGCCCCAATAAATCCAATGTTTGGCCCAGCACCAGTAACTCGGTCGGGCAGACATCCGGGCAATAGGTGTAGCCGAAGAAAATCAGCTGATATTTACCCGGGTAGGAATCCTGGCTGACGTTATTGCCATCATGATCAACCAGATCAAACGGCCCGCCGATATCCGCGGCACGCGCAGTTGACGGGCCGGCCAGGAGTATGAGGAGAGCAAACGCGGCGATAATGCGAGGAATGATCATGTTCTAATCATCATGATGGCCCTGGCTGTCATGATTTTCGTTGTGTCCCATTTCTTCCATATGATCCATATGGTCCTCGGACTCCATGTTTTCCATATGCTCTTTATGCTGCTCATGATCATGATGGCCATGTTCATTCGGCGCCATTTTTGCGCCCATCCCGGCGACCGTCACATCAACCGTCACCGCGCCTGCATGTTCGAAGGTCAGGGTCAGGGAAAAACTCTCGCCTTTGACCAATTCCTTCTGCAGAAATGTCAGCATCAAATGCAGGCTGCCCGGCTTGAGCATTACCATGCCGCCCGGCGCAATATCGATATCGCCGGCCGGGCGCATTTTCATCACGCCGTCCCACATCAGCGATTCATGCACCGCAGCGCGCTTGGCCACCGGCGTCTCAGCAGATAGCAAGCGATCACTTTCCGCGCCTGTGTTGACGATCCTCATATAGACGACGCCAGGCCGCTTGGTGCCGATCGAAGCCCGCGCCCAGGCATCCTTCACTTTAACACCATCGGCAAAAGCCGGGCCGGCAAGCCCGAGCATCATAACAAGTGCAACAATCGATAAAATAAACCGCATGGGGTTTCTCCTCACTGACCTTCAAATAAGAGGTTGGGACAGAATCCATAAGCCCGCAATGGTGTAGCCGACCATTAGCAGGAGCATGGGATATTGGCTACGCGTGGCGCGCCAAGAGTCACTATGAATTTTGAGCGCCACCGCATGCGCCAACGCAACGGCAATAATATGGCCAATGACGATTGCCGCCAATGACGTATACCAGGCGAACTTCGCGCCGACCACGGCGATATCGGCTTTGTAACCGGCCGTGCCGAGCAGATCCCAGCCGAAGCCAAACGGGTCCGAGGCGAGCGGGATGAGAAGCTGGCCGTTGATCAGCAGGAATGACAAATAATGCACCAAGTGATAGGCGATGGCGATGGGTATCAGAGTGGTGATGAATTGCCCGGCCAGCGCAACCATCGTCTGACCACTGCCGCCCATCAACGCCATCAGCCGGCAGGTCAGGAGAAAGACGATCATAAACAGCAGCGGGAAGACCAGCAGGCCGAGGGTCACGGTCCAAATGCTCGGCTCGCCGCCAGCGGCCAGGGCCGTGTCTATCGCCACCCAGGCGGAGGTTTCCTTGAAGCCGTCAAAGGTGACGGCGGAAAGCAGCAGCAGAACAAAAATCTTGCGCGACGGCGAAGACGCTTCGCCTCGAATCAGACCGGCAGCGGGGAGGCGGAGATGCAGGCCGGACGTGCCGCGCGCCTCAAACGGGGCAAAACGCGAGATCAATTCGAAGGTGATCGAGAAGGCCTCGCCGCCACGCAGCCATGCGGCACGACCGAACAAAAGCATGCCAGCCCAGGTGATGGCTGAATAGATCAGGATAAGAACCGCCAGGCTGGAGGGCTCCGCCCGCGCCGGCCACACCAGCTCGGCCCAGGCATAGAGAATAAAAAGAACGCAGGCCGGCCACACGCCAAGCCAGGACGGATAGGTGAAGCTAAAGCCAAGCCGAGAGCCGGGCCGAACAGCCCCATAAAACCACGCGTCAATCTCGAACAGCATGCTCCATGGATTGATCAATGCCCAGAGATTGCCGAACAGGGCCGAGACATAGGCCATGCCGACCCACCAGATGATCCACACCATGGTCGGCGCGAGATTTTCATAAGGGTCCTGCACGCCAATCAGACCGGCGGCAAGGATCAGGATAAAAAGCGCCGCCGATGCGATCTTGATGAACCAACGCACACCCCCCCGAGGCGAGAAGGCGCGCCGGCAACTGGGCCGGGGTGTCGGCGATGTGCCGGCTGTCTGCCTGCTCGATCCGGGTGGCGATATTTTGGATTGGTTACGCGGCCAGGGCATGGCGGTGAAATCGCCCAGTTGGACGTGCTATCACACGGACTTGTATGAATTCGCCTATGCCGGACAGCGCTTTGGTATTGTCGGCAATGTGGTCGGCGGGCCGTTTGCTGTGGTGGTGGCCGAGCAGATGTTTGCCTCAAATTGCCGCCTGTTGGTGAGCATTACCTCAGCCGGTCAGATCGCGCCCGATCTCGATCTACCCTGTTTCATTCTAATCGAGCGCGCGCTTCGCGATGAAGACGTGAGTTATCACTATCTGGCACCCGGCGATTATGCCGCCTGCCCGCCTGAGTTGGCGGCGCGCCTGAAGCCGAAGCTCGCGTCATTGCCATTTGCCGTCCGCTTTGGAACTTCCTGGACCACAGATGCGCCCTACCGCAAAACCGCCCAGGCCATTGAAGATGCACGCGGGCGCGGCATATTGGCGGTCGAGATGGAAGCCACCTCGCTCTATGCCCTGGCAACCGCGCAGGTGCGCGACATTGTCTGCTTTGCCCACATCACCAACCGCATGGCGGTCGATGGCGAGGATTTCGAAAAGGGCGCCGAGGGCGGCGCTGGCGAGGCGCTCAAAATCCTCGCCGCCAGCGCCGCCCTGCTGGACGCATAAACTTTCTACGCCTTGATGCGCTCCGACTTCGGATCGTATAGCGGGCGCAACGAGGCGGTAGCCGGATAGCGCACACCGGCAATCTCGATTTCGTAGGCGCCGGACTGCACATAATCCGCATCTACACCATCTGGATTTTCCACATAGCCAAGCGCAACGGCGCCGCCCAGGGTGTGTCCATACATGGCGGAGCGGATATAACCGGCGAGCGCGCCATCGCGCCAGATAGGCTCATTGTGGTAGAGCATGGGATCCGGGTCGTTAAGTAGAAATTGCACCAGGCGTTTGTTCAGCCCCGCCTCTTTCTGACGCAGCAGCGCATCGCGACCAATGAAGCCACCCGCCTTATCGAGCTTAACGGCAAAGCCGAGACCGCCTTCGAGCGGCGTGTCGGCATCGGTAATATCGTGACCGTAATGGCGATAGGCCTTCTCCATCCGCAGTGAATTCATCGCATGCATACCGACCGGGCGAAGGCCATATTCAACGCCCGCCTTGATCAACAGATCATAAATGCCGGTAGTAAATTCGGTCGGCATATAAAGCTCCCAACCAAGCTCGCCGACATAGCTGATGCGCGATGCCCGCACATAACCGTAGCCAAGCTCGATTTCGCGGCTGGTGCCAAACGGAAAATTTTTATTGGAGAGATCATCCGGAGAGAGCGATTGCAGCAGGTCACGGGCGCGCGGCCCCATCAGGCCGAGCATCGACATACCGGAGGTAACATCGGTCAACACTGCATGGGCGCCTTCCGGAATATGGCGTGTGAGCCAATGAAAATCGCGCACCTGAAACTCGCCCGAGGTAACAATCAGATAATCATCTTCAGCGAGGCGGGTGACCGTGAGGTCAGCCTCGATGCCGCCGGCATCATTCAGCCACTGATTATAAACCACGCGCCCGACCGGCACGTTCATATCATTGGCTGCGACCTGGCCGATCACACGTGCCGCATCGCGGCCTTGCAGGCGGAACTTGGCGAACGAGCATTGATCGAACAAGCCAACTTCTTCGCGCACCACGCGATGCTCTTCGGCGGAGGCGTCAAACCAATTTTGCCGACCATAGCTATATTCATAAACCGGCTTCATGCCCTCGGGCGCAAACCAATTGGGCCGCTCCCAACCGAAGGAAACGCCGTGACAGGCGCCGCGCGCCACCAGCCGATCATAGATCGGGGAGCGCCGCGCGCCGCGCCCGGTCTCGGGCTGATGAAACGGCCAATGCATGGCGTAGAGCAGACCGAGGGATTCGCTGACCCGCTCCTGCAAATATTTGCGGTTGCTCTGAAACGGCATATTACGCCTGACATCGACCTCCCAGAGATCGGCGGGCGGCTGGCTATCACGAATCCATTCGGCCAGCACATAGCCGATGCCGCCGGCGGATTGGATGCCGATCGAATTGAGGCCGGCGGCGACGAAACAATTTTTCAGCTCGGGCATCTCGCCGAGATGGTAGCGCACGTCCGGGGTGAAACTCTCCGGCCCGCAGAAGAAGGTTTGGATACCGGCATTTTCCAGCGCCGGCATACGGTGCATCGCTTGGGCCAGCACCGGCTCGAAATGATCGAAATCCTCGGGCAGCTCATCGAAGCTGAAATCCTCCGGGATGCCGTTCATGCCCCACGGCTTAGCATTCTGCTCAAAAGCGCCAAGCAAGATCTTGCCGGCATCCTCTTTGTAATAGGCGCAGGCATCATAATCGCGCAGCACTGGCAAATCGGGCGTCACGCCGTCAAACGGTTCGGTGACAATATAAAAATGCTCACAGGCATGGAGCGGCACAGTGACGCCGATGGTGGCTGCGAGATCGCGCGTCCACATGCCGCCGCACATGACCACCGCATCGGCGGTGATCTGGCCGGCATCGGTTTTCACGCCGGTAACACGCTCGCCGTCATGATTGATCGCCAATACTTTAGTATCTTCGAAAATCATAGCGCCGCTGGCGCGCGCACCCTTGGCTAACGCCTGGGTGACATCGACCGGATTAGCCTTGCCGTCGGACGGGATATGCACCGCGCCGAGCACATCTTCCGTATTGACCAGCGGATAGCGCTCTTTAACTTCCTCAGGCGTAATCACATCAACCTGAAGATCGAATATCTTGGCCATGGAAGCATTGCGCTTGAGCTCCTCAAAGCGCGCCTTATTGGTGGCGATGGAGATCGAGCCGGTTTGTTTGAAGCCCGTCGCCTGGCCGGTCTCGGCCTCAAGGCCAGCATAGAGCTCAGCGGTATATTTGGCCAATTGGGTCATGCGTTGCGAGCCGCGCAATTGGCCGACCAGTCCGGCCGCGTGCCAGGTGGTGCCACAAGTCAATTGGCGGCGCTCCAACAGCACCACATCGGAAATGCCAAGCTTGGCCAAATGATAGGCGACGGAGGTGCCAATGATGCCGCCGCCGACGATTACAACCCGTGCCGAGTGCGGTACTTCTTTGGCCATGAACTTATTCTCCTAGGATGTCACTGAAAGCTGGCGAATTTCGCCAAGCGTTGATTCGAGGTCGCGTACCTCGCACCAGCCAACGCGCATCATTTCAATAGCCGGGTCGTGCAGGTGTGGCATTGAAGTGCCGGTGCATTCCTCAATGACGATCGGTTTGAAGTCGCGGAACATGGCGTCTTTTGAGGTTGCCGCCACACATTGGTTGGTGAGCACGCCGGTGATCAACACGGTATCGGCGTTGAGGGCGCGTAGGAGGCTTTCGAGATTGGTTTGAAAGAAGGCGCTGAGGCGCGTTTTCTCCACATACCAATCCTCCTCACCCGGTTCCAAATCCTCAAGGATCTGGTAGCCCCATGTGCCCTGGCGCAGGCCGCCATCCTGCAGGAACGGGCGCAGGCGCATGAACGGGCCGCCATCATCCACCCCGCGCGTGCCGTGGCGGGTCCACACCACCGGGATGTTCTTGGCGCGCACATCTTTCAGCACTTGTTTGAGCGGCTCGATCACGCGCTGCATATGCGCGATATCGATGCCCTTCTCGGCATAGCGCCCCTCGGGATGGAGAAAATCATTCTGCGGATCGATGACGACGAGCACGGTGCGCCCCGGCGCTATATCCCAATGGGCAGTTTCGAACGGAATGGTGGATGATGTGTCGTTGTTCATCGTAGGTTATGTCCTCTAACGCTCAGCCATGCTCGCTATTCCGACGTAACCCAGTAACAAACACAGTGCAACAGCGGTAAATAATAGAGGGAAGTGGGTTTTTGGCGGAGAGAGAGAGATTCGAACTCTCGGTACCCTTGCAGGCACAACAGTTTTCGAGACTGCCGCATTCAACCACTCTGCCACCTCTCCGCTGTCATGATGTTTATTGCAAAAAACCCCGATGCTCAAGGGACAGATGGGTGTTCAAGAGAAAGGGTCATAGAGGATCGCTTTTCTCCACCAATTCCAATTCAGCAGGTTGCTCAGACTCTCTGGATGATTTCTGGTGCAAATCCCCCTCATGATATAGGGGTGTATTTTTTCTAGGGAAGTTTCACGCATACCCCTTCCAGTTTTGAGGGGGGGGGCTATAGGGTCTTCAGTATTTCTCTAACATCTTTAGTATCGATTTATAGATTAGGAAAAGGTTGTCAATTTTGATGGGTGGGGTTCTAACTCAACACCCTTTGTATTTCTCTTTCAAACGTCTTCTTATTTAAGGAATGGTATTTGGTTCATAAAACTCTGTAATTTTTCGCCAAGAGACTGAAAATCCAAACCAGTTGTAAGTGTATTTATATCAACGCCTACTAACTTTAAAAACTCTGTGTCACCTAAAACCTCATTTTTTGAAAGCAATCCGTCGTTATTGTAGTCGAAACTGTGCAGGATTGATGAAGCCGTGATTGGCAGCAACATTATTGACGCTAAATTAATTGCAGCGATCTCTTCCACCCTGAGTGCGTTTTGGTCCTGATGTACTGCTGCGAATTTTACGATATTGCGTTGAAAACGAGCAATTTCTGCCAATGACAGACGATTATCTTTCGAAACGTCCAAATACGTCCAAACCTCATCAAAAGCGCATTTTATATTGTGTTTGCACAAAGCTTCTACAGATTTACCCAGATTTTCCAATTTTTGAATGTCGCTTCCGTAGACAAAATCTTGTAAGACCAGTTCACCATACCGTTTCTGGGCATCAGAATTTCCTTGTTTCGCTGCGAGTTTGTACCACTTCATTGCGCTCTGATCGTCCTGTGAAACTCCTTGTCCTTTGTCGTACTTCAAACCCAAATTGTACTGGGCATCAGAATTTCCTTGTTTCGCACGTGCTTGTAATTCTCGTTGGGCATCTAATTGGCGTTTTAATACCGCAGGGTTTTTGAAAAAGATTTCAGTGCCCTGTCCGTGCCATTTACCATCCCTGAATTCACCGACGTATTTTTCCCATCGGCAAAGGTGAGGGTGCCCTGTCCGTAAGGGTTGCCATCCTTCCATTCACCTACAAATTTGTCCCCGTCGGCATAGGTGTAGATGCCCTGTCCGTTCTTTACGTCATCCCTCCATTCACCAACGTATTTGTCCCCGTCGGCAAGGTGTAGGTACCCTGTCCGTGGTAGTTGCCATCCTTGAATTCACCGACGTATTTTTCCCCATCGGCAAAGGTGAAGGTGCCCTGTCCGTGCCTTTTTCCATCCTTGAATTCACCGATATAGTTGTCCCCATCAGCAGAGGTTTCGATGCCCTGTCCGTGCTGTTTGTCATCCCTCCATTCACCGACATATTTGTTCCCACTGGCAAAGGTGTAGGTGCCAAAGCAATTATGAAAACGTTGGTCTTGGTCTTCAGGACACGGAGGCAGAGCAAAACCCTCTCCCGCACTGAACAACAGCACAGCAAATGTGAGACACAGAAATGTGGTCAGGGTTCTCATAGGGAAAGTCTGACAGTAAATGGAGGAAATGGGGAGTCTGGATGAGGGGAGTGGAAGAGAGGAGTTCAATACCCCTTGTAGTTTCTTCTCACACATTCACGGGCAAGTATTCAAAACAAAAAATTCATCACTGTTTCAATTCACCGTTCTCCCAGATACCTTCCTTAACTCTTCCATCGGCAGAGATTAAGGTGCCCTGTCCGTGGTAGTTGCCATCCTTGAATTCACCGACATATTTGTCCCCTGCCCATTGAGATGAGGGACCAAAGGTGAAGGTGCCCTGTCCGTTGAAGTTGTCGTCCCTGAATTCACCGACATATTTGTCCCCGTTGGCAGTGGCGTAGATGCCCAGTCCATGCTTTTTGTCATTCCTGAATTCACCGATATAGTTGTCCCCATTGGCATAGGTGAGGGTGCCCTGTCCGTTGAAGTTGTCATCCCTGAATTCACCG
>Ga0115002_10006494_pt1 | contig 13446 bp, 10 predicted proteins | sample ArcticOcean_MG_C_8_FD_89576 | JGI IMG/M metagenome (GOLD analysis project Ga0115002, IMG submission 89576) | Marine microbial communities from western Arctic Ocean - ArcticOcean_MG_CB11_86 | ecosystem: Environmental > Aquatic > Marine > Oceanic | place: Arctic Ocean: Canada Basin | collected...
AGCGATTTAAGTCAGCACTACTTAGTATGGAATTTGTATTCCTGGTCAACTCTTTAACAACAGTGGCTTATTCAAGAGAAATCTGGATGTCCTTCGTTTGAATTAGGTCATTAAAGAATTTTGTGTAGGCGTCACTGGCTGTTCTTTCTATCATCATCTGTCGGAACGCTGTCTTCGAAGACAAGAAATCCATGGCCCTCCTGTCGGTCACTCTTAAGAGATGGACCCCTGATGTTGAAAAGAAGGGTTCACTTAGCTGCCCTATCTGCAGATTGTATGCGACTTCTTCCAATTCGGGCATTAGCATGCCGGGAAGGAAAAACCCTAAGTCCCCACCGTTGGAAGCGTTACCGATATCGTCACTATACTGTCTTGCTATGCTGAAGAAGGGTTCCCCTAGCTCTAAACGTCTTTTGAGATCTGAAGCCAATGCGATCAAGCTGTCTGCCTGCACGTTGGTAGCTTCATCTGGAAGTTCTAACAAGATATGTGCCGCTCGTATGGAATCCAACGGTGGATCTTTGTCCCATTCCTCCATCAATTGCTCTTCAGAAAACATAGTGTCAAACTGTATGGCTAATTCCAAATAGCGATCGACCAACTCTGAATCCAACTCTTCCTGGAGTATTAATTCTAAATTGATATTTGTAAGGAGTGAGTCTTGTAGGGATAGTTCACCCATCAGCGTATAGTCTATCCAATACTCGGCGAGAGCTTTGATGGTTTCTTGTTGGTTTGGTAGAGTGTTCTGTCTTGCTAAGATTTCTACCACCTGCTCTATAGACAACCGATGTCCAGCAGCGGTAGCTATAACATTGTCATTACTGTCAGAGCACCCAAAGAACAATATCAGACTAGCACTCACGATCCCAAAGATCTTGTTCCGTTTAATTACTGTTTTACCATTCACTTTAATACCTTGGTCAATTGACATTGGATAAGTCAATGTCATATCAGTGTGCTGTTTCTTCTATTCTATCTAGTAAAGTTTCAATCGATCTAACTACTTCATCAAGTAAATTACTCTGTTTTCCTGCCCGAAGCACTATGGAGAGTGGTGTGAGCCTTCGTATTTCAACATTGATTCCACTCTCCAAGAAAATTTCCTCCAAAAGGGACAACTTAGGTAATACCCCACGATTGAAATTTAGTCGCACTTTTCTCTCTTGGAAGAGCAAAGTCTCGATACCTAGTTTTTGCCCCATGATTCGCAGTTGCGTTACTACCAGTAGATTTTCTACTGGTTCAGGAAGTTTTCCGAAGCGATCAAGGATTTCTTCTCGGAGCGATGTGACTTCTTCAACCTTCCCCAGTTTAGATATTCGGCTATATAGCTGTAATTTTTGGCTGTCGTCCGAGATGTACTCATCAGGAAGATAAGCTCCTCGAGAAGTCGAAATATCTGTGGCTGGGTACCTTGGATGATCGACTGAGTCTTTCATGCTTGCTACTGTTTCTTCGACCATTCTTACATATGTCGAGATTCCAACAGCGTGTGCAAATCCCGACTGATCTCCTCCAAGCAGGTTGCCCGCACCTCTCAGTTTGAGGTCTCGTAAGGCAACGGAATACCCACTACCCAGCTCTGTGTATTCTGTTAGTGTTTTCAGCCTCTGTTTTGTGTTCTCTTTCATTTTGGGAGGGGTAATCAGGTAACAAAATGCTCTCTTGTGAGAACGCCCCACTCGTCCCCGTATCTGGTGGAGCTGAGACAACCCGAATCTGTCGGCTCCATCAATCACAACAGTATTAGCGTTGGGAACATCCAATCCATTTTCTATTATTGAAGAGCAAACAAGAATATTACTCTCATTATTCATAAAGCTGTGCATTACCCCATTTAAATCTTGGGCACTCATCTGTCCATGGGCGATTGCAATTTTAGCTTTTGGAACAAGCCGTTGCACTTTCTGAGCGATTTCTCCGATGTCTGAAACTAAATTGTGGAGGAAAAACGCCTGTCCTCCTCTATCGAGTTCACGTTGAAGAGCCAGTGTGATCACAGAGTCTGACCAGGGTAGAGTATAGGTCAGGATGGGCATACGATTTTGGGGGGGAGTTTGTATTAAAGACAGATTGCGAATTCCGCTTAGAGATAGTTGCATAGTCCTAGGTATGGGTGTAGCGGTGAGAGTGAGGACATCTATAGAAGTTTTTAACTCTTTGAGTCGCTCTTTGTGTTTTACTCCGAATCGTTGTTCCTCGTCGATTATAAGGAGACCAATATCTGGTATAGATACGTCTTTCGATAATAGGCGGTGTGTTCCGATTATTATATCGATTTTGGAAGTAGCGATGCCGTCTAGGATTTGTTTTCGCTTTTTATGGCCAGTAAATCTACTAATTAAGCCGATAGTGACTGGGTAAGTGGCCAATCTTCCTGTAAAGGTCTCATAGTGCTGTTCGGCTAGTATAGTTGTTGGTACTAGTACCGCGACCTGCTTGCCGTCCTGGGCGGCCTTGAAAGCTGCACGGACCGCCACTTCTGTCTTTCCAAAACCTACATCTGCACAGATAAGTCGGTCCATGGGAATGGATGACTCCATATCTCGCTTCACTTCTTCGGTTACGAGTCGCTGGTCTGGTGTGTCCTCATGTAAAAACGAGGATTCCATCTCTTTTTGCCAGGCTGTATCTGGAGAAAATTGGTGTCCTCGACTGTTTTTTCTTTCAGCATATATCCTGAGAAGATCAACGGTAATGTTTTCAATATGTTCGATGGTTCTTTTTTTGAGAGTATCCCATCGTTTCCCTCCAATTCGATGAAGTTTTGTAGGCTTATCATCTTCTAACCCGGAGCCCCATTTTTCAATCCGGTCCAATCGGTGGATTGGCAGTTGGAGAACTTCGTCACCGGCGTATTCTATGGCTAAGGATTCTAGGGTTTGTCCTTGAATTTTGACTCGGTTCAGGTTTCTGAAAATGCCGATTCCGTGGTCTCGATGGACTACATAATCTCCAGACTTTAACTGAGCAAGACTCTCTAATGGTGTTGATCCACGGAATCGTCTTGATTTTGAGGGATTTTTTATTCTATTGAAAATCTCTCTATGAGTTAGAACGTGTAGAGGCGGGTTAGTACTTGGCAATGAAAAGCCTCCCGACAGTGCTCCGACCATGAGTTGGCAGCTGTCAGGAATGCTTTTTGGACCACCTAGTATCTCCTCTAAGCGCTGCAGTTGATCTATGTTATCACAGCTTATAATACACTTTTGTTGGGACTTGTTTGTTGTGTTTAAAAAAGAGAGCAAGGCCTTCATATTTCTATTGATTACTGGTGGTTTTTCGCTCACTAGCCCTGAGCTAATATTATTTTGGCTTCTTAGGTTGATCCTTGGAAACTCAGCTATAGATTTTTCGGCAATGGCTGGTTGGAGCATTAATTCTTCGATAGTGTGGTTTTCTATGTCCTCATTGGACAATTGTTCATTCATCATTGAAATGGTTTCCCATGAATTCCGAAATGCTTTTCCCCAAGGAGTTTCGACAGAATTCATCATGATAGTATCACTTGGGAGGAGTTCAATAAGTGAACGGTGTACGAAAGAGTCTTTGTTAGTGTCTCCCTGGAAATTCACTGGGAGCAGTTGTGCCTCAGGAATCGTAGTATCAGAGCGCTGGCTAAGTAGGTCAAAGAAGCGGATTGATGAAATTTTGTTGTAATCGAATTCGACCCTGAAAGGTTCTCGGGTTCCGAACGAGAATACGTCTATGACTCCGCCACGCACTGAGTATTGTCCGATTTCTTCCACTAGGGAGGATTTCCTGAAACCACGTTCCTGGAGACACTCGACCAGCTTAGAAAATCCGAAATCGGACCCAACTCTTAAAGTGACTCTAAGGTTGTCCAATGAATCCGGGATGTGGGCACGTTCCTGTAGGGCTCGGATAGTGGTCACTAGCAGTCGTGCTCTGCCGGTCAGAATGGTTTCGAGGGCTTCGATTTGCATTCCTGTAATTTGATGGTCAGGCTCTCCACCTACCTGTGGCAATTGTTCTCTCTGTGGATAAACGGCGAACGAATCTCTACCCACTATAGTATCCAGATCAGTTTCTATCTCCAGTACTTCTAGGGGTGAAGGGGCTACAAATACCGATACTTGATTAGACAAGTGCTTATTGAGAGCAACGCCAAAAATGGTAGAGAGTGATCCCGGCAAGTGGCCTAAGGACGTCTTCTGAGTCTGCTCGGGGAAAAGGGAACAAAAACCCCGAAACTCTGGACAAGTTGACAGGACATCTAAGATGAGGTTGCTACCTCGATACATCGTCAGGAATTTTCTGTTGTAGGAGTTGGAATAGAAGAGCCTTGGTCATTGCCTAGTCCCGACGCGGCCAAAAGAGTTTCTGCGATCAAGATAATAAGAGATATGAGAACGAACCATTTCCAGATTTCGGCTCCTTTTCTATTAGTGAAAACGGAATTTTTCCATTCATTGACGTCATGGACCAGAACCGAAGATTTGGGAAGTCTATCAGTGAGGGCCTGAAGTTCGATAGTCTCTAGGATGGATTCCTGGCTGGGCACATTGAAAGCAACTCGTGATATTGTGGAGTCATTAGTTATTAATTGGTAAATTCCTGGAGTTCCAGTAGTTCGAAATAGGTTTCCTTCTTTGACTTCTTTTGTCGTCCCCAGGGGGTTTCTTATGGCAACTATATTCGCCGGAATCATAAGTGGATCTCCCGTGGTATAGTTTTCATTAATAGGACTGGAGGTTGTGCCTTCGGATAATATCCAATCAAGAAAAGGGATAAGAGCAGCTGTAACTGGAAGGTTGGTAGATTCCTCACCCAAGTCTGATGCAAGGAGTATATAAGGGCCGCTTACACCGAATCCTTTAACCAGCCAAGGCTCTCCTGACCTCAACCGAATCAAGACCTCCCCATTTGATCCTGAAGCAGTGGATATGAGCTGGTAATGTCTCTTCACACTAACTCCTGACATATCTGGGCCTTGTTCCCAGTAGGCAAGCTCGGAATCTCCAGTTTGATCTGAAATTTCATATTTCCAAGGAATTCCTGCATCCAATAGTGATCTATTCAGTCCAGGAAGTAAAACGGGATCGATCGGTGGGATTACCACTACGGTTTGGTTGGTTAACGTGGCTTTACCTAAGTCTATGCCACCTATGCTTACATGAACTTCAGCAGTAGTTAAAGGATGCAGTTGAATTCTTTCTCTTCCTACTAAGACTGGCAGTGCTTGTGCAAGAAAAAATGGAAGGCTTCCAGATGTGGCGATTCTAGAAGGTGGACGGACTTGAAATACAAAGAATTGCCGATCGTCAACACTAAGAAAGTCTGGATCGGTTTCTATGAATCCCGTCACTTGAGTTGAAGTGAAAGGTCCCAGAGGTAAAACGGTAGAATTTCCAGGAATTCCATTGGATACTCCATAGATTTGATCATCTATGACTAATCGCAAGGGTACTTCTAAGTTGTCATTCGTCCCTTTTATCTGAACTGAAATATGGCTGGTTTCATTTGTCAGAGGGGACATTCCGCCTCCAATGATCAAGCTGTCGAGGTAGGTGTTACTAGTCTCTAGTAACTGTTGGGCCGATACTATCAGCGGTATTTCCTTAATATGGGAGAGGTCTAAAGGAGTGCCGAAGGACGAAGCTTGGAGGTCGGATATGAGGTGTATTTCCTTTAATGGAAGACTTGAGGATGAGAGTATTGTTGCTGCTCTCTCAAGTTCCATTAGTAGATTGCTTGCTGTTCCATTCACTTCAGTCGCCCGGATGGCTTCCCGTACTATTTTCAAAGATCCTGTGATGGCTGGCTCCGAAGGTGCGGCGGCTTTGAGTAACCAGAGTCGGTCTTCGTCCCCAGATTGTTCTGCTCCCTCTAGAGCCATACCCTTTAGTGTCTCTAGGACACGACTGCCATCACGGATCAAGCCAGAGCTCATTGAATTGTCAAGTATGATCACTGTTGCCGTCGGTTCATGTATACCTTGATTGCCCTTCAAGAAAGGACGTGCTCCCGCGATCACTAGAAATAGAATTGCACAAATGCGGAGCAATAAGAGTAATATCTGTCTAAGCCTTATTGTCCTAGCGTGGTCTTTATTCATCCTTAGCAAGTAACGTAGGGCGGGGAATGCTAAACGTTTTCTATCATGTCGATGAAATAAATGCAGTATTATGGGGATGAGGCCGGCACTGGCCGCCAAAAGAAACAGAGGGGTCAGAACGCCCATCATCCAAGCCTGCTTCTTTTGTGGAGATAAAAGCGAAGAGATTTGGAAAGAGAACTCTCTGTGCCTATCGTGACATAGTCTATGCCGAAAGGAGTTAAACCTCTGTACCATTCATCCAGAGCTTGCCCTACGGCCTCTCTATAAGCTATTCGGATATCTGCAATATTAACGTTTAACTCATCTTTGGTTTCCGGATCGAACAATAGAGTATCACCTGTAGTCGGGAGTTCTCTTTCTCCAGGGTCGATCAAATGAAAGACCAGTATTTCGTGACCTTGATGTTTTAGGGATCTCAATATTTTTCTGGTTTCTTCCGGCTCGACCAATAGATCAGAAATCAGAATTACCAGTCCCTTTCTGTACAACCTAGAAGCTACGTCGCTCAGTGCGGAATCAATGGAGGTTTTCCCCTGTGGCTTTGAGGCGACCAGGTGTTTTAGGAATTGCCTCCAATAGCTTTGGCCTCCCTTGGGATTGATCCTATTGACTACCGATTCGTGAAAAGTAGTCAGACCTATGGAGTCACCCTGTCGCAGGAGTAACAGAGAGATGCAGGCAGCTAAGTGTTGCGCGTACCAAATCTTTGCCGGAAGTTTCTTGGGTTCGGAACTCCAACTCATGGAACTGCTAATATCTAATAAAATGTGAGCTCTCAGGTTGGTTTCTTCTTCGAATTGTTTTACATAGTGACGATCAGATCTGGCGAACATTCGCCAGTCGATGTGGCGAATATCATCACCTGGTTGATATGCACGAAGCTCTGCAAATTCTGCGGAAAACCCTCGGTGAGGAGAGCGATGGAGTCCCATAATGAAGCCTTCAACCACTCTTTTAGCAATCCATTCCATGCCCCCTAGTTGGGACAAGGTATATGGATCCATTAGGTCAAGTCGCGAAGCTGTTCTCTGTGATGTTGTGTTTGATATCTCTGCCATAGCTAAAGACACTAATGACCTGTTCACAAATCGCAATGGTTTGGAAGTGGCTTTCCTAAATCCGATCACTTAGTTTTTTTGTGAGACAAGCCGAACTATTGAGTTATTACTTACAGCCGTAGGAAAACTGTGGATTCAGGGAAGCCTTCCTAGTGAACCTAGATTACATAAGAAATTTTTGCATAGTTGCCCATATCGATCATGGTAAATCTACTATCGCTGACCGTTTGCTTGAGTCAACCCAAACCTTGGATCAACGCGAAATGCGTGAGCAGGTTCTAGACTCCAATGAGCTCGAAAGGGAGAGAGGGATTACGATAAAACTTCACGCGATCAGAATGCAGTACAGGTCTTCTGACCAAAAGAACTATGTCTTAAATCTTATCGACACACCTGGGCATGTTGACTTTACCTATGAGGTATCGCGATCCCTGACCGCCTGTGAAGGAGCAATCTTAGTAGTCGATGCCACTCAGGGTATACAGGCTCAAACTCTGTCCAATTTATTCCTAGCATTAGAGGCAAACTTAGAAATAATACCAGTTATAAACAAAGTAGATTTGCCAGGGGCAGAACCTGACAGGAGACAGGAGGAAGTAGCCGATCTTCTAGGTATAGATAAAAAACAGGTTTTACTAGCTAGTGCTAAAGAAGGAGTAGGTATACTCCCGATCTTGGAGGCTGTAGTGGACCGAATTCCACCTCCAATTGGTGATCCGAGGGCTCCTTTAAGGGCTCTAATTTTTGATTCGTCGTATGATCAATATCAAGGTGCCGTTCCAAATGTAAGAATCGTCGATGGTATAGTAGAACCAGGTATGTCGATCACTTTTGGCGCTGTTGATTATAGTTATGAGGTTACTGAGGTAGGGATTTTGCGATTAGGACGGGTTCCGAAAAATAAGCTGTATCCAGGAGAAGTCGGATATATCATAGCTGCGATCAAGGATGTATCTCACACCAGAGTGGGAGACACCGTCCTTGATTCTGATCGGAAGTCCGAAGAACTGTTGGAAGGTTATAAGGAAGTCAACTCTATGGTCTTTGCGGGGCTCTATCCTACAGAGAGTGACGATTATGAGAACCTACGGGACGCCTTAGATAAACTAAAGTTAAATGATGCTAGCCTACAGTATGTTCCAGAGAGCTCAACGGCCTTAGGGTTTGGATTCCGGTGTGGTTTTCTTGGCCTCCTGCACATGGAAATTATCCAAGAACGTCTTGAGAGGGAATTTGGAGTTGATCTGATTACTACAGTGCCCAGTGTCGAGTATCGCGTGACTTTGTCTAATGGATCTGAAGTTAAAATAGAGAATCCGACTGCCTTGCCGGATCTGGCAGCGATAAGTGGGATCTCAGAGCCCATCGTTCGAGCTAGGATTCTATGCCCCGCAGAATATATCGGTAATATCCAGAAATTGTGCCATGATCGGAGAGGGGTTTTTAAAAGTATGCAATATGTAGACAAACAGAGAGTGGAAATGGATTTCGAACTTCCTTTGGCTGAGATAGTTCTGGATTTCTACGATAAATTGAAAGGAGGAACGAGAGGCTATGCAACTTTGGATTATGAATTTCTAGACTTCAGAATAGGAGATCTGGTCAAGCTGGATATCTTGGTGAATGGTGAAGCCGTAGATGCTTTTTCTTTGATAATTCACCGAGAGAAGGCGATGGACTACGGGAGAGATTTAGTTCGACGATTGAAGACTCTAATTCCTATGCAACAATTCCAGGTGGCACTTCAGGCAGCAATTGGAGGTCAAATCGTAGCTCGTACTAACGTTAAAGCTTTGAGAAAAAATGTTACTGCAAAATGCTATGGTGGTGACATCACAAGAAAGCGAAAATTGTTGGAGAAACAGAAAGCTGGGAAGAAACGCATGAAGCAAGTAGGATCAGTAGAGATTCCTCAGGAAGCTTTTCTTGCCGTCCTAGACATTGGTGAATCATGATCATTTGTAATTGTATTGTTGGAGAACCTCGATGATCGGGCAGAGTATTTGGGAGATTCGGAGTGTTGGGAGGTTGGGTTGAGAGCAATTGTTTTACCTAGGGTCCTGGATTTTCAAACTTATGATGAAATGTTTGCGGAAGTGGCAAGTGATTCGACTGAAGCAGTAGTTTTGGATGGAATGAATCTCGACTGGATTGATCCAAACGGAATGGTGAATTTACTGGCAGTTGGTTCGGTTGTTCGTGACAAGACAGGTCATACTCCAAGATTGATCTTACCCAAGGGAGGAGAAGTCACTAGTTATATGGAAAGGATGGGATTTTTCCGCGCTGCCAGGGAAATTTTTTCTACGGGTGATCTTGTTAAGCAGAAAGAAGATGGGGAAACGTCTGACGTACTTCTCGAAGTCACGCAGATCACACAGAATAGTGATATTCATAAAGTTGTGGATAAGGTTCAGAATCGGGCGGGTGCGATATTGACCAACACTCTCGACTACGCTCCAAATGCTGTCGTCCAATTCAGCGTAGTGCTGAGTGAGGTCTGTCAAAATATAATTGAACACGCGGAATCTGCAGGATGGGTAGCAGCTCAGACGTATAATTGGTCACATCGTTTGGGACGATTAGTAGTTGTCATTTCTGTCACTGATTTAGGAGTGGGTTTCAGAGGATCACTTTCGAGTGAACACTCAAATAGATTCGGAAAAAACTGGGATGATACTAGAGCGCTGGAAGCAGTATTTGTTCATGGTTTGACACGTTTCCCTGATATGGGACGTGGACAGGGAATCCAACAAATTCGGAAACAGGTGAGGAAGTGGAACGGTATGATCTCTGTTAGGAGTGGAACTTCAAGGATTATAGATGCTCCTCATTGGTTCGAGTCAGCGTCTCTTCAGGAAGGTCTTCCAAGTTTCCCTGGTACCCAGATTAATATCGTTGTTCCGAAGAGGATACAGCATGAACTCTGAAATAAGAATGAATTATCTTTCAATCGACGTTGGGATGGTGCTACATGGATTGAATTCAAGTCCAAGTCCATATTTGGTCACGAGAACGACGGGAAGAGATGTTAGGGGCGTGATTGAGGAGAAGCTCAGCAAGGTGAAGACCCCAGCGCTTTCACGTATTGATTTTACAGCAATTGAAGTAATGGATTTTTCTTGTGCCGATGAAATTGTGGCAAGGCTTTTGGTGCGTTTCATTGATACCAGTCGTCCCCAAGAGGCTTTTTTTATTTTGAGTGGGCTACTTCCGAACCACCAAGATCCTGTAGCTGAGGTTCTGGAACGGCAGGGAACTTTAGCTGTCGCTCAGGACAATGGGGGGTCCTTAGAACTCTTAGGAAATGTTTCTTCTAAAGAAGAGAAGATATGGCAATTCATAGAAACCAAGGGAATTGTGACGATTGATGAAATAAATAGTGCTTTTATGGAAAAAAATGATCAAATAGCCCTGAGACGCCTGATTGCCCAGAGGGTGGTTTTCCAGGAAACTGCAAGGAATAGTTATTGCTCACTTGGCCGTGCTATCGAAGGTTGGGAATAATATTCTTGGACGGACTATTTAATAAGGTCATTCGTGAATTGAAGATACTAGACCTCAGGTTGGCAGAGGTATAGATTAGCAGTATCAAAGCCTTCAGAGTATTCAATAGGACATTTTAATTGTGAGTACCTTTCGAAAAGAGATTGACGCTGTATTAGAATCCATTCGTCCAGCAATCCAAGCGGATGGTGGCGATGTTGAATTCGTGAAATTTGATGAAGAAAAAGGCTTAGTTCAGCTTCGACTTTTAGGAGCTTGTGAGAGCTGTCCGATTTCAATGAGGACCTTAAAAGAAGGTATAGAAAAACGTATGAGGGAGCAGGTAGCAGCCGTGAGGGAGGTTCAAGCGGTCTGATCTCGAAATCGACTTCATTCCTATTCTGACGCTTGTCAATTAGAACTTACTATTTAGGTCTCAATCACCAATATATTTTGTCTAGGTCAGTATTGGATGATGGTAGCTAAACATTTTGGAGTTGAAATGACCACAGATAATATTGAAAAAAAAGTACTGGAGGTGTTGGCGGGTATAGTGCATCCGATCTCAGGTGATGATATAGTGGCAAGCGGCCATGTACAAAATTTGGAAATAAGAGAAGGTTCTGACGTGAGGTTTTCTTTTATTCCACGACCAAATGATCCTCCAGGATTGGTTAAGGAAGCACGGAGAGTTTTGGACGAGTTGCCCGAACTTGGGAAAGTAGAGGTCAAAGTTCAATTGCCACAGTCTGGGGTTGGTGGGGAAGGAGCTGCACAGGCCGGGCCTCCGAATTCATCGGTTTCAGGAAGTGGCCCTGGTGTAGTCCCTCAGGTGACTCAAAAACCAGACATCCTAGGGAAAGGCACTAAAGTGCTGGCTGTGAGTTCTGGGAAGGGTGGTGTTGGAAAATCTATGGTTGCAACTAATCTGGCCGCTTCTCTTGCTTTACAGGGTAAAGCAGTGGGTCTTCTGGATGCGGATATATATGGTCCGAACATTCCATTGATGTTTGGAGTCAAGGGTCGCCCGGAAGTGGCAGGAGACAAGGGAAAGGAAATGATTCAACCGATGGAAGCTCATGGAGTTCTTCTGATGAGTTTAGGTTTTCTTTTGGATGAAGAACAACCGGCGATAATGAGAGGTCCCTTGATATCCGGCATCCTCAAGCAATTCCTGGAACAAGTCGAATGGGGTGACCTCGAATTCTTAATTGTAGATATGCCTCCAGGAACAGGTGATGCGCAGCTTTCATTAGTACAGAGTATAGATATCGACGGGGTGGTCATGGTCAGCACTCCTCAAGCCGTAGCTACAGGTGATGTCGCTAGAGGGATAAGGATGTTTGAACGTGTGAACACTAGAGTGTTAGGTATTGTAGAAAATATGTCTGGTCTAGTCTGTCCACATTGTAGTGAGGAAATAGATGTTTTTGGACAGGGTGGGGTGGATTTGTTAGGAAGCGATATGGGTTTACCAGTCTTGGGTAGGATTCCTTTGGAATCATCAGTGAGGATTGCTGGAGACGAAGGAACCCCGACTGTAGTATCTAATCCGACTTCTGCAGCTGCTGAGTCATTACAGAGTATAACAAATGTTGTCCTCGAACATCTTCAGCTCACTCCAGAAAATTCCTGAGCCCACTAGTCTTTATAATCCTGGGTAATTGGATGAATAGCATAGACAATAAAAAATTTTCTGGAGAGCCTGGCAAGGAAGTTCAGGTGCAAAAGATCTTTTCTGAAATTGCACCTAGATACGACCTCCTGAATCACCTCTTAAGTGTCAATATAGATAAGATATGGCGAAAAAAAGCTATTCACTCTCTGGAATGGAGAGAGAACAGCTCTGGCCGGTATCTAGATTCCTGCGCAGGGACTTTTGATTTAGGATTAGAACTGGTAAAGCAAGATGCTTTCTCTGGTGTTGTCGTGTCCAGTGATTTTGCCTTACCGATGCTAAAGCAAGGCTTGAATAAAATTACCACAAATATTTTTCCAGTTTGTGGAGATGCTTTGATGATGCCTTTCCCCTCGGGAAGCTTTGACGGGGCCATGGTAGGATTCGGGATAAGAAATCTTGCGGATCTGGGCACTGGTTTTAGAGAATTGGCTAGGGTTTTGAGGCCAGGATCGAGGCTTGTGATCCTGGAATTCAGCGTACCTAGAAACTGGATTCTTCGTAAATGTTATCACTTTTATTTCCATAATATTCTGCCTGTAGTGGGTCGAGTTCTTTCGGGCCATGCTTGGGCGTATACGTATTTGCCTGAATCTGTCAAAGATTTTCCTAATCCTCAAAAAATCAGCAAAAAATTACTGAATGCGGGTTTCAAGGAAGTGACTTGGCGATTTTTGACTGGAGGTGTGGTGACGGTACATGTAGCTGTCCGGTAGAGAGCTAGAACTGTATGGACTAAAAAGGGTTACTTGGGTGCTACCAGGTATACTTTCCCTAATTGTTTCAGTTCTGCTTCGAACAAGCTACGGTCACCGACTACAACAATTATCATGTCCTCTGATCCGTTCGAGGCCAAGTTTTCACTGAAAGTACTGTGAACTTCCTCGACACTCACTTGTTGAATCCTTTCCAGGTAAGTCGAAAGCCAGTTGAGAGGTAGATCTTGAGCGAGGTAAAACATTTGTCTCGAGACGATTTGTCCTGAGCTTTGGAAGTTGAAGACAAACCCATTGGATATTTCAGAGATTGCATCTCGAACCTCCTTATAATTTGGTGGCTCTTCTACCATTTCTTGGAGAACTTCTAAGATTAATGTGATGACGGCTGCGGTGGAGTTGCCCTTTGTCTGTGTGATAGCC